>CEOQ01269089.1_pt1 | contig 11544 bp, 10 predicted proteins | sample 361351 | NCBI WGS metagenome assembly CEOQ01 (sample SAMEA2619907, study PRJEB7988) | marine metagenome | biome: marine biome (ENVO:00000447); feature: deep chlorophyll maximum layer (ENVO:xxxxxxxx); material: "saline water (ENVO:00002010), including plankton (ENVO:xxxxxxxx)" | depth 60 m | reverse complement strand
GACCCGGTGGTCAAGGTGGAGGCAGGCCCGGCGGAATTGGCGGAAGACCCGGTGGCCAAGGCGGAGGTGGCCGGCCGATACCTCAGCCCAGATAGCTTTTCCTCAGCTATTTTGCCGCGCCGGTGCGCATCCAATTTTTGATGATGTTGATTTCTTGCGTGCTCAACATCGGACCATTGGGCGGCATGGGATCTTTCTTGTCTTTCAACCGCAACACAAGTCGACTTAGGTCAGGCTTCTTTTTGTCCAATACTGTGGAGCGGCTGTAATCCTCTGCAAGATCCAGATCCCCCTTCACTTTGCCTCTTTCGCTGTCGTGGCAGTCGTAGCATTTGTGCTTTTCGAAGATGGGTCGAATATGATCACCGTACGTTGGCTTGATTGCCGACACCGGCTCATTTTCGGTTTCGGGTGAAGATCCCATTTTGGATTGGGAACCTTCATCTGGCTTAACACTTTGATTCGAATCTGGGTCGGCAGAAGCAACGCCAAAGGTCTCGTTCGTTTCTGAATTTTGACCGGACAGCAATGCATACAAAATCCCGGCAACTGCCAGGACGGTTACCGCTATACCCGCAACAATCAGGGGAGATTTGTTTTTGATAGTTGGCGGCAGGACGATGCCCGGCACCTTCACGATAGGCACCCAACCTGAAGCACCCTCAAACCACGCTTGCGCATCCGGAGAAATATGCCCCGAGGCCAGCGCTTGATTCAGTTGATCCAGCGAATGGGGCCCAGACTGTTGCCCTCGTTGATGCAAAAATACCTGCAAAGGCTGGAGCAAATCGCAAACTGGAATAAAAGGCAATTGAAGTTTGGCTCGAAGGTCATTCCTCCGGTAAATCCGGTATGGTCAACCCGCGGGGAAGTTTGCACTTCTTGTACCATTCCACTTCATAAAGTTGCCGTAGCGGCACCGACTCGGCGTGGCCATCACCAAAGACCATGTTCACGTGGCCATCATGACGATCCATGACCACGCGTTGAATGCCGAATCGGCCACCATCAAGTGTACTGGGTGGCAGGTCAAGGGGGGTAGGCATCACCCAAGACCAATTTGCCTCGGTAAACAGCGGGACTCCACTGGACAACTCCTCGGCGTACTCGACGAATTTTTGTGGTTCATGAGTGGCATGGTGGTGACCGGACTGGGCCCAGGAATTGATTCCATAACTACTGGTGGTCGGCTTGCCTGGTTCGCAGGGTGAACCGGGGCCGGCCTTGCAGCAGTTGCCCTTGAGCATAAACACGGAATAGGCTTCATCCCCGCTGACAGCCACACGCAGGCGGACATCCACGGTGGATCGAATCCAAGTCCGCATGAAGATGTAATTCACACGCCCGGTGCCGGATGGCGGGTTTGGGTAATGACGCCCACCCGCCAAAGCTTCACGACCCCGATATGTCGCCTGGTCGAACCCAACGGGAATCTTGTGAAACGGCTTGCTGGGACTGAGCAAACTTCCCTCTCCACCAAGTCCCTTGGCCAATGGCCCACGCCATTCGAACAATTCGCAGTCGTCAATCGTAACACCGGAGGTGTTCTGCAGACGTTTGCCGTTCTTGGCATTGAAAATCTCCAGAGAAAAGTTGCTGGGTTTCACATTCTCGCACATGACCAAAATCAACTGGGAACCGCCCTGACATTTCTTGGTGTAGGGACCACGGTAATCCACGGTTTTCTTTTTACCGCCAAAGACACAATCGCGGCCCTTGGGGTGGGGATGAGGGCAGCTGCTGGAGCAAGGATGTGGGTTGTGTTTGCCTTCGTGTTCATGGCATCCCGGGGCAACCAAGCTCACACTGAACGTCGCCTTTTTCTTGGGGCCGAAGTTGCCGGCAACAAACTTCCAGTAGTTGGGGTGACGCGCCCATTCATGGGCCGCAGCAGGTTTGGAACTGGAACGACTGGATGCCGTCGCGCCGGCAAACGCCGCCATCTTGAGTTTCGGTTTGGAGTTGGCTTGGGATTGCTCCTTGGCTTTCGGCGTTGGTCCGCCAATGCGCCAATCCTTACGCATGCCGCCATAAGAATGCTGGTTACTCGTTTCGCATAACGGACAGTGCAAGGTTTCGTCGGTAATACCATATCCGTTCTTTAAAATGTCGATCCATTCGCTATTGCCGCCGACGGCGCTGTAGGGAATCGTTTTGCCGTGATCCTGCGCATATGAGAATGCTGCATAGCCCAGTTGTTTCGTGTTATTGAGGCAAACTGTCCGGATTGCCCTTAAACGGGCCTTGGCAATGGCGGGCAGAAGAATGGACATCAAAAGAGCGACAACACCGATGGTTATCAGGACTTCCTGAAGCGTGAACGCACGAATTCTTGGGAAATTCCTGAATTTTGAGCGGAATGTATTCAGTGATCTCATATGCCATCTTTACATCGAAATGCGCCTCGTTTTTCTTACAAAAAAATATTGATAATTTTTGCGGTCCAATGCAGGGACCGCCTGTCGTGTTGAAGATTTACGAGTACAAAGGGTGTGGGACATGCCGGAAGGCAGTGAAATGGCTGGAGGCTCGAGGAGAGGAGTTTCAGCGGGTGGCCATTCGTGAGCAACCGCCGACTGAAGCGGAGTTGAGGCGAATGCTGAAGGTTTATGGCGGCAATATTCGGCGTTTGTTCAACACTTCGGGCGGGGATTACAAGGCGCTAAACCTGAAGGACAAGCTGCCGGGGATGTCCGAGGCAGATGCGATTGGGTTGCTTATGGGAAACGGTAATCTTGTGAAACGACCATTTGTGCTGGTGCCAGGCGGTGGCGTGGTAGGTTTTCGGGAGGAGGAATGGGAAACTCTACTGGGGTGAGGGCGGAATAAGTTTCCTTTGCGGCACTGGCTGCTCGCTTTACATTGGCCGCGCATGGAAACAGAGGAAATTGCCTCGATTGATGAAGAGGTGCGCGCTGAAGGCGCGTTCCTGGAGCCACTGCGGGCAGAGATGGGCAAAGTAATCGTTGGGCAGTCGTACCTCGTGGATCGACTGATCATCGGGCTGCTGGCCAACGGGCACGTGCTGCTCGAAGGTGTGCCGGGTTTGGCGAAGACGCTGGCGGTGAAGACGCTGGCCTCCACGATGGACCTTAAATTCTCCCGACTGCAGTTCACACCGGACATGTTGCCGGCGGACGTGGTGGGCACTCAAATTTACAACCCTCAGTCGGGCGAGTTCACCACGCATATGGGGCCGGTTCATTCCAACTTGGTGTTGGCGGACGAAATCAACCGAGCGCCCGCCAAGGTACAGAGCGCATTGCTGGAGGCGATGCAGGAACGTCAGGTGACCATCGGTGACAAGACCTTCATGCTGGAGGAGCCGTTTCTGGTGCTGGCGACGGAAAACCCCATCGAACTGGAGGGCACCTACCAGTTGCCGGAAGCGCAGGTTGACCGTTTCATGCTAAAGCTGAAGATCGAATATCCAGACCGCGCGGAGGAACGGCAAATCCTCGACTTGATGGCGCGAACCGAGGGGCTACCGGAGGCCGGGCAGGCGACCACCGGCGCGCAGATCCTCAAGGCGCGCCGTTTGCTGGACCAGATCTACGTGGACGACAAGGTGAAGGACTACGTAGTAGACCTCGTGTGCGCAACACGGGAACCGGAAGCCTACCGCATCCCAATCGCGCCATACATCCAACTGGGCGCTTCGCCGCGTGCGACCATTTTCCTAACGCTGGCCGCCAAGGCCCACGCCTTTATGCAAGGACGCGGGTACGTGACCCCGCAGGACGTAAAGGCCATCGCGCTGGACGTGTTGCGCCACCGTATCAGCATCACCTACGAGGCGGAGGCGGAGGAATTGGCCGGCGAGGACGTGGTGCAGAAGCTGCTCGATACGCTCCCCGTTCCCTAACATCCAACCTGACCTACGCTGATGGTTTCCCCTGATCTGCAAGCCAAAGTCCGGCAGATTGAAATCAAGACCAACCGTCTGGTGACGGAGTTACTTTCGAGCCAGTACACCAGCGCGTTCAAGGGGCACGGGATGGAGTTTGAGGAGGTGCGCGAATACCAACCCGGCGACGACGTGCGGTTCATCGACTGGAATGTCACCGCGCGCATGAACGCGCCTTTCATTAAGAAGTTTGTCGAGGAACGCGAGCTGACGGTGATGCTGGCGGTGGACCTTAGCGGCTCCGGGCGATTTGGCAGCGGGGAACAATCCAAGCGCGAACTGGCGGCAGAACTGGCGGCGGTGCTGGCACTGGCGGCCAACCGCAATCACGACAAGGTCGGCCTGGTACTGTTCACCGACGAGGTGGAATTGTTCGTGCCGCCCAACCTAGGTCGACGGCATGCGCTACGCGTGGTGCGCGACATCCTGCATCATCAACCCAAACGCGCGGGCACGGATCTCAACGGGCCACTGGAGTTCCTCTCCCGAATCCAAGCACGAAAGACCGTCTCAGTTCTGATTTCCGATTTTCTGGACCCCATTCCGGAGAAACCCCTTCGGCGAGCCAATCACCGGCACGACCTCGTGGCCATCCAAGTAAGCGACAGGCATGAGCACGAGTTGCCGCGCCTTGGCCGACTGGCACTGGAGGACGCCGAGACCGGTGAGGTGGCAGAGGTGAATACCAGCCGTGTGGGCGCAATGTTTGCCGAGCGACGCGCAGTGGAACAGGAGACACTGGAGGAACAACTACGGCGACTCGGCATCGACCTGATCCGCGTGGAGACCGGCCGGCCTTGGTTACGGGCCTTAAAACGATTCTTCGAATTGCGCGAACACCGGCGCACAAGGCGATGAACGGCACGGACGAAAGTGAACTGCCCGGCGGTGGAGACGATCTGCCCGCTGACCTGCCAACCGACTTACCAACGGAACTGCCCGGCGACCTGCTGGATATCAAGCCGGAGTTGCCCATCCCCGACCCCTATTGGTGGGTTCCGTGGCTGCTTGTGATCACTGTGACGCTGGCCATCCTTGTGCCGCTAGTGCTCTGGTTGCTCAAGCGAATGCGTCTGCCTCAGGCAGAGATACCGCCGCACGAACGCGCCCGCCGTCAGTTGTCGGAGGCCAACGGCCTGATGGGTCAGCCGGAGCCATTCTGCGTGCTGGTGTCACACACACTGCGAGTGTACTTGGAGGAACGCTTCGAACTCCACGCGCCGGAGGAAACCACGGAAGAATTTCTCACCGAGTTGAAAACCTCCAGCGCACTGGTGGACTCGCAAAAAGAAATGCTCGGGGAGTTCCTGAGGCAATGCGACTTGGTGAAGTTTGCCCGTCACGATTTGCCAGAGGCGGAGCTAAAGGAATTGCTTCAGTGCGCCAGCCGAATTGTGGATGAAACGGCGGCGGTTGATGGATCGGTCAAGCCAACGTGAAAACTGTTACCTCCATTCTGAAATCATTGCTGGCGTGGGGTCTTCCATTGTTGGCGGGCTGGTGGGTGGTGGCGCATTACGGCATCACCTTTCGCCAACCGGGATGGCTGGCGGGGCTGGCGGTGTTGCCCGTGGCGGCGTTCCTTTTGGGACGACGCGGACAACCGGCGGCACTGGTGTACTCGTCCATCGCGCTGGTGCGGCGGCTGACGCGAGCTGCGCCTTCTCGCGCGGGAGCGGTATTGAACGCGCTGCGCTGGCTGGCTTTGGCATTATTCCTAACTGCCATGGCGCGACCACAGACTGAACTGGGCGAGTCGCGCAAGGAACACAGCGGGATCGACATCATGCTGGCGGTGGACCTGTCGGACAGCATGCTGGCGGAAGACATCCCGCCAAATCGACTGGATGCAACGAAGAAGGTAATGGCGGAGTTTATCGGCAACCGGCCGAATGACCGGCTGGGGCTAGCAGTTTTTTCCGGAAAAGTTTACGTGGGGTCACTGACGATGGACCATGAGTTCCTGCAGCACTCGTTGCGCCAGTTGACAGTGGACACTTTCATTCGCGACGAAGAAGGCACAGCGATTGGCTCAGGGTTGATGAGCGCCATCAACAAGCTACGCGACCAGAAGAAGGCCAAGAGCCGAATTGTGATCCTGATGACCGACGGCATGAGCAACACGGGCAAGATCCCGGCGTTGACGGCGGCTGAGGTGGCCCGGACGATGGATGTAAAGGTGTACACCATCGGCGTAGGCAAGAAGGGCACCAACCGACTGCCGCGTAGAGGGCCGGGCGGGCAGGTGTTTTATGTGCCGTTAAATGTGGAGATCGACGAGGAGACCCTGCAGAAAATCGCCAGCACCACCGGCGGCCGATATTTTCGCGCGGAGGACAAGGACACGCTGGGGCGCATTTATCAGGAGATCAACAAGGCCGAGCCGACGGAACACAAGCCGCGCCGGTTCAAGGTGTACCGCGACCATTTCAGTGTGCTGATACTGGCGGGACTGCTTCTGCTACTGTTGGAGGTGGTACTTTCGCAAACGATTCTGAAACGTGTACCATAAATGAAAAACGACTGGTGGAAACCCCTGCTGTTATGGCTGGCGCTGCTAGCGCCGGTGGGGCTGTTGATCACCGCCGACCAGTGGGCGGAGATGACCTGGAAGGAGCCAGGGCAGTTGGCGTGGCTGCTGTTGTTGCCTCCGCTGGTGGTACTTTTGCTACTAGCACTATGGCGGCGGGAACGATTGATGAGCCTCTTCATCGAATCGCGCCTACTGGACGACCTAGCCGCAGGCGTGGGTCGCCGTCGGCAATGGGTAAGGATGGGACTTGTGCTGCTGGCGTTGGCGGCAGTGATCCTAGCTTTGGCCCGGCCGCGCTGGGACGTGGAAAAAGTAAAGTCCACCCAGAGCAATCTGGACATCATCGTAGCGCTCGACGTTTCCAAGAGCATGCTGGCATCCGATCTGGAACCCAGCCGGCTCGACCACGCCAAGCTGGCCGCCAAGGAGTTAGCCCGACAAGCCAAAGCCGAGCGATTGGGCCTCCTGTACTTTGCCGGTGGCGCGTTTGTGAAGTGCCCGCTGACCAGCGACATGGAGACCTTCAATAGCGAGGTGGACCATACTTGGGTGCAAAATCTGCAGTTTCAGGAGGAGGGCACCAGTCTGGCCAATCTCATCCGCACAGCCAACAATGCATTCGTGAACGACCCTAGCCGGCAGAAGGCACTGGTCATTTTCACCGACGGCGAGGACCACGAGGGCGAGGCTTTGAAAGCCGCCGCCGAGGCGAAGGCCGACGGCATGGTGATCTTCACCGTGGCCGTGGGCAAGGGTGGCGGTGGCGTCATTGGACTACGCGACTGCCCGAACTACCGCTGCCCCGTCGTCAACCCCATGGGCCGCGCCACATGCGACCGCTGTCTTACCCGACTGGGAACCACAGTGTATTTGACAGATGAGGACGACCAGCGCGTCCTGTCGCTGGTGAACACCGGACTGCTCAAGGAAATCGCCGAAGCCGCAAAGGGCCGGTTCGTCCAGCTCGACAGCGCCGCGCCCATGCGTTCGCTCTACAAGAAATGGCTCGCGCCATTGGCCCAACCGGATGATACTGGCGCGGTGAACAAGGAGATCGCACGCGAACAATATCGCTGGCCCCTCGGCGCGGCGATGTTGTTACTGCTAATGGAGATGTTTATTCCCGGACATCGGCGTCGGCGGCAAGCCATTGGCAGTGCGTCGGGCGTGGCCATATTGGCGGGTCTCCTGTGGTTTTCCCCTGGCGCACGCGCAGCCCTGCCGTTCGGACTCGATGGATGGTTTGGCGGCGGCGACCCTGCGGAAAAAGAGGAGGTCGACCCCGACGCCCCCCATGCCGGTCGCCATTTCTACAACCGCGGCAACGAGTTTTACCGCAAGGCTGCCGGCCAATACGCGCCTGCCCGGGATTCGCATCGCCGACTGCTCGCGTTATGGGACCTGCGCCTGCAAGCACAACTCGAGAACCCTCCCGCCGTGCACCGGCTGATCAGCGAACTGCAACAGGCAAATGGCACACCCGTGCTGGATCTGGAACAAGCCGCCGCCCTCGCCAAGTCTGGAGATGAACTTTCCCTTAAGCAACTCACCGCCAACTGCAATGCCGCCATCGCGAAACTGCGGCCCAAGGTAGCCCCGGCGCTCAAGGACACAGGTGCCAGCTACACCAGTGCGCGTGAACAATACACACAGGCACTCGAGGCGGATGACCTGAAGGTCCAGCAGCAGGCGTTTTACAACCTTGGCAACACACACTACCAGCTCGGCCAACTGGAACTGGAGCGCAAGGTACGCATCCGCAAATGGACCGAGTCCGCCGAGCATCTGCGCGCCGCCGTGAAACTGGACCCCCATGATCGCGACGCCGCTCGCAACTTCGCATTTGTCCTCCGCAAGCTACGCGAGGAGATCGCCAAGCTGCCCACACTGCGCGAGCAGATGGAGGTGGACATGGTGAACCGCTTCAAAAAACAGCCCGACGCCGTGGCCCTGCGCATCTTCCCGCCCTCCAAGGAAGCACTGCCGGAACGGCCATACTTCCGCATGCTGGTTTTCGATGGATACCGCGGGGGCGTGGGGTATGCCTCGCCGACGATGAAGATGCTGGAAGACGGACCGTACAACGGCGGGCACGAGTCGTGGCACGGCAACCGGCCACTCCCCGAGGGCATGCGGCTGGATGGGGCGGAATGGCGGTTTCAGCTGGAACCACTGCTCACCAAACACCTGCCCCTGCCCGGCCCCTTCGAGCGCCTCTCACTCTCCAGTGACAAGCCATACCTTTACAGCGAAGATACATTTTACGGGCGGATGAATACCATGCCGCTAAAGATGCTGCGTTACACCGCGATGGCCCCTGCCGACGACGAGACAATTGAGCCGGCCAAAGCTGATGCAGCTCTTTCCAACCCACGACCAACCGGCCCGGTGGCGTATCCTTGGACCACGCTTGAGGTAAACCTATCGCCCAAGGAAAAGGAGGAACTGCAGTTGATGGTAGACGGCATCACGGCGGGACGGGAATTGACCGCCGAAAAATTCACCGAGGCCGCCCTGCACTTTTTGCATGAGAACCACGAATACGAAATGATGCGCATCCGAAAAATGAAGGATCGCGACCCCGTGATGGCTTGGCTGAAAACCGACCAGCCCGGACACTGCGAATACTTCGCCTACGGCTTCCAACTGCTGGCACGACAGGCTGGGTTCCCGGTGCGTGTAGTTTGCGGATTTGCCGGTGTGGAGTTTGACAAGACGGAGGGTAACCACGTCTCGCGCCTCAGCATGGCACACGCTTGGGCGGAGATTTTCAATGGCAGCCACTGGATTCGTGTGGAAGCCACACCGCCGGAACCCGATCGCGACGAAGGCGGCGAAGGCGAACCTCAGCAACCCGAAAACGGCGAGCCGCAACTCTCCAACCAACCACAAAACGAACAGCAGAACCAAGGCACACCACAGCAGCTTTCCATGGCTGAGGCAATGGAACTGCTGGAGGCCGCACGCGACCAGGAAAAACCGCTCTCCGACGCACTTGAGCGCATGGGCCGTCAATTGCGCGACATGGACCGATGGACCAACCAACGCCTTGAACGCGGCCGTAAACGCAAGAACTGGTAACATGCGCCTCCCAGCAACACTGGCCGCCTGCCTACTGGCCGCATCGGCGGTGGCGGATGACCGCGTCGTTTTTCTCAAAGCCGTGATGCCCAGCCAGCCGGTGTTCCGCAACCAAATGTTTCTCGTCGACCTGCAGGTGCATTTCCCCGGCTACGACCGCATCCCGATCGACCTCAACGAGTTGCGCAACCATCCGCCGCGCCTGCAATCCGACTCGGTCCGCTGGCTAAAACAGCGCCCAGAGCTAACGATGAACCAGACCGTCGTCAACGGCCGCAGGTATCCTGTTTATCACTACCGCAACTACGCCGTGGCCAACCAACCCGGCGAGGTGAAGATCTCCTTCCAAACTGAGTTGATCGTCAAGCGATTCGCCGGCGCCATCCTGAAGCAGGAGAAACACGAGCCCAAGACGCCCGCGCTAACACTGACCGTCAAGCCACTACCCGCCGAAGGCCAGTCCACGAGCTTTACCGGCGCAGTCGGTCAATTCAGCGTACATACCCAAGTCGACAAGACTCGCGTTCGCGTAAACACGCCAGTCGAGTTGATCCTCGCCATCACCGGCCGCGGCGCGCTGGACCATGTGCCCATGCCGGAACCAAAGGATGGCGACTGGGGGAACTTCCGCGTCGATGAACCCCGCCGCACACCCACGCCGCCACGGCGAGGACTGGATCCCGAGTTTGCCAAGGTGTTCCGGGTCAATCTGCTTCCCCGTGCTCCCGGCCCCATTGAAATCCCCGCGCTCCCCTTCAGCTATTTCAACCCCGACACCCAGACCTACGTCGAGGCCGACACCCAGCCCATCCTCCTTCAAGCCTTTGGCGAAATGCCGCCCGAGAAACCCGTCGAGGAACCCACCACAAAAAATCAACCCACAGAAACTGACGCGCCCGAAAAAATTACGCAAAAGAAACATCCCGGCACACTTGCTCTGCCACCAGTTCCCCTGCTTTCCCAGCCTTGGTTCCTGGCTGCACAGACCGTGCCGTTGGGTGCGTTTTGCGTCGCCCTCATCTGGCGAAGGCGGCGCGATTACTACGACGCCCGGCCGCGCCTCACCCGCCGACTGCGCGTGGAGAAACTCCTGCGCAATGAGTGCCGCCGGCTGGAAGCCCTTGCCCGCGAAAAATCCGCCGAGCCCTTCTATCAACTTGCCACCCACCTGCTGCGCGAACGCATCGGCGAACGTCTCGACATCCCGGCCGGCGGCATCACGGAGGCCGTCCTGCGTGGCGAACTCTCCGGCCAACTATCCCCCGAGGCCACCGACGCCCTCTCAAAATTTCTCGACACTGCCAATGCCGTACGATTCGGCCCAGCCACCGGCCCGGCCCTTGCCGAAGCCTTTTCCGCACACCGCAACATCCTTCTCGCCCTCGCCCGAATGGACGACCCTGTCGATGAAGTTTAAAGCCGCCAGCGCCATCCTCTTCCTTGCTGTGAGTGCCGTCGCCGATTTCCCGGCCGGGAATCAAGCCTTCGACCGTGGCCATTATGAAAAGGCAATTCTTGAATATGAGAAAACCCTCGCCAAAGGCCACGTCTCCAGTGCACTGCACCACAACCTCGCCAATGCCTATCTTGAGCACGGCCGCGAACAGGGCGGTGGTATTGGCACCGGGACCACAAGCCTAGGCCGGGCCATTTACCATTACCGCCTAGCTCGCCGGCTGAACCCACGCGACACCCAAAACCGCGCCAACCTCCTGCGCGCTCGAGAGATCGTGCATGGCCAACCCCCTCGCGAGCCTCCACTTCGGGTTTTCACAGGCTGGCTCACACTTAACGAATGGGCCGGTGCCGCATCACTTTGCCTGACCCTCAGCCTGCTGCTTCTGACCGCCCGACAGGTGCACGCCCCGTGGCAAAACCGCTGGGGGATCGGCGCACACCTACTGCTTGGCGTTGGCGCGGGACTGGGTGCGATGGCTTGGGCCGCATGGGATTATCAATCGGCTGAAGACGAGGCGATCACCATCCGCGAGACACCCCTTTACAAGCGCCCCCTTACTCCCAC
>CEOQ01013787.1_pt1 | contig 11547 bp, 9 predicted proteins | sample 361351 | NCBI WGS metagenome assembly CEOQ01 (sample SAMEA2619907, study PRJEB7988) | marine metagenome | biome: marine biome (ENVO:00000447); feature: deep chlorophyll maximum layer (ENVO:xxxxxxxx); material: "saline water (ENVO:00002010), including plankton (ENVO:xxxxxxxx)" | depth 60 m | reverse complement strand
AAATTCCCAACTTATTGCAGGATATCCATTCTTTACTACTTCAAATAATATACTACCCAGAGGTATGATTGCGATTAAGGTACAAAATCCGCACAAGAAAATAAATAAATTATTAATTAGTTTTCTTTTTGTGGCATTTCTTTGGGTTAATCTTTCTAATTCGTTTTGCTCAGTCATTTAATCAAGCACCTCTCCAACTTTGAGTGATCTTTCCCTAAGGTATAATGAAAATAGTTGAATGATTAGAGCGAAGAAAAATAAAATTAAACCGACGCCGATAAGTGCAGATGGATGTAATGAACCAGGATCAGCTTCATTGAATTCGTTAGCTATGATTGATGCCATTGATTGTCCAGGTTGGAAGAGAGACTCAGGAAGTGCTTGTGCCCCAATTGTGTTTCCAATGACCATAGTTACAGCCATTGTTTCTCCTACTGCACGTCCAAGGCCAAGGACACACGCTCCAAAGAGACCGCTTTTTGCGTAATTGAAGACACTGGTTCTCATCATTTCCCAACGAGTTGCACCTAATGCATATGCTGCTTCTTTTTGTGTAGCAGGAACAGCGTAAATTACTTCACGAGCTACTGAAGAGATAGTTGGAATAATCATTACTGCAAGAATTATACCAGCTGTAAATAGATCTAGTCCAAAAGGAATTCCGCTGAATATAGGAATAGTATCTCCAAGTGAATTAATAACTGGTTCTTCAATGTAATCACGAATATAGAAACGAAAGATGAACAAACCCCATAATCCGTAAATGACACTTGGTACTGCAGCTAATAATTCTACGATAAATGATAATGGTTCTCTAATTATAGGAGGAGCTAACTCTGAAAGAAATATTGCAATTCCTATACTTATAGGAACAGCTAAAAGTAGTGCAAGAAATGATGTGATTAAAGTTCCGTAGATATAAGGTCGAACTCCATATGATTCTCTTCCTTCTACGGGATTCCAATCAGAACCAAATGCAAAATCTAATCCAAACTCTTGCCATACTGGAGCAGATTGAGTTACTAAAACAAATACTATAAGAATCATTATTCCTATAGCGGAAAATGCCATTACGCTGGAAAATTGTTTGAAGATTTTATCAGCGTTCATAAGCGCTCTTGTCTAAAGAACTGGTTGGCCATTGAAAGTAATTGATTTTAGCGTTACTTCATTAATGGAAACTGCAGTGTCGGGTAATGGAACATATTCTAGTGCAGGACCTAATTCCTGTCCTTCGTGTATGGCCCACCATGTAAATTCAAGTAATGCTTTTGCCTTTTCCATATCCATATCAGGAATGACATTCAGTTCTTGGTATAACAGCATATAGCTAAAACTTACAATAGGATATGAGTTAGAGCCAGGAGAATTTAATATCTCAACTTTTGACCATGTATCCTTGCCTGCAGGTAGTCCTTCACCTGCACCACCTGCGGCTGCTGAGGCAGTTTCGAGTGTAGGCATGATAAAGTTGCCTTCAAGGTTTTGGATTGCAGCTACTGGTACGTCATTTTGAATGGCATAAGCCAATTCGATGTAGCCAATAGTATATTCATTTGATGTGACTACTCCTGCAACTCCTTCGTTGCCCGCTGCGCCGAGACCGGTTGGCCATTCAACTGCTTTACCTGCACCTACTGCTTCATCCCAATCTGTGCTAACTTCTGCCAGCCAGCTTGTGAATATGAATGATGTGCCTGAACCATCAGAACGATGGACGACAACTATGGCTTTGTCTGGTAGATCAATTTCAGGGTTTAATGAGGTGATTGCTGGATCATTCCATTTGGTGATTTTGCCAAGGAAGATATCTGCAACTAATTCGCCAGTCAGATGCATACCTGTGTCAACGCCAGGAAGGTTGTATGGAATTACAACGGAACCGATTGTAATTGGAATATGTAATGAATTTGGTGCTTGATCAAATTGCGAGTCCTTGAGTGGAGAATCAGACATTCCAAAGTGAACTGTTTTTGCAGTGTGCTGTCTTACACCGCCACCACTACCAATTGATTGGTAATTTATACGAACTGTATCATGTGTTTCAAAGTATTTTTCAATCATATTTGAAACAAGAGGAAATGGAAACGATGCACCTGCACCATTAATATCAAGAAAGTTGTTAGCTTCTTCTGTTTTTTTAACTTCAATTATTTCTTCTTCAGTATCGGATCCAAAGACAAAGTAGCCTATAAGACCGCCAATTACTAAAGTTACAATAGCTATAATTACAAACATATTGTTATTTGAGTCGGACATTTTCATCTTTTCCTGATAGATTCACAAACACATTATGATATATGCCTATCACAAGGGATATATAGATACATACCATAACCATATGGTGAGATATAGATGTCTGAGCGTAAAAATGTAGAAAATCACTCTGAAATGAGAAAAATACAATATTCCGGAAAATCATCGTTTACTCTTGCACTGCCAAAAAAATGGGTTACAAATCAAAAATTAAAGGCGGGAGATCAGTTATCTGTAACCATAGATGGCACAAATAATTTAATATTATCGTCCGAAAGGAAAAAAAATTATGTCAAAAAGCAAACAAACATCATACTCGATGAAACGAGTGAAAGAGGACATATAGAAAGAAAGATTATTGCCACGTATATTTCGGGATACAATCAGATTCACATACGAAGTAAACAGAAAAGAATGACGCCACAACAAAGGTCAATCATAAAGAAGTTAGTGCGAGATAAGCTAGTTGGTTCAGAGATAATAGAGGATTCAAACTTGATTATTTCCATCCAAGTAATTCTAGATCCATCAGAGCTCAATATTGAGAATACGTTAAAAAGAATGTCAGTCATCACGCAAGGAATGCACGGTGACATAATTTATGCAATAAAGAAACACGATATTGAAATGTGCAAGGAGATTATTAGGACGGACGATGATGTAGATAGATTTGGTCTTTATGTAATACGACAATTACGATTTTCTTTAGAGAATGACAGCTCATTAGAGTTAACGAATTCGGTTAACAAAATCTACTGTCTAGGTTATAGGATGATAGCGAAGAGTTTGGAAAGGATTGCAGATCACGCGAGTTTAATGGGACAGCAATTAATGAGTTTGAATAAACCATTGCCAAAATCTGCATTAGTTAAATTAGATGAATTTTCCGAATTTTCAAGAGGGAATTTAGAAAAGTCCATGAGAGCGTTAGTGAATAAAGACTACAAACTTGCAGACGAAGTTGTTACTACTTGTTTGGAAGCTCCAAAGAAGGAGCTAAAGATTTTGAACACAGATTTCAGGATGACTAAGGATCAAGATGCATTTGTAGTCTCTATATTGGAGCATATTAGGCGTGTGTCGGATTATTCGGCGGACATTAGCGAAGTGGTATTAAATCTGACAATCGATGAGAACTTGAAAAAGCAGTAGAATCATTCTTCTGATTTGGAGAGTTCCTGAAGCAAAATATCAACTTTTTCTTTAATTATATCCCTGACTTCTCTGAATTTTTCAATGGGATGTGAAACGGGATCGTCAATATTCCAATCTTGTGTTTTTGGCATATAATTAACTGGACAAAAATCTGAAGACATGCAACCCATACTGATTATAAAATCAGCTTCTTGCATCATTTCTGATGAAAGTAACTTTGGAACAGATTGATGTTCAATATTCAATTCTTTTAGAACTTCTAAAGCAGAAACATTTACTGATTCAGAAGGGGATGTACCTGCACTGGTTGCAAAAGCATTGACGTCATGACTATCAATAAATTTATTGAATAACGCTTCTGCCATTTGACTTCGGCAGGAATTTGCTATACAAACAAAGAGAACATTAATTTTTTTATCCATTCCTTGAGGATAACAATCAATACTAGTAAAAATAGATTATCTTAGTTGTGTGAGTTTCGACTTTATGAAACCAATCGCGACGAATGCGCCCAAGGCACTCAAGAGTATGTTTTTTGAAAGAGAGAATATCCATATTCCTGCAATTCCGACATTAGGAAGACCTGTAGAGGCGGTTAGTACAAGAAGTTCGCTGAAAGAAAATCCAATTGCAAACAGACCAGCAGTAACAATCGCAGACTCTGTAGCTCCACTAAGTATTGAGCCAACAATAATCATGTTACTAGATACTGCGTTTTTTGCATAATCACCGCGTCTGAGCCAGAATTCATAAACCAGACCTGCGCCAATTGAACCTGGAAGGTAAAGATATGAAGCAGGGGCGGGAACCATGAGAAGTAATAACCCACTAATTATACTGAATAACAATGGTCCGTTCGGAGTTCTTAGTTGAGAAGCGATTAGAACCATACAAAATGCACGAAAGAAATGTGCTCCCGAGCCTCTTAGTAAAGGGCCGATTGTTGCAGAAACAACGTAAGCTAAGACAAAATAGATGGCAGTAAACATGGTTGCGTATGCAATGAGTTTAACTCTCGAAGTAGTAGGACTGGACATATTTGAAAGGAGTTGCCAAATTGGAAGTCTATTCATCATAAAGTTCATAGAAACTGTTGCATTAAAGTTGTTGAGGATTGCCAAGATTGGAAGACAAACGCTGTAAGTTTGGAAACAGCGTTTGTCGGGGTTTCATCTGACAACAAGGATTAATTCCGGAAGAGAAGAGCGAATGCTGGATGTCAGAAGAATTTTTTAGCATACTAGTACTGTGCAAATGTCTTTCGGTAGAACCTGCCAGCCCAACCCCAATAAGCAAGATAGCCTATTACACGGATCCATTCAGGATTGCCATCATAGCCAAGCAGGGCTTTGAACCAAACGCCTATCGCTCCCTTTTCATGTAGAGGATGTGTCTTTTCAGCAGGATTAATGTCCCATGCATAAGAGAATAGGAAGTTTGTAGGGTTTCCGTCGGCGTCATAACCAACTCCAGCATATTCAGCTGCTTCAACTAATTCATGTAGTCCATAACCAAATAGGCCTGCTGCAAATACTATTAATATTAAACTGGTATATTTGAAGAATTTTCCAATGTCCAAATTGTAGATTTGTCTTTTAGCTGCAAGTGATAGAGCCAATGCAACAACAACTGCAAGAATTGAACCAATGATTGTGCTGCCTACATCGATCGAAAGTAATGGTGCAAGGAAAAGTACAGTTTCAAGTCCTTCTCGGGCTACTGCAACGAATGCAAGGAATACTAATGAATTAGCTGATTGTGCAGTAATGGCAAAGTCCATTTTTGATTCAAGTTCGCCTTTGATTGAACCAGCGTGTTTGGACATCCATATAATAACATAAGATAATACAATTGTAGCAGAGATAGAAGCGACTCCTTCGAACATTTTTTCCCAGAATCCTGCCAATTGACCTAAAATTAGGACTATTCCTCCGCCTAGAACAAGGCTCATAACAATGGCGCCAACAGTACCATAGGCTAGATATTTTTGATACTCTTTGTTGCCGGTCTTATCCAAATAAGCCCACATGATACCGACAATCAATGCAGCTTCTATTGACTCTCGAAGTACGACTAGGAAAGGTGCGATAATTCCTGAACCTAATGATACTATTTCAGTCATAAAATGTTTTAATAACGCCCGTTATATAAAGTTCACGATGTAAAGTTTTAATGTTAACAGTGTCAATTAACAATAAATCTATATATTTTAAGAAGAGGATAAACGAATCATGTCAGAAATAAGAAATGTGGAACAGATTTTACCGGCAGTTAGATCATTAATAGCAAAGGAATTAATTAATAATCACAATGTAAGCAAGGCAGATGTTTCAAAGATATTAGGAATATCTCCTGCAGCAGTAACTCAATATACGAAGAATAAAAGAGGTAGTTATGCAGATAAATTAGAAAAGAACAAAGAAGTTCGTCCTATAATTGCAAGTCTCGCTGAACATTTTTCAAATAAAAAAAAGAAAGAGGGGGAAATGAGAAGGAATATGACAATCATAGAAACTTCAGAGAATATTATTTCTATAATTAATAATCAAGGAATTGTTGATGAAGAAAAGAAAGCAGATCCGAAGACTAAAATTTTACAGGAAAGAGTAGAAGCTGAGCTTCGTGAAGCTAGAACTAGCTTGAACATGGCAAATAAAATAGAAGATGGTTTTGGAAAGCTTCTGTTTAAGGGAATTGCGTCAGATAGCATTCGACATGCTGAGATTGTTTCTCAAGTAATAAGAGATCAGGAAACTGTAAGTAGTTTCAAGTTAGATCGGCAATTAAAGAAATATCTTAAACAAATGATAGAGGAAGAGGAGAATGCAAGTGAACAGTCGATGACGAAATTAGTCAAGACCAGTCACCCAGCAGTTCGTGCCTTGCTTCAATCAGTTGATCAGGATGAGATGAAGCACAAGAGAATGTTAAAATCTCTGAGCAGGTACTTAGACGCGTGATTTTCTTAAGACGAGAAAGGCAGACAGTAAGCATAAAGATATGCCGAATAAGAATATAGGGTCAGTAATCCCTGTGGATACTTCAACTTCTACGAATGAACCAGTGTAATAGCTTAGGTCCATTGTTGCAGCACCTATCGTCAAATGAGTTATTCCTGTAGGAAGGCTTCTAGAAGCCTGAACAGAGTAAGATATAGAAGTCATTTCTGAAGGATCTATGTGAGATGGAGTAAACTCTACAGTTATTCCTTCCAGAATTCCTGTAACTCGTTCATTTCCACGTGCAAGGAAGAAGACATCTATTTCTGAAGATATATCGAATTTTGAGGTGGTAGATTCCGGTCTACTTACAACAAGATTATTAGAATCAAAAATTATTGTGGTTGGTTCTGGAACTTTTGAATCAAAGAATCCAATTTTGTTTTCATTTCTTTCCACAAACCAGATATTTCCTTCAGAATCAGAAGTCAATGTTTGGGTGAATGTATTGTCTGTTGGAAGCTTGAATTCGGATATTGAGTTGGTTTCTGGAGAAATTTTTATGAGTCTGTCTGCTCTGAACTGCGTGGTCCATATGTTTCCGTCCTTGTCGCTGATTATCTGGTAAGTGCCTGCAGTGAGAGTTCCAGTTGCATATTCCGTGATTTCTTCTGTGTTTGGATTGAATTTTCCGATAAGGCTGGTTCGAAATTGACTATACCATATGTTTCCTTCATTGTCGATTGCAAGTCCGATTGGATTGACGGTCTCGCTTCCTACACCGTCGCTCGGCAGTAAGAATTGCGTGAATTCTTTTTTGTTTGTATCAAACTTTGTGAGAATGCCAGGACCTGATTCAACAAGCCAAATATTTCCAGTACTGTCAAATTCAAAATAACTCGGACTGGAGATGTTTGAAGGGATACGATACTCCGTCAAGGAATTTACGTCATTTGGATTTACGCTAGTAAGCAAGCTTCGGCCAAATTCCGTGAACCAAAGTGTTCCGTCATTATCGAATTTCAGATCCCAAGGCAACGAGTCGTCTTCGAGCTCAAGGAAGTCATTGAATTCACCTGTTTCTGGATTTAGGGTTCTTATCTTATTCTCGGTTGCGTCAGTAAACCATACCAATCCATCAGGACCTACTATGATTCCCCACATCTGAATTGTTTCCTGATAGAAATAGCGTTCTGCAGGTGGAAAGATATGGTATGTAGTGAAATTGGATGTTTCCGCATCGAAATGTACGATTGATGGATTGAGTCTTTGCGTGAACCATATGTCTTTGTTATGGGCAGTTATTGCAAACGGATTGATGAAAGTTCCATTTGTAGGAATGTTGAACTCTGTTATCGGGCTTTCTTGAGCAAAGCTGGGTGATATAAGAAATCCCAAAAAAAATAACAGGAGAAGAACTACAAATTTCAAAGTAAATGCCACGTTAATTACAATTAACGTGGTTGCATTTAATTCGAACGATTCTTTCTAGTGACATATACTGAGAAGCCTATTGCTAAAACGGCTATTCCCAATGAAACAAGAGCGAGTGCATCTGGAGTTGTTTCCGATGAAGATGTTTCAGTTACATGATCTTCAGGTAATGTCCAAGCTTGGAGTACTCCTGTAGTTCTTTGACCGAATTCACCTGCGCCTCCACTGACAATGAAGAGTGTTGCTTCTCCTCTTGCATTAGAGCCTATTGAAACACCAGCACCTCCTAATCCACCTGTAGTGAATATTCTAAGAAGTTCACCGGTTTCTTCGTCGACTGCATGAATCATTCCCATTCTATCAGGAACGAATACTATGCCTCCACTGGTTGTAACAGCACCGTATTGATTTCGGTTTTCCATTTCGTAAACCCATTTCACTCGTCCGTTTGATGCGTCGATAGCGTACAATGAAGAGTTACCAACGTGGAATGAATCAAAGTAAATAGGTCCAGCAACGTGATGGAATATATCAGCTTCTCCATCTTTGTAAGGAGCTCCTGATTCTGCTATGAAGGAAGTACAGAAGGTTTGAGTTACAACGTAAATCGTATTATGTGCAAATGCAGGGGCTGCATCAATACCTCCCTGGAATCCAGGACATACTTGTTCACGAATTAAATCTCCTTGAGAAAGTTCCATGTTGGCGTCATTGCCCATGTCGGCATTCATTGTGTTAACTGCAGGAGGTCCTACACGGATTGATTCGTAGATCGGTTTTCCTGTAGTTGCATCAAGAACATGAACGAGGTTTGTCTTTGCACCAACAATAACTGCTTTTTGAGTGCTATCGCCTGATTCAATTTCGGCAAGGATTGTGGTCCAACGAGATTCATGATAATATACATCATGAGTTACGATTTGATAGTACCAGTTCATTTCACCAGTATTTGCATTTAACGATATGACGGATGATGTGAAGAGATTTGGTCCTGGTCGCATGTCGCCAGGAACGTCAGGAGTAGGAGCATTTGTTGTAAAGAATATGTCTCCTGTATCTTCATCTAATGCAATAAGAGTCCATACACTTCCTCCTCCAATCCAATTACAATCATGAAGTCCTTCTGCGTGATCATCGTGTCCGTGTCCTGCATGATCATCGTGTCCTTCGTCTTCTTCACCGTGTCCTGCATGTTCGTCAGCTTCGTGTTCTTCAAATTCATGAATAGCATGTTCAATTTCACCAATTATTGCATGTAATTCATCGTTAGATATAGATTCTTCGAGTTCGTGAACGTGTTCTTCGATTTCATGAAGTATTTCCATTAAGTGGTCATGATGTCCAGCTTCAATTTCACCTTCCATTTCGTGTATATGTTCTTCGATTACGTGAATTATTTCCATGATTTCATGATAGTGTCCTCCACCAAGTCCCAGTCCTGAAAGTACTTCTTGGTATTCACCAATACCGTGTTCGATTTCAGCTATGATTCCGAGTAATGAACCGTCATGATCACCTTCTTCTCCGTGTCCGCCGTGTCCACCATCATCAACTGCAAAACGTTCTTCAAATTCATGAACACCTTGTTCTAATTCTTCAATTATTATATGGACTTCCTCGTCAGATACAATCTCCTCTAGTTCGTGTAAATGTTCTTCTACTTCATGCATAAGTCCAAGTAGATCTGCTCCGTGAGGATGTTCAACTTGGTGTTTAACGTCACCTACATTTTCTTCGATTACGTGAAGTATTTCTGTGATTTCATCGCTTTCAAGTCCTAGTTCTGCAAGTTTTTCTTCTAATTCATGAACGTGTTCATCTACTACAGTCATGATTGCAAGTAATTCTCTGGTACGTGCGTCTTCAGGTCCTGCTAATTCAAAAGCCTCGAATTCCTCGATGCCAGATTCTATATTAGCAAGAATTGCAAGTAATCCTTCGTCAGATACAGATTCCTCTAGTTCGTGGATATGTTCTTCTACTTCATGCATAAGTTCATCTAGTCTTTCCTTTGCAAAGAAATTAGATTGGATGTCGCGTGTAACGTCGTCTAAACGTTCTTCGATTTCGTGAATTATTTCTGTGGTTTCGTCATTAGCGACTCCTAATTCAGTAGCTTTTTCCTCGAAGTCATGAATGTTTACTGTTATTCCAGTAACCATTGCAAGTAATCGTAATTCTTCAGCTGTCAGATAATTGATTTCAGCTCCGTCTCCGTGTCCTCCGTGTCCTTCACCATGTTTTCCATGTTCGCCGTGTTCTTCAGCTTCATGTTCTTCGAATTCTGCGATGCCAGATTCTATATTAGCAAGAATTGCAAGTAATTCCTCAGTACCTGATATCGGACCGAGCATCTCCTCTAGTTCGTGGACATGTTCTTCTACTACATGCATCATTTCAATTAAATCACCTCCATGAGGATGTTCAATTTCGTGTGTGACGTCGCCTACATGTGCTTCGATTTCAGAAACTATGTTCAAGATTTCATCAACCATTCCCATATTCAAAGGAAGTCTAGGAGCTTGTTCCTCGAATTCGTGAACGTTTGCTTCAATTTCAGCCATGATTGCTAGTAATTCTGCGTTATGATCGTCTCCGTGTTCTCCGTGTCCTTCGTCTTCTTCACCGTGTTCTGCATGTTCTACTTTTTCACATTTTCCCCAATCCCAAGGATAATTGTCAAGGTTACCTTTAGAAACTAAATCAGCAGCCCAGTTCTCTTCATTGCCTGTAGGTGGAATTGTTAGCCATCTCCATACAAGTTCTCCACTATCTTTATCATAAGCAGAAATGAATCCACGTTCCCCAGTGAAGCCTCCGCCTCCAGTAGGTCGTGTAATGATAAGATTATTGTATTCGATTGGAGCAAAACTTCCCCAATATATTCCGGTATTACCAGGAATGTCTTTACATGTATCAGGGATGGTAACCAATACTTCACCAGTCATTGGTTCTAATCCGTATATTGTACAATCACTAGCTTGCATCCAAACTTTATCGTCAAAATAATCGATGCTATGTTGGGCGTATACTCGAGCCCACCAATCTTTATCATCAAATGAACCAATTGGTGCAGCAAAACGCCAAATTTGTTCGCTGGTCTCTGCATTTAGTGCAAAGAGAACGTTGAATTCACTGGCTATGTAAACAATGCCGTTTACAACAAGTGGTACGGTTTGTACGCCAGTTGGTACGTGAGGTATTTCAAAATTAAAGCCACCCTGGCCATGGGCACTATGATCATGACCTGCATGTCCCTCTACTAATATAACTTCACCAGGTATTCCTGCTCCACTTCCCCAATATCCAGGGACTTGGAAAGTCCATTGTAATTCTAAATCTTGGATGTTATCCTTTGTAATTTGTGTTTGGGGACTAAAACCTGTATTGGTTCGATCAAATGCTGGATGCTCCCAGTTAATGCCTTCGTCCATTTGGGCTGTAACTTGAAAAATGGAAATGGAAGGAATTAGTAAGAGCAACATAAATAATGTAGCGAGGTTAATAATTTTCATTAAATTCTTAATAACTCTGTAATATATTAACTTTTTGTAAAAAGTTAATAATTTAATTTTTCTTATAAAATCTCAAGAACGCCAAATACAACAAACCAACAATAGAAGTAAGAGCCAATGAACCAATCAGTCCACGTCGAGAAATTCCTTCATCTTCAGTGGATAAATTATCCGGGAGGCCCAAAGCAGTTATTATTCCGGATTTACTTCCTCCTGTTGCAATGTACAAACGCATATCACCATTCGCA
>CEOQ01010210.1_pt1 | contig 11558 bp, 8 predicted proteins | sample 361351 | NCBI WGS metagenome assembly CEOQ01 (sample SAMEA2619907, study PRJEB7988) | marine metagenome | biome: marine biome (ENVO:00000447); feature: deep chlorophyll maximum layer (ENVO:xxxxxxxx); material: "saline water (ENVO:00002010), including plankton (ENVO:xxxxxxxx)" | depth 60 m | reverse complement strand
CGACGATTCGTCCCGCATCGTGAATCACCGCGGCTTCGTCAACGATGGTCCAGCGTCCGGTTGCCTCGATGACGTATTGTTCGAGCAGGCTCTCGTAATCGACACGAAAATCCTCGTCGTCGAACCACTCGAGCAATTCGGCGAGTGTCGACGTGGTGAGTTCGGCGAACACACCCAGTCGCTGGCGACAGGTTTCAATTCCCGGTGGCAATGTCAGGTCGCACCCGTAAAGCGTTTCATCGTTTCCGGTGACGCTGCTGGTGGCGACGATCGTTGCGTGGGGGCCGACCAGGGCATCGGAGATCAGTCCGACATGATGGATCAAGGCCTCGTCTCCGATCTCGCAGTCCTTGAGCGTCGAATCGGACACACCCGTTGGCAGCACGGTCCCGACATCAAATTCGGCCGGGGAGCCCGTGAAGTGGCCCAGGACCACGCGGCCGATGAAACGGTTGCCGCAGACGTGTTCGGCCGTGAAGTCTGGACTGACTTCAACCATCGACCAGTTGTCGCTGCGATTGCCCTGGGAGACCAGTTGCTCGATTTCATCCGCGGTCAGCGGCCTGGGAGCCACGCCCAGTACCAGGCTGAGGTTCTCCTCGGCCCACTGGTTGATGGTGGCCAGCGTGTTGAGCAATTCGGATTGCTCCATCGCCATTCGGATCGTTTCGAGCAGGCGATGCGAATTGTTGCTGGTCATCGGTCGCACTGAGATTGGGATCGTCGATGGGACACCGGTTTTCTCTTCCTCAGGTTATAATCACCGGGCATGTTGGCTGCACCGGGGAACACGATGCAAAACGGCTTGATGACTCGAATGCGATGGCTGGTGGCGGTGGGCCTGGTCCTGCTTGGGGCCGGTCCCGGGCTGGCTGTTGTCAAGACGTTGCCGGACGAGGACGATGAGTACCAGCCGGGCCTGGTGGGGGCCTACACGGTTGGCGGTCAGACCGTCGAGCGGATCGACCCGGACATCGCCTTTGACTGGAAAGGCGGTTCACCGGATCCGCGGCTGGAGTCCGGTCGGTTTCGAGCACGCTGGCAGGGCAATTTGCTGGTCCGCCAGCCCGGTCGCTATCGCTGGCATGCGTTCGTGAGTGGTGCGATTCGAGTGCGCGTGAACGGTCGTGAGGTCCTGGCTGGCAAGGCGGCCCAGGCCGGCAAGCCGGGGTGGGTGAGTGGCGGTGAGTTCGAAATTGCGTTTGGAGAAAAGCCACTGGAGGTCGAGTATTCTCGCACGGGGCAAACGGGACGGGTGATGTTGTACTGGTCGTCGACGCACTTTCCGCTCGAACCGGTTCCTCCCCAACTGTTGTTTCTCCCCGTTGCTCGCGGTGATCTGCAACGGATTGAACGGGGTCAGCGGCTGGCCCGTTCTCACCGTTGCAATCGCTGCCATGTTCGTGCGCATGATCCGAAATCTGCCGCTGCACCAGATCTCTCGACCGTCTCGGTTGGCACGTCGCCACGATCACTGGTTGACCAGATCGTCAATCCCCGCAAGGCCAACGGTTCGCATCGTATGCCCTTGATGGGGGTCAGCCGCGAGGAAGCCGAGGCGATTGTTGCCTGGTTGCACTCGGCTGGTCAAAAAGCCGAGTTGCTGGCGCCGGTGAAGTTGAAGAAACCCGATCCCGTGAAAGCACGAGAGGCCGGCCTTGAATTGTTGAAGTCGACCGGTTGCCTGGCGTGCCATCGGGTCAAGTCGCTCGGAGGCGGGTCGGCCGAGGCCGGGCCGGAACTGACCGACGTGGGACGGCGACGGTCGGTGGAGTGGCTCTGGACGTGGTTGAAGGAACCCTCGCGGATCAATCGCGATCACAGGATGCCGGTGTTCCGGTTCAACGATACCGAGCGGATGCAATTGGTGATGGCGTTGTCGGCATTGGGAGGGCCCTGGCACGGGGCCGCGGTCGAGACGACTCCGGACAGGATCGCTCGAGGTCACAAGCTGGCACAATCGGCCGGCTGCGTGCGCTGTCACCGTTTACCCGGCAAGCCGGGGCCACAACAGCCAGGCGGGAAGCTTCCCGGTGACTTGTCGCAGCCACCGAAAGATTGGGCGGCGAGTTGCCTGGCCGGGACTCCCGACCGAGGCAAGAAACGGCCGGCCTATGGCACGTTGTTGAGCAAGGACCAGGTGTCCGACATTCGCGCGTTCTATGGGTCTCGAACCAAGCGGGTGTTGTCGCCGTTGTCGGAGTACGACCAGGGGCGGATGGTTCTCCAACAGCGAGGGTGCCTGTCCTGTCACGAGCGGGGGACCGGGAAAGGGAACACGGCCCTGGCCGGTTCGGTCGCGACCGGAGAACTCGCCGGCCAGAGTCCGGCGCTGGTGCCTCCGTCACTTACGGCGGTGGGTGACAAGTTGGTCGACCGGGCGTTGGCCCGTTCAGTCGCCGGTGAACAGAAGTCGGTTCGCTTGCCCTGGTTGAGAGTCCGCATGCCGCGTTTTGTTCATTCAAAGGATGAACAGGCGGCATTGACGCATTTCCTGATCGCTCATGACCGGGTGCCCGACGATTCTCCTGCGACGCCATCGGTACCGCCGCGTGGCGGCAATGACCAGACACTCCTGGAGTCGCAGGACCTGGTCAGCTTCAAGGGGTTCAGTTGTATCGCCTGTCACCAGTTTGGCAGCTTCGTTCCCAAGAACGTCGCATTGGGGACACGTGGGTCGGATTTGAAGGGGCTGGCCGAGAGAATTCGTCGCGAGTATTTCCTGAGATGGTGTCGGGAGCCGCTGAGAATCGTGCCGGGCATGGAAATGCCCTCGTACAAGAAGCCCTTGAAATTCGTGTTTGGTGGCGACATCGAGCGTCAGTTGGCAGCGATGTGGGACGCCCTGAACGACAAGCGGTTCCAGGCACCGGTCAATCCGAATGCGGTGGAACAGTTCCTGGTCGTCAACCACGGCGAACCACCTCGAGTGGTACGCGATGTGTTCACGCTGCCCGAGTCGGTTGGTGGCGGTTCGGTTGCACGATCCCTGGCGATCGGGTTCTCCAATTCTCACAACCTGTTGCTCGACCTGGATCGGGCCAACGTGGCGATGTGGACTTTTGGCGATTTCGCCAAACAGCGAACCCAGGGCAAGAGCTGGTTCTGGGACATGGCGGGACGACCGGTGATCACCGGTGGCGAGCGTCGCAGTGACCTGGTGCTGGTGCGTGTGGATGGAGCCGGAAAACCGATTGCCGTGCACCGTCCGCTGAAGGACCCGGTGACCGCCGCGAGATTGATCAGGTATCGGCAAACCCCCGATGGGGCTGTCCACGTGGTCTACCGGATGCGGTACGCCGTGTTGAAAGAGACGGTTGAGGTAGAGGTGTTGGAGCGGTTGCGTTCCAGTGCGGTGGAAGAGCCGCCGGGGCGGACCAGTGGATGGGACCGAAACGTGGCAGTCAGTGTCATAAAGCCCGGGAGGGAGGCCCGGGGAACGCTTCCGTCGAACCTGGAACTGTATATCGGGCGGCCAACGGCCGGAGGGCGGTTGGCCGGTGCGAGTGTTACCGCATGGTCCGGCCAAGAAGAATCGCCACGCCCACTTGGGAAGCAGGCCTGGGGAGTGTTGCCAGGCCAGGGAACTCAGCAGTTTGCCAGGCTCATTTCAGGTGACAGGCCGGGCATCCTGTTGCGATACACCACCGGGGTGGTGCCCAACCGGCTGTCGTTGACGCGGGTGCCGGCACGGCCGCAACAGATCGAACGCGTGACCAGCGTGCCCGGTTACGAGGGGATTCGTCTGCCGATTCCCCAGACGATCATGCCCACCGCGATGACCTGGACCCGGGATGGCACGTTGGCATTCACGTCACTCAAGGGGCACGTGTACCTGGCCCGGGACACCAACGGCGATGGACTCGAGGACAAACTCAGCCTCTTCGAGGAAGGGTTGGCCGCACCGTACGGCATCATCGCCGATGGAGATGACTTGATCGTGGCTCACAAGCCGGAGGTGGTCCGACTGCGGGACAGTGACGGCGACGGCCGTGCCGATGTGCGGGAGGTGTTGGCCAGTGGGTGGGGGTACAGTGACGACTACCACGACTGGACCTGTGGCATCGTGCGGGACCGCGCCGGTGACCTGTTCGTTGGCCTGGGCAGCAATTATTCGCAAAGGAATCGGGTCAAGGAGACCAGTCGTTGGCGGGGGAAGGTGCTGAGAATCAGGCCTGGCGGACTCGTGGAACCCGTGGGGCACGCGTTCCGTTATCCGACCGGATTGGCCATCGATGCGGCCGGTCGGATTTTTGTCAGCGACAACCAGGGAGTCCAGAACACGTTCAATGAGATCAACCACCTGGTTCCCGGTCGCAATTACGGCGTGCCCAGTCGATTCGAGGAGAAACACGACTCGGCCCCGGTGAAGCCGGCGATCCACGTGCCACACCCGTGGTCCCGGAGTGTCAACGGCCTGGCATTTTTGCCCAAGACGTTCGGAGACGGTTCGGTCGCTGGACACGGGATTGGCTGTGAGTACGACAACCGCTTTCTGGTGCGATTCACGATGCAGGAGGTCGGGGGTGAGATGCAGGGAGCGGTGTTTCATTTCAGTCGGCCCGGAGCGGGCGTCGGTGACAAGAACTTCGTCGGTCCACTGTCGGTTGCTGTCAGTCCCAAGGGAGCCATTTACATCGGCAACATCTATGACAGTGGCTGGCTGGGGGGACGCAACACTGGGACGATTACCCGCTTGCGCCCGATTCCAGGTGGCCCGAACGGGATGCGGGACGTCAAGGTTGTGCCGGGTGGTTTCCGTGTGACATTCGCGCGACCGGTCGACCGCGCGGCGGCTTCGAAGCCGGAAGCCTACACCGTGTCGGGTTATACGCGCGTCTGGAAGGGGGGCTACACGACCACCGACTCGGGACGGCATCGGGCGGCCGTCAACCGGGCCAGCGTGTCCTCGGACGGCCGAAGTGTCATCCTGGAAATCGATGGCCTGAGAACAGGCAGTGTCTACGAGGTGACGTGTGGTAAGATCTCGGGTGCGGGAGCCGAGATGTGGCCGGCCACCGGGCACTATAGCCTGCACCGTATGCCGCGGGAGAAACCGTGACTCCGTTGAACCAACCTGCGACCAACGAGGAACTCCTGGCGTTTCTCGAAGAGCAATTGCCGGCCGAGCGGATGGCCGAGATCGAGCAGGCGTTGCGTGACGACGAGGAGTTGCGGCAACGGTTGGCCTCAACACTGCGTCAGCATGATCCCGGGGCCCACTCGGTGGGTGCCATCTGGCGTCGTCGTCGATTGAGCTGTCCGTCTCGCAGTGAACTGGGCAGTTTCTTGCTTGGAGCCGCCGATCCGACGCGAGCCGAGTACATCGAGTTTCACCTGAGGGTCATCGGCTGCCGATATTGTGCGGCGAATCTGAGTGACCTGGAGCAGGCCGCGGGTGACCAGGTCGAAGAGGTGAATCGCCGTAGACAGAAGTTCTTCCAGAGTTCGGCGGGTTTTCTCTCGGGTGAAGAGAAATAGACCGGTTTCCGGTCCGCTTCACTTCTTCTTTTTTTGGGCCACCAGCAGCTCGTAGTGCAGCCGGCCCACCTGCCACATGTAGTGTGGTCCGAATCCGGCTCGCGGGCCCCACTTGTTGGCAACGGCCTGCCGCAGGTGTTCAACGGCCTTTGCGTCTCGTTTGTGGATCGAGTGGTCCAGGCCAATGTACAGGTGTGCGTAGAAGTACCGTTTTTCTCGTTCCGTGTCACTGATCTTGGCCGCCTTGATGTTGGCCAGGATCGTCTCGGGCTTGATTGTCTCGGAAAACAGCTTGTAGACCGACGGGAACGGTTCGCGGTCGTCCTTCTTGTATTTCAACAGGCCCTGGCGAGCCTTTTTCAGGCCGTAGGCCCTGGCCTGGGAAAAGAATCGCCAGATGCCGTTCTCGCGGTCGACGTTGTCGAAGCTGTCGTAGATCTCGAACTGGTGCGCGGCCTGTTTGTAGTTCTTGGCATAGAACCAGGCGATGCCGCGTCGCCAGTGCGACTTGTCGAGATTCCTGTCGAGTTCGACCATCTTCTGGTAGTCGGCCACCGACTTGTCGAACTGTGCAAGATAGAAGTAGGCGTCGGCACGTCGCGAGTAGAAACCGACGCGATCGGGTTCCTGCTTGATTTGTTCGGTGAGTTCGGCGACCTGTTTTTCCCAGGCACTTGTCATCATCTTGCGAGTCTCTTGTGAGAGCGGATGCTTGGCGACGTCTTCGGCGAGAAGGGACGGTCGCGCGGTGACCAGCACGGCAACGAGTGCCAGGCCGAATTGGGTGGGGCGAGCGGGTGTCATGAGGTGGCTCCGGAAGGCGAACGTGCTTCGAGTGTCCGACGGCGGTGATCATACCGACGGATCTGGCGGGTCGCTACACTCACCGATTGGCGACGGCCACGTTCGGTCCGTCGTGCCATCGGGTGTGGAGGTGAGAAGTGACCATGGTGGAACTGGGCGATCGGGTGGCAGTGGTGACCGGTGGTGGTCGTGGAATCGGTGCGGCCACCTGCCGACGGCTCGCGGAGGCCGGCGCCCGGGTTGTGGTGGCCGAGATTGATGTGGTGTCGGGCCAGGAGGTGGCCGACGAACTTCCCGGTGCGATGTTCATCGAAACTGACGTGACCTGCCAGGAGAGTGTGCAGGCGATGGTTTCGCTGGCAGTTGAGCGGCTGGGGAGGATCGACATCCTGGTCAACAACGCGGCGGTGTTCGTGATGCGGGGGATTGATGCCAGTGATGACGAGTGGAGGCGTAGCCTGGATGTCAACGTGCTGGGGGCGGCCCGTGTGGCCCGGGCGGTGGTTCCGGTGATGCAGGCGGCCGGTCGTGGAGCGATCGTCAATCTCGGTTCGATCTCCAGCTTTCTGGCGCAGCCCGAGTTCGTGACATACAACGCGTCGAAGGCGGCCATTGCCAGCATGACCCGTTGTCTGGCTCTGGACATGGCACCCCATGGCATCCGGGTGAATGCCGTTTGTCCCGGTACGGTCTGGACGCCGGTTGTCGAGAAGATGGCCAGCGACGAGGGACTGGATCGTGCGGCGGCGGAAACACATCCGGATTTCGGCGGGGCTCACATGTTGTGCCGACTCGCCGAGCCTCGAGAAATCGCCAACGCCATCTGCTTCCTGGCCTCCGACGAGGCCTCGTTCATTACAGCCGAATGCCTGATGGTTGATGGTGGCTATGCGGCGAAGTGAGTCAGTGAGCTGTTTCCGACGGTGAAGCTGGCGGAGCGGAGCCGTGCAGGTGGGGTGGTTCGACGTAGCGGATCGTCCACGCCAGGATGACCCCGGCCAACAGGCAGGCCGAGTACTTGATGCGGTCGTGCGAGTGAAACTGGATTTCCGGCAACAGGTCGCCGAGTGCAATGCAGAGGAAGACCCCGGCCGAGAATGCCAGTGCGGCCGGTACAAGTTGGCCCGTTGATGACTCACTCAGTTGCATGTCCAGCAGCAGGAAGAACAACACGGCCGCGACCGGGCAGACCAGTGCGTAGGTCACGTTTACCTTCCACTGGGACTGGCGGGACCAGCCGCCGGCGGCCATCAACGTGGTGATCGACATCGAGTCCAAGGGCTTGTGCAGGGCGATGGCCAGGAATGTGCCGATTCCGGCCAGCGTAATCGATTCGTCGGCCCCCAAACTGGCAGCCACGGCCGTGGCCAACGCCACTCCGTCGATCAGGGTGTGAATCGTCAATCCGACGAAGACCCCCGTCCAACTCAGGGGATGTTGTGTTCCGTGATGGTGCGAATGGCTGTCGTCGTGATCGTGGTCACACGCTGTGAGTTCCCCCGTGTTCTCGACCGACCCGTGCTGATGAAAGTGGAGAGCCCGGACCAGGAAGAACATCCCCAGGAGGCCGATCATCAGGTAGAGCATTGCCGAATCGAGCGATCCGCCATGTTCGACCGAGTGAGGCAGCATGTGGAAGCAGGCAATGCCCAGCATGAATCCGGCCACCAGGCTCATCAACGCGTGCAGTCGCACGTGGGTGAAACGAATCATTCCTGGTAGCCAGCCGCCGACCACGGACACCGCGGCGATCAGGACACAATAAACCAGTAGGATGAGCACGACTGATCGCCAGGAGAATCGGGGGACACGCGCCCAGTAGGAGACTAAATGGGCCCAGTGGCGGTGTCGAAAGGACAGGTAACGATTCTAGACGGCCCCGGACAGGAAACCCAAGGGAGCCCCACCTCGCTGATGTTCCACCAATGTTTCCTGTCACTGGTGTTCATTTGTACAATTCGGAACGTTGGGGGCTGGTTATGCGAAAACGGTGGTGTTCAATTGCGTAGTCTGATGTTTCAACGCCAGAACGTTTCAACCAAAGAGAGGCGGAGAAATGGCTGAGTTTTATATCCGGACCCAATCAGATGGGCGGGAACAGGGCCCGTTTTCGGCCAAACAACTGAAGCTTCTTGCCAAGAAGGGGCAACTGAAATCTCATCACGAGATCTCTCGTGACGGAGGGGAGTGGTTTCGCGCTGAGAAGGTTGCGGGGCTCTCGCTGGAGGCCGCGCCGGTGTCTCCGCCCTCGATAGAGGACTCTGCGAACGGCGACTCCGAGTGGGACGATCTGGTTGAAATGGAATCCGACCAGGACGTCTATCAACCACAGATTCAACCCGCTCCACAACGGACCCAACGATCGCCTGCTCAGTCCTCGGCGTTTTCTCCGTCCGAGCCCCGCAGCCACCGTGGTGGCAGCCCTCCGGAAGGGGCGACGACCATCCTGGTCCTTGGGCTCCTGGGATTCTTCTGCATTCCCATTCTCGGAATCGTGGCCAGTTTTCTTGGGCACAGCTACATGAAGAAATGTCGTGAGCAGGGGGTCAGCCCGGAAGGATCAGCCGTGGCAGGTTATATCCTCGGCCGTATCACGACGTTCTTCATCGTCCTGGGCGTGCTGATTGTGGTGGCGTTGGTGGTAATGGGGGTGGCTCTGAATTAGGGGAAGATTGCACCAGTTGTCGGTTTGCTGGATTGGGGATCCCGAGGTCGGCCAAGAGCAAGCCAATTAAATATGTTTCACGAAGGGCACCCATGCCGATTGCCAATTGGAAGACACAGTCATACAACCTGGTTCAGAGCCTCCTGTTTGCTAATCCACATCGTATTATTCGAATGCTGGTGATGAACAAGGACGGTCAACGGCAGGAACGGAGCGAAATTCCGGCTCCGGTGTTGCGGATCTATGAGACCGATGCGCCGTCGGATCGAATGTGCCTTCAAACGATCCAGTGTGTGCAACACATGTGGATTCCGCCCGGTCACCGCCACGTGCTCGAGCTACACATCCATCCCGACGCGGAAGAGTTGGTTGTCGTGATGGACGGGTGCGGAACCGCAGTGCTTGACGGTGAGTCCACCGAGATTTCAGCCGGTGATGTTGTCTACATTCCGCCAAACACCGAGCACGAGATCCGCAACACCAGCCAAGACATGCTGGGCGTGTTGTTTCTGGCAGCGCCGGTTGGAGAGGGACTGACGCGGCTGGCTCATGCCCAGGAGACGGCCAAGTCCGGTTGATCGGACTGTCTGTTTGGCACCGTCAGTGACTATACTCGGCGTCTCAAAATTGCCCGATAGTGTAATGGTAGCACGAGTGACTCTGAATCACTTAGTCTAGGTTCAAATCCTAGTCGGGCAACTTTCACCAAACCCCGTGCCTGAAAGCGGAAACGCGTTCCCGGCTGTCAGCCGGAGGCAGGCTATCTCTCGAGGGGCCCTGCCGATTATCCTGACAGTTGATGGATGCACTGTTCGGAAACCGCTGGAAAACCTTGCTGGCTGTTGTGCTGGCTGTCGCTGCTGCTGGACCGGCAGGGGCGGACGACTTACCGGACCACTGGGCTTTTCGGCCCGTGAGCCGTCCCAGGGTTCCACGATCAGTTGGACCGACTGCGGTCGATCGGTTTGTGCGTGATCGATTGGCTGCGCAAAACCTGGTCCCCTCGGAGCCAGGCCCCGAGGCTGTCCAGGTCCGTCGGCTGACCCTGGATCTCACAGGACTGCTGCCGACTGCCGACCGCATGGATGCGTTTCTCATGGATTCCCGGCCGGATCGCTGGGAACGGCTCGTCGAGGAACTGCTCGCATCACCCCATTTCGGTGAGCGATGGGGGCGTCACTGGTTGGATCTCGCCCGTTTTGCCGACAGCAGCGGATACGAAGCGGACACGCCTCGTCAAATGTGGCCCTATCGCGATTGGGTCATCAGGGCATGGAATTCCGACATGGGTTTCGAGAGGTTTGTCACCGAACAACTGGCTGGGGACCTGTTGGCTGGCAATGAGATTTCGCAGAAGATCGCGACCGGGTTCCAGTGCAACGCGATCTACGATCCGGGAGTCCGCTACGAGGCAATTGTTGACCAGGTGCAGACCATCGGGTCGGTCTTCCTGGGGCTGACTCTTGGTTGCGCGCAGTGTCATGCACACAAGACGGATCCTCTCTCGCACGAGGAGTTCTATCGGCTGTATGCGTTCTTCAACGAGACGGCGATTGAACGGTTGCCACTGCCGGGTTTCGATCCGGGGTACCGTGATGGCCTGGTGATTCGGGATGAGACGGCGAAGTCAAAACGGCCTACGGGCCCTGCCACCCTGGTCCTGAAGGCTGCTCCGCAACCCACGCACGTGTTTGAGCAGGGCGACCCCTCGCAGTTGGGAGAGAAGGTTCTGCCCGGGTTCCCGGCATTCCTGCCCATCGCAATTGATGCAGGACCTGCAAAAAAGACCCGCAACCGGGGTGATCTCGCCCGGTGGATCCTCTCGGAGCAGAACCCCTTGACCGATCGGGTGACTGTCAACCGGGTGTGGCAACGTCTGTTTGGAGCAGGGCTGGTGGAAACGGAAAATGACTTTGGTGTTCAGACACCGCCCCCGTCTCACCCGGGTCTACTGGATCACCTGGTGATGGAATTTCGACATCACGGCCGCCGTTTCAAGCCCCTGATTCGTTTGATAGTGCTTTCAGCCACCTATCGACAACGCAGTGATGAGCGAAGGGATCTTGCCGCGATTGATGCGGGGAATCGCCTGCTGGGGCGGCAACGACGAATACGGCTTGAAGCCGAGGTGATTCGTGACATCAGCCTCCAGGCCGGTGAAATGTTGTCCGAGAAGATGCTGGGGCCCAGCGTGTTTCCCGATCAACCGGCGGGAATCCTTGATGCACGCGCGACGGCAGCGAAATGGACGGCGAGTACTGGTGAAGACCGTTGGCGACGGGGTTTGTACACCTTTCACTGGCGACTGACACCGCATCCGCTGAAGCCGTTGTTCGATGCTCCCGAAGGGGTGACGTCCTGCACGCGTCGCGACCGATCCAACGTTCCGGTCCAGGCCCTGGCATTGCTCAACGAGACTTCCTTTTATGCATCGGCGCGGGGACTGGGGCGGTGGGCCTGGCGTCAGCCGGGAGGGGTTACGACACGGTTGGACGCCATGTGCCTCAGGTGCCTGGGACGCAACCCGTCGTCAGCCGAACGGCGTGTGCTGTTGAATCTGTTCACTGCACAGCGAGAGACGCTACTGCAGGACAGTGCAGGTTGCCGA
>CEOQ01026580.1_pt1 | contig 11572 bp, 10 predicted proteins | sample 361351 | NCBI WGS metagenome assembly CEOQ01 (sample SAMEA2619907, study PRJEB7988) | marine metagenome | biome: marine biome (ENVO:00000447); feature: deep chlorophyll maximum layer (ENVO:xxxxxxxx); material: "saline water (ENVO:00002010), including plankton (ENVO:xxxxxxxx)" | depth 60 m | reverse complement strand
CTGAAGACATTCCTGTTGTGAATGGAGGATCGGCGGGCCCTACTTTAGAATTATTTCCTATAACTATATTATTATTACTATCAGGATACTGAGAACCGGCATTATTACCAATGAATACATTGTTAGAATATAAGGTTTCATGAGTCGTAAGGGATTTTCCCGAAGAATATCCTAGAAAAACATTTTCAGACGAAGTATTATCTGTATATCTTCCAGATTCATTTCCAATATATACATTATTTTTTCCTTCTTCTGGATATTTATTATAAATCTCTCCCTCATGGTTTACTAATGTTGATATCCCCCCTACATTTTTCCCCAATAATACTTCAGAACTATCATACTGATATATTTTAGATTTAACGGTACTAAAAAAACCATCATAAGGAATTATTCCCCCTATTTGACCTGTTAAATTTTTATTTCCAAGTATGACAACTTTATTAGTAAAAGGTATCACTGACCCTCCTCCGTCTTTAAATTCTATATCTGGAGGAACTATATATCCTTCTCCAGGTTCATCTATTATTATTGATTCAAGGTTCCCATTACTATTTATAACAGGTCTTCCTAAAGCAGTTACTCCATTTGAAGGCGACTCAAAGCTAATAGTAGCATTTGTCCGTAAATTTCCACTAGGAATTGATTGACCCGAGTTAACATTAGAAATTATTACATTACTAACAAAACCACTCGTCATTTTTAATTCATTATCATTTATCGTTAAGATCTTATTATTTAATTCTTCTTCGAGAAGAGGGTCAGCATCGTTTACTTTAAAAGGGTACTTCTTCGGAATTTTTCCGACATTAAATATAAATTCCCCAGCATTTACATCAGGATTACCTGTATATGTTGAAAATTCTATATTTTTTATATATTTTCTATTATGAGAACTATAATTCCAACTTTGTCCGGGCAAACTTAGAGCATTAACAAAATTACTCCTTAATGTATTTGTCTGTGTTACATTAGTGCTTATTTCAAATCTTTCAAATCTATCTATCCCGGTTCTTAAAGTATTTTGCCATTTAAATACAAATTTTGTCTCTGCAGGGATCGGTTGAAGACTATTATTACTTAGGTATATTTTGTATGGATTACCATATACACTATCAACAACAACATAGGAAACGAATGTATCTACAGGAAAATATGCCCCTGGATTTGTTAATACCATACCGGTAGTAACTTTATGTAGTGATTGAGTGGCGTATATTTTGGGAATGGCGGTTATAATATTTATACCACTCGACGATTCTTCATTAATGGTAATATCATATTCATCAGTATTAGAATAAATTTGGAGGGTATTTCCTATTATATCTGTTATATTTTGTTCTTTAACATTGTCTATTCTACCCGTAGAGGCATTTGTATACATTCCATCTCCTCCTAATCTTTTCGTCAAATTAAATATTGGAATTTTAACAGGTATTGGTTGAGAAGCGTTCCCGGATTGAGCGTCTATACCTAGTAAATAATCACCCCCTTGTTCTAACTGTATTACCTGTGGGGTGTAATTAGTTGTTAATGATAATGGATCAAAATTTATCCTATTACTTGATATTGTAATCCCTTGCCCTCCTTCCGTACTTGAACTGATTCCACCCGAACTGGTAGTTGAAGATATTGAACTAGGGCTATAAACAGTAACATTTAATCTCATATAACTTGGATTCGTCATATAATAAATCCTTATTTGAAAACCCCACTTGTCTTTGGCGGTGATCCTACAGAAGGTGGTCGGAGATGTCGTAGATTGCGTGGAGGTTGTTGCACTATCAATATTATGAAATATATAATAATCTGCGTCACTGCGAGGAGTTTCGGTTCCATTCTCATCTTTAAAGTAAAATGTTGCTATGGCGTATATGGACGAGGGGTAGTATGCATTCGCATTCATGGTCGCATTAGAGTAGGTGGTGGCCCATTGAGAGCCGGGGGCGGTGGGGAAGCGCACGGTTGCAAAAGCAAAAGGGAGAATCATTGTAGAATCATTTCCACTTCCAGCCCACCCGGTTTTACATATCATAGGTACCTTTATTATTGGAGTTTGATTATATCCAAAACCTTCGTCTATAATTGAAAATGATAGAATTTTACCACTCGATTCCTCAATATTAGGTATAATGTTAGAAATCTTTTTTCCTATTATATCTTCATTTAAAGAACCATTAACCATAATTTCAGGGGGATTTGTATTATCAAAATCCCCAGCATTACCAATTGGCATATATATAGTGTATAAACTATTCTGATCCGTTCCTCCGTCTGCTGGTAGTGATGTATCGTCCCACGTGACAGTTATCACCTTGGTAGCTCCATTATAATCGGTTATTAAACCATTTATAACTGTAAGAGTATTAGATGCTTGGTTTGTTACTCTTATTCTACAATTGTTATAATGATCATCAACACTACTAGCATAGCTTAGTAATGTTAAAGGGGATGTCATTTTTCCTGAATTTTTTCCGTATATAGTATATGTTGTGTTTACCGGAATACTAGTCGGACCTCCAAACGGAGGAGAAGGTACATCCCATGCGACAGTTATATCCTTAGTTGATGAATCATAATTAGTGATTATTCCTGAATCGGATATTGCTCCGGAAAGGATTATTCTTTGATCTTTATAAAAATTATCTATTTTAATAGCTATTCCATTTAATCTATATGCTAAGATATTGTATGTAGTCGTCGAGTTTGTCGTGGGAGTTGTTCCCTCCCCCCAATCTACAACGATTGCTCTGTCTCCCCCAATATAGTCGGTTATCGTACCAACGGAAGCACCTCCATTAATTGAGATTGACATACCGTTGTATGCGTCGTCTTGGTCGCTTGCTGATGGTGCCAGCTTTAGGGTGTTCGTCATTGTTCCAGACGTACCGGATGGTTCCATTATTCCACTTTTATGGAGATATATTTTATATGATGTATTTGTTGTAAATGATGGCATTGTTACTGAATTTCCATTAGAATCATACCAATCAACTGTTATTTTCCTTGTACTTGGGTCATAATCTGTTATATAACCATATTCAGAAACGTTTAATATTTCTAATTGCGAATTGATGTAATAACCATCAATAGAACTAGAATTTAAGTCTAAGAATAGATCATTATCAGAATTTCGTGTTATTAATCCCTCTATATTAATAGCATCTTCTCCCCCGACCACCATACTTGAACCGTCGTATAATATATCTGTTATTGTTCCTCCTTTTAAAAGTGAATTATTAGATATATTTGGGACAATTACATGAAATAAACTATCATTAATAGAAGACACTGAATTTATTTGTAAGACTTGTCCTACAATTCCTTCAGACCCGGGTAATTCAATTGTATAGCCAGGAGCAGCAGTATTTTCACTCGCTTTAAAACCAACAAAATGACTATTTGAATTATCACATAATTTTAACATATGATTGTTCATTATTGAAAGGTTCCCTCTATTGTCTATTTTTATTCTTTGATTTAAATTTCGATCTAATGTTGGATGATCAACGGCAACTGTATTTATAGAAAATTCTCCAACTAATCTATCATTTTTATTCGAAGTATTTACTAACGATGAAATACTTGCTAATGTTGAATTACCATAAATATTGTAAGTTGTTGAAGTTGTTGTTGTTGGTGTCGCATTATTATTCCATGTAATACTTGTTATTATTCGACCAGTACCAATATATTCATTAATAGTACCGGTGGCATCTGGATTAGAAATAGATATATGTAACCCTTTATAATAATTGTCTATAGAACTCGCAGATTCTTCAAGCGTTAAAGCAGCAACCATAGTTCCATATGTCAGTGAACCATAACTTTGAAAACTAACATTTCCAAGTGTATCAGCTATATTTGTTATTTGAGGTACTTCTTCCGTCCCTCTTGCTTTCTTTAATATTAATGAACTAGATAAAGAATTTTCTCCATATCGATTTACACTAATATTGCCTTCACTATTAATATCATTAATCCCCTTTATCCCCTTATTACTATCTAAGATCAAAGCTTTACTACTTATAGCCATCCCTTCCTGAGAACCACTTAAAAATGCCATTTGAGAAGGTAAAACCTTATTTGATATAGAAGAAATACCAGTTTTTAATTCGAGGGATCCATTTATAATAATATCAGAGTCTATTTTTGTGTCTCCAGTATCTACCCCCGAATCAACCCTTAAAGATGAACCTTTTTTTAACATTTTAATTAATAAATAATTATATTTTAATTTAAAATATAATCCTTATTAATCATGGAACAATACTTATCAAGAAGAAATATAATAATAGGTTCTATTATCTCACTTATTATAGCGGGATTAACTTATTCCTTTATTAAAAATAGAAATCTACAATATGAATTAGAAGATGAATCTTCTTTAAATAAATCTCCAATTAATCAGATTGATGATTATGATGAAAGCATTATTTCTAATTTTTCAGAAGAGCTAAAAAAAGCAACCAAAAATATTTATAAATTAAATAGTCGTTCTTCAGAAACCCCGGAACAAATAAGTATTAAAAATAATTTGTTTAGAAAAGAAATTAATGTAAAAAGAATAATAATTGATTCTAAAGAAATACATAATTTAAATAATTATAATACCTCAAATTATACAATAGATCTTATTAATAAAAATGGATTAAATAAAGGAACGATTGGAAGAATCACAAATATTATAAATTTTAAATTAATTCAATGTATCATTCCAACTCCACCATGGAATGTCACTAATAATAATTATAAAATTATCATTAATTATAATGGATCAGATACGACAATATCTTTAACTAAAGATAAACTATATACTAATGATGAATTAGCAACTGAATTAAAATCAAAATTAACACCTTTAAATGCGTCTTTTAATGTTACATATACTTCATCTAAATTTACTATATCTGTTACTTCTCCAGCAGCATTTTACTTTAAATGGAATACTAATTATAATATAAATAAAAGTTATGCTTATAAATTATTTGGTTTTGAAATGAAAGATTATAGTTCAAGTTCGTCAGTTACATCAGATAATATACCAGATTCAACACAATATCATATTGATCTAGTTATTCCCCAATTACCCCCTAAGAATACTATCGCTTCTTTAAATAACCGTAATACATTAGAAAGGATACCCCTTAATAAAACAGGTGATTTAGATATGATAGTATATGATAATATAAATATGACACCTTACAGTCATTTTTTCCCTATTTCTTTAGATGAAATAACTATCCAATTATATGATACAAATGGAACAGGATTATATGAATGTGGTAATAAAGATAATACTTTTGTATTTGAATATGTTGAATTATTAAATACATCTTTAATGGATAAAATTAAAATTTGATAATATTATTTATATTAATTTACTAAGTAATGATTAATGTTTAAAAATAAAGTAGAGACATCTACATGTCATATATGTCTAGAAGATTTATCTTATAAACCAAAAAATATTAAAAAGAAATGTTGTCCAACAAAAGCCTTCATTTGTAATGGGTGTTGGGATTCTTTAAATAATAATGATTGTATTGTTCAGTGCCCATTATGTAAACAGAGCTTTGAACACCAAGATATAGAAGCACCTATGGAAAATTGTTCCTGTCAATGTTGTAGCGATGATGATATTAAAGATACTAAATTATTTATAATTAGATTATTAAAAGGTATTTGTTATGAATTAGTTGGTATAATGACCTTTACATTATTTATATTCAATATTCATTCTATAGATACAACATTCCAGGAGGAACTTAATTATTTAATTACTTCACCATTCTTTTGGATTATTTCATTCTTTCTTGGTATATTTATTATTCATATGATTCATATATTATATATCATTATAGAATATATTATTACAGAAATATTAAAGTATATTAAAAATTAAAGTATATTAAATATTTAAATAATAAATATTAAATATTAATAAAATAATGATTAATTTCCTTAAAGTTTTATTATTAATTAATTATGTAATGGGAGATGATATATTTAATAATCATTGTAACATGGAATATGGTTTTTCTTGGTGCGACACATCGAATAAATGTTTACGAAATGAAGAGGAACCATGTTTGCCAATTACTAAAGAATGTGCGTTATGTTTAGTAGAGCATTACGGACATGATGACCAGTGTGGAGAAGGTTGTTCAATACAAACACTACAGAATATGGAAAATGCAGGGTTTCTTGGTACAGATGAAAATGGATGTTCAATTGATAGAGAAACTATATGGTGTCCATCGTTGGATCGGTGTATTGAACCAACGAGGGAAGCTTGTCGTAAATTTGGAGAATATAGTGATAATTGTAATGAGATAATATGTCCTATGGTTTGTGAATATGGTTATGAAAAAGATACAAATAATTGTATGGTCTGTAGATGCTCAACAGTAGTGCCAACTTATGATGATTGTCATATTAAAAGACAAAAATGTAATGATAATTACCTATGTCCTTTAGTTGAGGAAGTAACACATTGTTCATATGGCGGAGTAGATGGTTATACAACATACCGTTTATCTGTTGTATTTAATGATAAACTAAATATTAAAAATATATATGCTTTATTTGGAGATTCCCAGGATAATCCAAATGGAATTCCATTGACTATTCCACCGGCATATCAGGGGGATAGTATATTTAATTCTAATTTAGGAGGGGTATCGCCAGATTTAATTCGGATTAATTATTTATCTCAATATGATTCATGGTTGACAATAGGCTTGACTGATGGAGATCCACATAATAAATTATCTTCAATTGGAGTAGATTTTAGTTCGTGGTCAGAAACAAATGGTATAATTGTGGAAAACGGAGCTGTTTTTTTATTAGATCCAAATGAAGAAAATGTTCATGGTAATAAATATGTTGTTGGACAAATAACAATACCTACAGGTACAATAGAAACTGTAAATATGAATATCCAAGGCCAGACACAAGATTTTACTGATAATCAAGGACATAATACATGGACAGAATATAATATAGAATTTGATTTATCATTAAGTAATATAAATTCGAATGGTCATTAAAGTTTAAATAATTTCTCATTATTGACGTAAATTGATAATAAAAAGAAAACAACTCCCATTATTAAATGAACAGTATGTTCAGGACATTTTAAATTAAATCCAGTCATATTTTTAAAATAATTAATTAATTGACAATGGGCTTCATGGGGGAATAATCCCCAAAATATTGCATTTGCTATTAAAAATGTCAGAATAATATTTTTCATTTTATATTATTACTATAAAAAAATAAATGTTATATTTATATAATGGATAAATATAACATTCTTATCGGTATTTTATTATTATTAATAATTTTTGATAATAGAATGGTTGAAGGACTTACAATGGATATATGTGACAAAAATGAAAACAAATTTAAATTATTAAATGAAAAGATCAATAATATGAGCAATAGTAATGGTAAAGATATTGTAATTAATAATAATTTATGTGATGAAGAAAGAACAATTTATGAAAAAAAAGAGGAGGATGATAAAGATGATGATGATGATGATGATGATGATGATCTTTATAAAAAAATATTTTTTAATTATATTCCAAAAATACTTATAGGAATATTAGTATCAATATTATTGTATTTTGTTGTGGATTTTATAATTTCAAAGAAAAATAAAGTAACAGCAATGACATATGAAGAAGCCTTAGAAAATGTAAAAAATGCCAAAGTTTTAAAATCAAAGGGAATTAAATTAAAATAAAAAATATTTAAAAAAATATTGTTATTATTTAATAAAAAAATGGAAGGGGTAGATTATAGAAATTTTGATGTTGTTGTCAGCAAAATGAGGAGTTTTTTTAGAGATGTTAAGGGGTTTAGAGAAGTACATACACAGAACAAAAAGTCTATCTTAGCTGCTTGTGAAGATCCTAAAACTATTGCCACATATAATTATGAAGGTCAAATTTGGCCTTTGCCACAGACAGGTCAAATGTGGTTAGAACATTATCTATTAGAACATCCTGAAGAAAAAGGTTTCTTCTGTGTTTCTACTTCTTATCGCAATGAGCCTGATCCTGTCCCCGGGAGACATGATCGTATTTTCCCTATGTTTGAATTTGAATTAAAGGGTGGTATGGATGAATTACGAAAGATGGAAGGAGAACTTCTTGATTACCTGGGGTTCAATAGACAGGAAGATGGATCTTTCCCTACAGGGGATTATGATAAGGTGTGTAAAGATTATGGTGTTGATGTTGAGAATGGTGAATTAGAAAATGAACATGAAGAAAAACTTGGAGAAGATTATGGTCCGATTTTCTTTTTAGAAAACTTTCCGGAACGGACATCTCCTTTTTGGAACATGAAACTTCATGATAGTAAGCTTCATTCTAATAAAATTGATGTTATTATGCATGGCATTGAGACTATTGGTTCGGCAGAACGGAGTACTGATCCGGAAGCAATGAAAGAAACATTCTATACTATTTCGAACGGAGACTATGCGAATACTCTATTTGCTCAATTTGGAAAGGCTCGTGTTGAAAAAGAACTTGAGGAATTTCTTGCCAAGGATTTCTTCCCTCGTTCGGGCGGAGGTATTGGTGTAACTCGTATGATACGCGCTATGCGTCTATCGGGTCTTCTTGTAGATAGTCTGGGTACTGATGTTTCTCCGGAACCCGAACCTGTTGCTGAAGCTGTTACTGAACCGGAACCGGAACCTGTTGCTGAAGCTGATCCGGTAAAAAATGATTGTTGATTATAAGGATTAATTAATAAGTAATTTCATATGTTTATTTAATAATGAAATCTATTCATTGAAAAAATAATTGATAAGAAGAATTAAATAATCTATTGAATTTTAAGTATTGATTTCTTTACTTTCACTTTATCTCCTTCAGTATTCATAACATTAACATTTACTTTCATTCGTTTATCAATCTTTAAGACAACGCCTTCAAATTCTTTACCCTTTAATGTCCATTTTACATTATCTCCTTCTTTGATAGATTCAGGTTCTTTTACTTTTTCTTCATCTACCCCTTCCTTTTCTTCCTCTATTTCCTCTACTTCCTCTTCCTCTACTTCGTTATCGGGTTCAGGCTCAGGTTCATCTTCTTCAACTTTTTCAATAATCTTCTTTTCAATTAATACTCTTCCCCCTGAATCAGGTTTAATCATAACACGTTTTCCTTTATCTTTAAGGACAATTCCATAAATAAATTCGTCATCTTTTTCCCACCTTACTCTTTCCCCTTCAGGTATAGGTTGGGGTTTTAACTTTTTACTACGTTTCTTATCATTTATATGATGAGTATTGATTATTTTAACAATTGGTTTTTCATCCATATAAAAATTATCTAATTCTTTAATTAAATTATTAATTTCACTATATTCACTATTCATTAATAATACCTTTTTAACATATTCTTCAGTATATCCTTTCTTTGTTATCTCATCTCCATCACCTCTTTTAAGTTTATATTGTAAGTCTTTACATTCCTTAATATAAGAAATCCGATTATCATAAAATTTTTGAAGTTTTTCTTTTTTATGATCTAAATTTACTTTATTAAAAGTCTCAACTATTTTATCTATTTCCTCTTTGTATTTTTTATTTTTTTCATTTTTATTTTTTAGCTTGTCTTTAACATCAATGTAATTATTGATTGATTTCCAGTTTAATCCTTCATTCATTTTGTCTTTTAAAATAGTTATTTCGTTTTCATAATTAATATATTTTGGAAACTTTATAGTTATTTGAACACCACATTCTCCTTTCCCTCTTTCTCCACAAGTTAACTTTAATTCTTTTGATGTTTCTTTAAATTCTTTCATTTCAGGACAACCATTACATTTGATAAAGTTATCTTTATTTGATAAAAATTTTACTTTCTCATCATAAAATAATCCAATTGTTTCTAAATAATGGTCCATTTATTCTATATTAATTAAAAATATATTAAAACTAACTTATCAAATTTATTTTTTTTGTTAATAATTCTATATCTTTTTTATGTTTTACTTTATTTTTCTCTTTTTCTTTATTCCTTGAATATAAAGCATATAAACCAATAATAATAAATAATAATCCAATCATATTAAAAATGAGATGTGTATAATTAATATTTATAGGAGGACTTTTTATAATTTTGGGTTTTATTGGAGGGGGTAATGGTTCGATTATTGTTTTATAATCAACTAAATAAGGTTTCATATCTTAAAAAAAAATATATATAAAGAATAAAATTTAAACAAAATCATCGGTTTTTATATTTATATATAAGTAAACCATTAATGATAATGATAAAGTAACTAGCCAAAATGGAATTATTGTTTTATTTGGTCCAGTTCCAAATGATTTAAATTCTCCTTTAGTAGTAAATAACATCGCCGGTTTCATTTGATATACTACAAAATTTATAAATAAATAAATGATTAAAACTATTTGGAGTGTTTTATCTATCTTAAACATTTATACTATAATAATATAAAAAGTTTTATAATTAATAACTTTCATCATCTACAAATATCCAATCACATAAATTAATTTCAGAGTGAGGATTTTTTAATTTAATATACATATTACATCCTTTTTTTTCAAGTATATATTTATCATTATTCTCTATAAATATTATTAATCCCCCAATAACATTTTTAACAAAATTCATCATATTCTTTTTTTTATTATGATTTTTAATTATTAAATCTTTTGTCCTATTATTTATTAAAAATGATAATTCGTCCATTTCAATTATATTGTCAATATTTCCTTTTAATATAGCCGTAATCGTTCTGTCTAATGTTTCTTCACCCCTTTCTTTAGAAATATTCCATTTATAATTTTTATGAACCATTTATAATTATTTGTAATATTATTAGATTTTCGGATTAATTTTTATTAAAAATTAATTGATTTTAATTTTTTTCTAATTAAATATTTTTATAACTGATCAAAATTTAATTATATTATATTATAATATATTATAATGAAACTTTCTGAAGTATTATGCCTCGTGCTTCCATTTATAATTGTCATTATGGTTTTATCAATTGATAATAAAGAAGATAATGGGGAAGGGTTTGATGGACGGATAGAACTCCCTAAACCTGAAAAAGAAGAATATCCAGAAGAACCTGAAGAACAAGAAGAAAAAACATATGGATTTGTTCCATCTATAATATGTGCTTTTACTCCCATTTTAGGAGATTATGGATGTGTTCAAAGGGATGCTCTATTATATGAAAAAGAAACTAGTAAATATGAAAAAGAAATAGAAAAGATTAAATTAGAAAATAAAAAAAAAGATAAAGATTTAGATAAAAAAATTGAAAAAGCAAAAGTAGATTTATGTAATAAATTAGATTGTAAAAATGGAAGTTCATGTAATACTATTGTTAATAACAGCGATGTCGAGAATGATGGGGATATAGTTATATCTGGTTTATGTGATTGTGTTAGTGGATTCCATGGTAAAGATTGTGGGACAGTATTAGAAGTATGTACAGCAACTGATAATTGCAATGGTAAAGGTGTTCCTAAAACTAATTCTAAGTATAATGTTCCCGATATCGG
>CEOQ01116519.1_pt1 | contig 11579 bp, 6 predicted proteins | sample 361351 | NCBI WGS metagenome assembly CEOQ01 (sample SAMEA2619907, study PRJEB7988) | marine metagenome | biome: marine biome (ENVO:00000447); feature: deep chlorophyll maximum layer (ENVO:xxxxxxxx); material: "saline water (ENVO:00002010), including plankton (ENVO:xxxxxxxx)" | depth 60 m | reverse complement strand
GAATATTGGCGATGAAAGCATTGAAAAAGATGTCAGGAATGATGTTTTGGACCTTGTGAGCAATTATCCTGTGCCCCAGATTCCTCAATTTAGTTGAGGTCTTGGGCTCGCAATTCAATTAAAACGTTTTAAAAAAATTAACAGCAGATTTACTCTCGCTGAAAATCACTCCATTCTAGAGCCGCCCCAAGCTCTTGAGACTCCGGCAGCTGAAGGTTCTACAATCACATTCACCACAGCAGGTTTTCCACTGGAAAAAGCTTTATCTAAGGCAGGTTTAATATCGGAAGGTTCCTCTACCTTTTCACCATAGCCGTGCAATGCTTCTGACATCTTATCAAATTCTGTAAATCCTAATTCCCTTCCCGGCTTTCTCTTACTCGGGGTTCTTGCAGTCCAACCAGCATTATTACTAACAACTGTAACTACTGGTAGATTATGTCTGACTGCAGTATCTATTTCCATTGCGTTCATACCCATGGATCCATCACCATGTAGCACTAAAACTTGACTATTCGGCTTTGCTATCTGGGCTCCTAATCCGTATGGAAGACCCACTCCCATAGTCCCTGTAACTCCGGAATTTAATCTGTGTCCCGGATAATACGTTGGTATAGATTGCCTTGCAAAATGTAATATTTCATTTCCGTCAACCGCGATTATTGCGTCTCTATCCACAAACTCGGTGATCTCTTTGCATAATCTCAATGGATGAATGGGAACTTGACTAGAATTTAAAACATTAAAATTTGCAACTTCCTTTTGTTCTTGGGTCTTTTGAAGATTGAGTATCCACGGTGACTCCAAAGACCCATCAAATGCAGACGGCATGTTCTCCACCTCAGATGCAAATTGACTCATGACAGTTTTTGCATCACCGAATATACCTATTTCAATGTCTCTATTGTGGCCCAATTCTGAATCATCAATATCGATTTGGATAATCTTTGCATCTGGGTTAAAACGCTTACCGTAATTCATCATCCAATTCAATCTTGTACCAACTACCAAAACAACATCAGCTTCCCTCATTGCTGTTGATCGCGCAGCTGGGAAAGATACAGGGTGATCTTCAGGCACCAAACCTCTTGACATAGGAGCTGTATAGAAAGGAATGCTGGTTAAATCTACAAACCTTTTTAATTCTTCAGACGCTCCAGAGAAAAACGCACCTCCCCCTGCAAACATCAGTGGCTTTTCCGCCTTTGAAAGCATTCTTAATGCATTCTCCACAACTAAATGTTCAGCAGCCGGTCTAGATTTACCTCTAGATCTAGTAGCTGGATTAATGGCTTCCTCTTCCACTTCCTCATATAGAACATCCCCTCCTACATCTATGTATACAGGCCCGGGCCTTCCCGATTGTGATTGTCTATAAGCTGTACTAATAATCTCAGGGTATCGAGCAGCCTTTGTTGGTCTGTGCAAATATTTACAAACAGGCTGCATGATGCTCATCTGATCCACTTCTTGAAAAGTATCTCTCCCAATTTCATGTACGGCGCTAGCACCTCCGAGTACCAGCATAGGAGCACAATCAATGGATGATGCGTAGACACCTGTCAAAAGATTCAATGTTCCAGGTCCAGAAGCTGCAGTAACCACTCCTGGCTTACCGGTAACCCTTGCGTACGCATGGGCTGCATATGCAGCCGCCTGTTCATGGCGAAAATCAACCGCTCGTATCCCCTGATCCTGGCACTCCATAACGAGGTCGAAATTAGGACCACCCATTAAATAAAAAAGGGTATCTACACCTTCTTCTTTTAAAGTTTTGGCTATTAAGTAGTTCCCAGTAACCATCGCCATATCTCTCTCCTATTCTCAAGCATTGCAAAGCGTACGCGGCAAACCAATTTACATTTTAATTAGCCTCAGTATTTCCCTAGCGAAATCAAATGCTTCTATGAATATCATTTGTGAATATTTTTTATGGCTCTTGTGGCCGCTTGTCTCTCAGCAGTGGCTTTAGTCGATCCTATACCTGAAGCCAGAACAACTCCGTGAGACATTACCTCACAAACAAATTTGGGCGAGTGATCTGGACCAGACCGGGATTTAATCCTATAAGTCGGCACACTACCATCTTGATTCTGCAAAGTCATTTGTAATCTAGTCTTGGGATCTATTCGTACACCCTCTATTAGATTAGCTTCAATTTCAACACTAAGCCATTTTTCTGCAATTGTCCTTGCTTCATCAAATCCTTTATCAACATAAAGTGCGCCTACTAAAGCCTCAAATGCTGAGGACAAATTAGAAGTCTTACTATTACCAAAGTTTTTCAGTTCCCCTTTGCCAAAATTAATCATCTCAGGCAAACCTAATCTTTCGGCACAAACCGCAAGGGTTTTAGCATTAACTATCTGTGACTTCAGAGTACTGAGAACTCCCTCATCATCATTGGGTCTGGCGTCAAATAAAATACCCCCGACCACTAAATCCAGTACCGCGTCTCCGAGAAATTCCAGCCTTTCGTTATGTTTAAACTGAAAATTTGGAGCCCCAATTTCATTTGCCGCAGAACTATGCGTCATTGCCTCTTCTAACAAGGTAACGTTATTGAATTTAAGGCCAAGTGCCTCTTCAATATTTTTAAGATCTTGCATGGGATAAAAATTTAGGATTTGCAGAACATGATTTCACAAGACTGATCCAAGTAACCCAGATTATTAAACTGCCCCTTTTGGCCAGGGCGGTTGAGGACGTTTCACTTCTCCAATATACGATCTGTTTGAGAACATTTCTATGAAGTTATCAAAAGCCTGTTTAGATTCTTCCACGGGAGGTATAAAAGTCTTTAGGTATGCAGTTTGTCCCGATTCAAATACGAATGTAGGAGTTCCAAAAGCGCCATATACTTCAGTAGCTTCAGTGTGATCATTCGCTATTGTATCTAGTAAAGATTCATCCTTTAAGTCTTCTGCAAATTTCTTTAGGTCAAGTCCGCAATTCTCAGCGACTTCTAAAAAAACGCTATTGTCATTGAGAGGAACACGGTTTCCTCCATGTCTCTGTGTAAGCAACTCCAAAAAGAATTTTGAAAATTTGTCAGCACCTTGTTTTTTTGCCGCTTCGCCCGCGAGTGAAGCCATCAAGGATCGTGTGTTTGTGAGATCTGACTCATTCCATACTCTCCAGTCTCCTGGATCAGCCGCATTGATTTGCTGCAAAGAAAAATTTTTCCAATTAATTTCTATGTCTTCATCCGATTGATCTTGAACTCTATCCAGCCACACGGCTGCATTGTAAACATAAGGTCAAGCGAAATCATAAAAAATATCAATTTTCACTGGTGCCACGTTACACATCCTCCAAATTAATTAAAAAGTTAATGAACACACATTAAACATTTATTTATTAAACCTAGTTAACAGATTCTACTAACCACCCTCTACAAGGTCAAAGAAAGTTTTAGTGATGTAACAATTAGTTAACAATCGAATATTATGATAGTAAGAGTGGACGCAGACAGTGCATATAGAGTTAAATGTTCTTCCACTCGTTTTAAATGGCTAATATATGAAGACATGAATTTGTGTAGGAGATAGGGCAAATGCCAAACGAAGCAGCAGAAATATTAAAGTTAATGAAGGACAACGAATGCGATATTTTGGACCTCAAGTTCACGGATTTACCTGGAACTTGGCAGCATTTCTCAGTACCGATAGGACAAGTAGACGACTCTCTCGTCGAAAAAGGTGTAGGTTTTGACGGGTCCAGTATCAGAGGATTCCAGTCGATTGACGAATCCGACATGTTGATAGTACCTGACCCTTCGACCGCGAAAGTGGATCCTTTCCACTCTGGAACTGTGACCTGTATTGCGGACATCAGAGACCCAATTACAAGCGAAAGCTACAGTCGTGACCCTCGTAATATAGCCAAGAAAGCGGAGAAATATCTTCAGTCAACTGGAATAGGTGACACTTCTTTCTGGGGACCTGAAGTAGAATTTTTTATTTTCGACTCAGTACAGTTTGATTATGGATCCAATTTTGCGATGCACAAAGTAGATTCTGATGAAGGCATATGGAATTCAGGCGCCGAGACAATGCTTGACGGGCAAACCCTGAACAAAGGATATCGTCCTCGACACAAAGAAGGGTATTTCCCAGCTTCGCCTGTTGACACAGCCCAAGAACTTCGTAGTGAGATGGTCAGGTCACTCGTAAATGACTTCGGACTTGTGATCGAAGCTCAACATCATGAAGTAGCCACTGGCGGACAAGCAGAAATAGATATGAAATACGATTCATTACTGAAGACTGCTGACTCAGTAATGATGTATAAATACGCTGTAAGAAATGTTGCCAAAAGACACGGAAAAGTGGTCACATTCATGCCCAAACCGTTGTTTGAAGACAACGGTACAGGAATGCACACACATCAATCTATATGGAAAGATGGGGTGCCATTATTTGCAGGAGACGAATACGCAGGTCTTTCAAAATTGGCGCTGAATTACATAGGCGGATTAATCAAGCATGGAAAGGCCCTCATGGCTCTTGCTGCTCCCACTACTAATTCATATAAGAGACTAACTCCAGGGTTTGAAGCCCCGACCATACTAGCCCTGTCAGCTCGTAACAGGTCCGCAGCTTGCAGAATTCCGATGTACTTCAATGACCCAAAGGCAAAGAGAGTTGAATTCAGGTCAGCTGATCCAACTTGCAACCCGTATCTTACTTTCTCAGCCATGTTAATGGCCGGACTAGACGGAATAGAGAACGGATATGAACCCGGTGAACCTCTTCAGCAAGATCTATTCGAGCTGTCAGCTGAGGAAACTGCGGCATTTCCTCAAGTACCTGGAAGTTTAGAAGAAGCCTTAAAAGCTCTGGAAGATGACCACGAATTCCTCCTTAAAGGTGGGGTTTTTACCGAAGATGTAATAGAAAACTGGATAAAGTTCAAAACTGAAAACGACGTCGATCCAGTAAGACTACGACCTCACCCGTATGAGTTCTACCTCTCTTTCGACGCATAGATTTTTATAAATTCATAAATAATGAAGGTGTCTGAACGTTTTATTTGAACGTTCAGACACCTTCATTATTCAAAGACAAATGGGCGTAAGGGAAGTTTGACACTTTTTTCACAAACAAATAAAATTTCCCTCCTGAATGTTGAGGAAATAGCCTGCAAAAATCTTCTGAATTTTGTCTTAGCAGGGGGACTACAAGCCAAAAGGTCTCATGAAGGACCCAAGGAAGGCCTTTAGATGTTGGAACGCAACAGTGAAGCAGTCGAATATGCCCTTCACGAAGCGAGAGACAACGATGTCAAATTTATACGCCTATGGTTTACAGATATCTTAGGAAATATCAAAGGCTTCGCTATAACAGTTGACGAGCTTCACAATGCCCTGACTCGTGGAATGGGGTTTGATGGTTCTTCGATAGAAGGCTATGCGAGATCAGATGAAAGAGATCTCTACGCTCTTCCTGACCCGACTACCTTCAATGTTCTTCCATGGAGACCCAAAACCAATGCGGTAGCCAGAATGTTTTGCGACATAGTGACACCGGATGAGAAACCGTTCGAGGGGGACCCTAGAAATGTCCTACGCAGAAACCTAAAAAGAGCTGCGGACCAAGGGTACACATATTATGTCGCTCCTGAAATAGAATATTTTTATTTTAGAGATGAGAAAAACACCGATTTCTTAGATTCAAGCGAATATTTCGACCAAATCACGCCTAATCCAGGAACGGATCTTAGACGAGAAACCGTTCTTACTTTAGAGGAATTGGGGATTCCTGTTGAATCCAGTCATCACGAGGCAGCTCCTAGTCAACATGAAATAGACCTAAGGCACACAGACGCATTAACCATGGCCGACACAGTTATGACTTATAAGTTAGTGGTCAAAGAAATCGCATCTAGCCATGGGTATTTCGCTTCATTTATGCCAAAACCTGCACCAGGAATAAACGGAAACGGAATGCACACACATATGTCTCTATCAAATGGGGACGACAATATGTTCTATGGAGAGAAAGATACTCATCGCCTGTCTAAAACAGGACGGCAATTCTGTGCTGGCCTTTTGAAGCATGCCAGAGAAATAACTCTTGTCACTAATCAATGGGTTAATTCATACAAGAGGTTAGTGCCAAGCTACGAAGCTCCAACCTACATCACATGGGCAGAGGTCAACAGATCTGATCTTATTAGAATACCCTCTTATAAACCGGGGAGAGAATCCTCAAGAAGAATAGAATATAGAGCACCCGATCCAGCGTGCAATCCATATCTTGCATTCAGTGTTATGTTATGTGCAGGTTTGGAAGGAATAGAAAAAGAATATGAGTTGCCAGAGTCGATGGCCAAAAGTGCCCATGACATGACCAAATCTGAACTCAAAGAATTGGGTATTGAATCACTTCCAGGTAACCTTTGGGAAGCAATTCAAGTGACTGAAAAAAGTGATCTCGTTAAAGAGGCACTAGGCGAAAGCGTTTTTCATAGCTTTATAGAAAATAAAAAGATTGAGTGGGACAGATACAATGGCCAGATTTCTCAGTACGAACTGGACAGGTATCTTCCGACCCTATAACGGAGATTTAAATAAACTTAAAATGAAGCAGCCTTACGAACATCCTGATCTTCCAAAACCAACCAAACAAGGCCTATACGACCCAAGGTTTGAACACGACGCCTGCGGGGTTGGTATGGTGGCTAATATCAAGGGCGAAAAATCTCATAGAATTGTCTCACAGGGGCTTGAGGCGCTATCAAATTTAGGTCATAGGGGAGCTGCTGGCGCAGACCCGGAAACAGGCGACGGCGCAGGAATTTTGATTCAAATGCCGGACAAATTTTTCAGGTTAGAGGCAGACAGTTGGGACACAGATTTGCCAATTGTAGGTAAATACGGAGTTGGCATGACTTTCCTGCCAATAGAGGAACAAATTTCAAATACATGTGAAAAGATAATAGAGAAATGCGTTAACGACGAAGGCATGGACCTATTTCAATGGAGGACGGTTCCTGTTGATCCGTCGCAAATCGGAATTCTAGCAAATCGATCAAGACCGCAAATTAAGCAATTTTTTGTCCAAACAACAAATGAGATTAGTGAAAATGATTTTGAAATCAAACTATATATTCTCAGGCGTGTCATCGAGAAAGCCATTGCAGAAGCTATACCTTCTGAGTTAGAGGAAGATTTTTATATATGCTCGTTATCAAGTAACAAAATCGTGTACAAGGGTCTAGTGATGGCCCACCAACTAGAGGATTTTTACAAAGATCTTGGTGATACAAATTTTCAAAGTTCATTTTCCTTAGTACATTCACGGTTTAGTACTAACACTCTCGGTACATGGAAACTAGCTCACCCATATAGATTAGCGATACATAATGGGGAAATTAACACCCATCGCGGCAACGTAAACTGGATGAAATCCAGGGAAAAAGCATTCACGTCTGACCAGCTAGGTAAAGATTTGGAAAAACTTGTTCCCATAATTAGGCCAGAACAAAGTGACACAGCGTCATTAGACAATGCACTAGAGCTACTTTTAGCAACTGGCAGAACGATAGAACATTCCATGATGATGTTAATACCAGAGGCATGGGGCGACCATATTCCGATGGATCAAAACAAAAAGGATTTTTATGAATACCATGCCAGCATGATGGAACCTTGGGACGGTCCAGCTCTCGTCATTGGTACGGACGGGAAAAAAGTTTGTGCTGTCCTCGACAGAAATGGATTAAGACCATGTAGGTACTTGGTGACCAGTGATAATTTGCTGGTTATGGCTTCGGAGACAGGAGTTATAGACATACCGGCGGAAAAAATTCTCTCCAAAGAGAGAATTTATCCCGGACGTATGTTCTTACTAGATACTGAAAAAGGAGAAATCGTTAATGACGACGATTTAAAAACATCTCTGTCCAACCAAAAACCATATGGCGACTGGCTATCTGAAAACAGAGTGTTTTTGGATGACCTGCCAGCACCCGAAGCATTACCTAATGAGTCACCAGATACCTTAACTCAGAGACAAAATGCATTTGGATATACACTGGAAGACCTCAGAATAATAATGGAACCCATGGCTATCAATGCTTACGAACCGACCGGTTCAATGGGCAATGATGTTCCACTGGCTTTTCTTTCAGACAAAAATCCGATCTTATTCAATTACTTTAAACAATTGTTTGCGCAAGTCAGTAACCCTCCTCTCGATGCTATTAGAGAAGAATTAGTGACTTCACTGAGAGCAACAATCGGAGAAGAAAAAAATCTTTTTTCAGAGACCCCAGAACATTGTCGTCAAATAACCTTGAAAAGGCCTGTTATTGACAACCATGAGCTTGCGAAAATAAAACAGTGTGACCTCAATGGTTTGTCTTCTGAGACCATAGAAATACTATTCAACCCAAACGATGACAACGGACTTGAGAAAGCAATGGAGTCAATCCGTTCCGAAACTTCACTAGCTATACAAAATGGAGCTAATATCATCATTTTGTCCGACCGCGGCATTGACGAAAAACATGCTCCAATTCCAAGTCTCTTAGCAACGTCTGGTGTTCATCACCATCTGATCAGAGAAGGGGTGAGAAGCAAAGTTGGAATTGTAATAGAAACCGGTGAAGCCAGAGAAGTAACACACTTCGGCTTGCTTGTCGGCTTTGGGGCTGGGGCAATAAACCCGTATTTGGCATTTGAAACCTTAACGAGCCAAATTCAGAATGAAGAATACACTGTAGATATAGAACCAAAGCAAGCTATAGAAAATTTTCTTGCAGCCTCTCAGAAGGGTGTATTGAAAATAATGTCTAAGATGGGTATATCCACGATACAAAGTTACAGGGGTGCCCAAATATTTGAGGCTGTCGGATTAAATCAAACCCTAGTCGAAGAATATTTCACCGGTACGCCATCAAGGGTCGGGGGTATAGGAATCAAAGAACTTCAGGCAGAAGCCGTGGCTCGACATAATATTGGATTTGGGAATGTGAAATCAGAAAGAAATGTTGACGGCGCCCTTGAAATAGACCCCGGAGGTCAGTATCAATGGCGGCGCGATGGTGAATTCCATATGTGGAATCCAAAGACCATATCGTCTCTACAACACGCTGTAAAAACTAACAACTGGAACTCCTATGAAGATTTCGCAAGACATATAGACGATGAAAGTAGACGATTAAGTACAATAAGGGGATTATTGGATTTTAAAAAATCCAATGATCCTATTGCTATCGAAGAAGTTGAGCCAGCCGCAGAAATAGTAAAACGTTTCGCCACCGGTGCAATATCACTGGGTTCTATAAGTAGAGAAGCTCACGAAACCATGGCAATCGCTATGAATCGTATCCAGGCACGCAGTAATACAGGTGAAGGCGGGGAAGATTCTGCACGATACATTCCAGATAATAATGGCGACTCCAGAAACAGTGCGGTAAAACAAGTCGCCTCCGGTAGGTTCGGTGTGACGATAAATTATTTATCTAAAGCCAAAGACCTGCAAATAAAAATGGCCCAAGGCGCAAAGCCAGGAGAAGGCGGTCAACTACCTGGCCACAAAGTAGACGAATATATAGGCGGCGTAAGAAATTCCACACCTGGAGTGGAACTTATATCCCCACCTCCACACCATGATATTTATTCAATTGAAGATCTAGCACAACTTATTCATGATCTGAAAAGTTCGAACCCAAGTGCACGGGTGCACGTAAAACTTGTGGCAGAGTCTGGAGTTGGAACGATTGCAGCGGGAGTTTCCAAAGGACACGGAGATGTCGTTCTAATAAGTGGTCACAGTGGTGGAACAGGAGCATCCCCAGAATCTTCAATAAAGCACGCAGGATTACCATGGGAACTTGGAGTAGCTGAAACACAACAGGTCCTAGTGATGAACGATCTAAGAGGACGCATAGTAGTTCAAACAGACGGACAGATAAAAACTGGCCGTGACGTTGCTATAGCATGCCTACTAGGAGCCGAAGAATTTGGTCTAGCAACAGGACCGTTAATATCTATGGGATGCATAATGCTAAGGAAATGCCATCTCAATACCTGTTCCGTAGGAATCGCAACACAGGATCCTGATCTTCGCAAAAAATTTGCAGGTCAACCCGAACACGTTATTAATTATTTCTTTTTTATCGCAGAACATTTGAGACAAATCATGGCTGATTTAGGCCTTAAAACGATCAATGATATGGTCGGAAGAGTAGATTTGCTGGACGGTCGAGCTGCGATAGATCATTGGAAAACCCAGGGGTTGGAGTTATCTAATCTGCTCCATATGCCCGATGTGCCTACAGGTGTTGCTCGTCACCACATCACAGACCAAGACCATGGCCTTGATGAATCCATAGACAACGATCTGATTAAAGAAGCAGAAAACGCCATAAAGAAAGCGTCAAAAGTAAGCATAAAGAGAACCATAAATAATTCTCACAGAACGCTAGGAACCACCTTGAGCCATGAAATAGCAAAATTGTATGGCGATGAAGGCTTACCGGACGAAACCATAAATCTAGACCTAGAAGGCTCGGGCGGTCAGAGTTTTGCAGCATTTCTAAGTAAGGGAATCACAATAGACCTTAAAGGTGATGCTAACGATTACTTCTGCAAAGGTCTTTCAGGCGGACGAGTGATTATAAAGCCGCAAAGTCAGGCTAATTTTGTTCCAGAAGAGAACATAATTATTGGCAATGTAGCCTTATATGGAGCCACGGGAGGTCAAACGTTCATCAGGGGTATTGCAGGTGAACGCTTTGCAGTGAGAAATAGTGGAGCTGAGGCGGTTGTAGAGGGAGTGGGTGACCACGGTTGTGAATATATGACAAGAGGGAAAGTGGTGATACTCGGACCCACCGGAAGAAATTTTGCTGCAGGCATGAGTGGAGGAGAAGCATATGTACTCGACGAATCAGGAGAGTTTGAGTCTCTATGTAATAAAGGAATGGTGGATTTAGATCCTGTAACGGAAAATGATGATGTTCAAAATTTGAAAAGATTAATAGAAACACATAGAAATCACACCGAAAGTAAAAACGCAAAAAGAATATTAGAAAATTGGGATGAATATCTGGATAAGTTTATAAAAGTTATGCCAAGAGACTACAAACGTGTCCTTGCTGAAAGAAAATCTCATTAGAAAACGAGGCGATATCAATTAATGGGTAAACCAACAGGTTTTAAAGAATTTAAAAGATCCACACCAAGCCGGCTCCCTGTATCGATAAGATTAGGTAACTACGATGAGTTTTATGAAGAATGGGGTGAAGAAGAGGCAAAGGCTCAGGGAAGCAGGTGTATGAATTGTGCAGTCCCCTTCTGCATGGGTGGATGCCCGCTGGGTAATATCATTCCTGACTTTAATGATTTGGTATACAAGGGTAAATGGGAGGAAGCATTAAAAGAGCTCCATTCAACAAATAATTTCCCAGATTTCACGGGAAGAATATGCCCGGCACCTTGCGAGGCATCATGCGTTCTAAACATAAACGAAGACCCGGTTACTATAGAGCACATTGAAAAAGAAATTTCTGACCGTGGATGGAGTGAAGGTTGGATAAAATCGTCTCCCCCTGAAATACGTACAGGT
>CEOQ01153292.1_pt1 | contig 11599 bp, 9 predicted proteins | sample 361351 | NCBI WGS metagenome assembly CEOQ01 (sample SAMEA2619907, study PRJEB7988) | marine metagenome | biome: marine biome (ENVO:00000447); feature: deep chlorophyll maximum layer (ENVO:xxxxxxxx); material: "saline water (ENVO:00002010), including plankton (ENVO:xxxxxxxx)" | depth 60 m | reverse complement strand
GTCAATGATCAAATCGAATAAAAGTTGTATAATTAATAACGCGGTACCGCCCGCTAAAATAAAACGTGCCGGCCATAGGGGTATTCTTATTAATCCAAAGGTAGATTCATCAATCCCAAAGCTAAAAACAGCTTCAAATGAGGCCTGCCAAAAAAGAAGGCCAAAAAACACGAGAGCCATAAGATCAGAAAAAACATCCATCAATCCTTGAGCTCGGGGGCCGACGCGCGTGTAGAAAAGTTCCACTCGTATATGATTACGCCTTATTTGAGCATATGTCAGAGCGCCGAATACAATCACCACCATCGTGCTTTCCGTTAATTCCAAAGCACCGTGGACTGGCTGGCCAAAGAATTGTGTGCCAATTACATCAGCTGTTCCAAGAAACGTGGAGGCTAACATGCCAAAACCTCCAATAAGCAGAACGAACAGAGCTGTTGGTTCTATTATTTTTCTTATTTTTTCCATAGGAATTTAGCTTAAAGAAATCCGGTCATTTATAGAATAGCATAAATGACCGGATCATTATTTTAAAAGATAGTTTTAGACGGCGCTTATTTAGTCCACGCGCGCCATGCTGCTGCTACTTCAGATGCTTCTTTTCCAAAACCTCTCTTTTTCATATTGTCGGCCCAACCCTGCAATAAATCGGGTGTAGCCGCTTTCCATTTTGCAAGTTCGGAAGCAGGAAATTCTTTAAAAACACCCCCTGCCTTTTTAATATTTTCTATGGATTTTTCGGTGCCTGTTACTAGCCAATCCAGGTAATCTTTTTGGCTCTTTTCGGCTTGATCCATGAAAATTTTCTGAATATCAGCAGGAAGTTTTGCCCAAGTTCTTTTGCCAATAACTATCATATGGCCAGCAATCGTCATTGCGGTACCACAACTGTATTTGCCCGGCTCATACAGCCTCAGACTTTCGACATTACCCGCGTTAAGGAACGAATAATCAATTGTTCCTCTCTGTAGTGCTTCGTAGACTTCGGTTGGACGCACCGTAACGGGCACAGCTCCAATAGCGTTATGCATTTTTGGGAGATCGGCGCCAAAACTGCGGATCTTTTTACCTTTTAAATCCTTAATTGAAGTGCAGTTTGGGTTAGGTCCTGTCATATAATAGGATCCTAACGGCTGCTGGAAAAGATAATTAACATTTATCTTATCTGACTCCTTTTTGAATATAGGAAACTCTTTATATGATTTGTGGACTATATTGATAGCCTGTACCGGATCATCGAAAATAAAAGGGATTTGATACGCTTTCCAAAACAACAATTGATCAGGATAATAACCCATTGCGACAGACGCCATATCTATTGCACCCCGCCCAGCTAGAAGGGCAACTTCATTTCCTTTACCCAAACCTCCAGCAAAGGTTATATCAATCTTTACCCTTCCGTTGGTGCGCTCTTCAATTTTTTTTGCAAAATCCTTCTCTACCTGAACGAAGGGACTGTTGGGTAAATAGTGCCCCCAACGCAATTTAAACTCTTGTGCATTAGCGGCGAAAGTAACTCCTATCAACGAACCCGCTAAAACCACCGACTTGAACAGCCGGGATAAGCTTATTCTCATGTTTCACTCCCATATTTTATCTAAAAGTATTTAACGACATAAATGTGACCTTCGTCTACTTTAATCAACGCTTGAACGAACAATTTGTTTTCTAAAAATTTTTCACTACGCGAAAAAGTATTGTTTGCGTCTTACTTTGATCCGTTTAGACTATATTTAGTGATCATTTAATTGATTAACTCTCGCGTGTAAGAACATAAGGATGTTTTTGAAAAGATAATAAAATGAAGGTTAGGCTATACGAAAATCTCCGCGCCTGCAGCTACACTCCCTTCTATCTAGCTCAGGTGGAAGACATGTTTTCAGCTGAAGGCCTCGACGTTTCTTTAATTTTATCACCTTCAACCGCCGAAACAGCGCAAGGTCTCATTGATGGTCGAGCCGATGTTTCGTTTGGCGGACCTATGAGAGTTCTGATGCACCACAATAAAGCAAAATTAAACAACGAAGTTTCAGAACTTATTTGTTTTGCACAAGTTGTCGCACGGGATCCGTTTATTTTACTGGGCCGAACGCCAAACAATAATTTCAATTTTCATGACCTATTAAATAATAAATTAGCTGTAGCGATAGATGTTCCAACACCATGGATGACACTTCAAGATGATTTGTCTCGCGCCAATATCGATCCAAAATCAATTCAAAGGTATCCCGATGCATTGATGCACGAAAACGTCAATAATTTTAAAAATGGCAAAATTGATTTAGTGCAACTTTTTGAACCGTTCGCCCAAGAATTGAAAGAAACCGGAGCGCACATTTGGCACCGGTTTGCCTCAAGAGGTGACATAGCCTTTACAACTTTTTATGCCTTAAAATCCTTTACCATCGATAATCGAGAAATTTGCGAAGCTTTAGTTCGGGTTATGAACCGATCTCTAAACGCAATTCAAAGCATGAACAATACCGAAATCGCGAAAATAATCGGTCCAGGTTTTTTTCCAGACCTAAGCATCAGCAGTCTCAGCTCAATAATTGAGGGCTACAAATCCTCAAGGGTTTGGCCAAGCAGAACCGATCTTCCCCCTAGTGCCTTTGTAAAGCTAAAGGCTGCCTTGCTCTCGGGAGAGTTAATACAATTCGATATCCCCTATGACGAGGTTGTAGATACAGAATTATCAAAAGCAAAGTGATCCGATGGACGAGAAATATAAAACTCTACCGATTATAGATTTAACACCGTTTCTAAATGGAACAGCAACGGTAGCCGTCGCCAATCAGGTTGTAGAAGCTTGTAAAGAAATCGGCTTTTTAATAATTAAAGGCCATCAAATAAAACAAACGACCATCGATAACGCTTTTAATATTTCAAAAACATTTTTTGATTTACCACAGACGCTTAAAAATAAATATCACCCCCGCGAGCCCTCTCTTCAGAGAGGCTATCACGCCTTTGCCACCCGAGGACTAGCATATACTTTAGGTGAAAACTCACCACCTGATCTCCGGGAAACCTACTTTATGGGTCCCATAGAAGACCATTCCAAATACTTTAAACATCTAAGTGCCGCAACAAAAGCCTATGCCCCCAACATTCTTCCAAAGGAAGAAGTTGATTTAGCAACGCCATTAATTGATCTCTATCGTTCATTTGAGGATTTATCGGCGACTCTCTTAAAGATTTTTGCTATTGGATTAAAGGTACATGATGAATATTTTTCAAAACTTATCGAAAGACACTTTAGTATATTATCAAGTCACAACTATCCTCCCCTGACCAGGATTCCGAGAGACGGGCAGTTAAGGACAGGAGCGCACACTGATTTTGGTGCGATAACCATACTGGCTATTAAAGGCAATGAGAGCGGCCTCGAAGTTCTGATGCCGAACGAGAAATGGCTATCCATTCAACCACCAGATGACTGCCTAATAGTAAATTTAGGCGACATGATGAGTCGATGGACCAATGGAATTTGGAAATCTACCCTGCACCGAGTAACAAATCCAAAAGGGCTAAATGATTTAAGATCGCAGCGTCAGACCCTGGGGTATTTTATGCATCCTGATTTTGATGCTTCGATAGAGGCAATCCCATCTTGCGTAAAAGAGGGAATGCCGCCCAAATTCCCCCCGATCACTGCTGGAGAACACATTGCCGAAAAAATTCGTGCAAGCCATGAGGGAAAAACTACCTCTTAAAATTTAGCGAAGTCCTTACAATTGTGGCCTAAAGTTTTAGAATTAAGAGCTGTAATATCCTATCTTGTCTCCATCAAGTGAAACTCCTAATCCATTCAACAAACGATTTGAATAATTAAAATAAGCTACCACCTGATTGACTTCGAGAATTTCTCCATCGTCGCACCCCCGTTTTTTTAATTTTTTTACATCAGATTCCTCCATTTTTCCCACGCTTTGTGTAAGCTTTTGGCTGTACTTTAAAATTGCTATCTCCTTTTTGTCGAAAACGTTTTGAAATTTTTGCGTCCTTAATGCTGCTCTAATTTCCTCCGCTCTCTTCGTATTGCCAAGTAATGACACAGCATTATTCCAGTGATGCGTCAGACTATATTCGCAAGAATTTAACATGCTCACATACGCTGCAACTACTTCCAAAAACCAAAGCGGAAGCGTGATTTCGTCACTGTGAAGCACACTCTTATACAACATCAGATGACCGATCATTGTAGATGGCCGCAAGCTGTGAATCCTCATGACATTATCCAAAGTACCGTGAGGGGTCCTGGCTTGATCAAAAATGTCTTTTAAAAATTTGTCGGCATTTTCGTCCGCGACCATCGATATCCATGCAGATTTCACCACTTGATTTCCTTTCCTGGTTTCTAAGATTTCTCCATATAAGTCTCGCAATCAAAATAAACTTTGATTATTGTTACTAAAAAAGGCCGTTAATGTCTGCTCGGAGAGGCGAATGTCTAAACTTATCGGAATAGCAAGAACCCCTAAAATTTTAGCACCTATGGAAGAAATAGATACCGCCGAAATAACAATTGAAAGAGGTATAGAGGGGGATGCCCGTGGAAAAAAACGGAATAGGCAAATAAGTGTTCTTTTCGAAGACGATTGGGCTGACGCTTGCAATGAACTGGGTGAGGTATTGCCATGGATTACAAGAAGAGCAAATTTATTTGTATCGGGAATGAGATCACCTCAGAAGGATGGCCAAATTATCAAAATCGCCGATGTACGCTTGGAAATAAAACTTGAGACAGAGCCATGCGATTTAATGGATAAGCAACGCCAAGGCCTTCAGACAGCTCTTACACCCTCTTGGCGGGGTGGTGTTTGCTGTAACGTAGTACAAGGCGGAACTATATCCATTGGAGATAACTTCGCTATCTCCAACTAATAAACTTGGTGACCTATATCCAATTATCTTTATTGAAAGGCCAAATAAAGAAATACCAGCTTGAAAGGTGATAATTTACCTTTTTAATAATACTATTCAGCCGCGGAGGAGACCGAGTTATCTGTCGTTTCCCAGGTTTTTAGAACTGGTAATACTTCCTTCGCGAACAACTTAAGTCCTTCCTCAGAAACTTTCATGGGCGTTCCACCAAACCTGAAGGAGACATTTAATTCGTAATCCCCCATTATTTTACGTCTATCATCGAGCTGTCTCAATATTCTATCAGGTGTGCCCCAACACGCGGCCTTCATAAAATTATCAACTGCTGAAGTTAAATCTCCACCCGTTTTTCTCGCAAATTCTGCCTTTTCTTGATACCCACCATACCCCTTAACATTCTTGAAATGTTCACCTAAAAATTCATAATGATAAAAATTACTTTCGGTAAACATCCCCTGATATTGTCTTGCCCATTCTTCTGCTTGATCATTTGATTCCGCACAAATAGCAAAATCAGTGAGCATAGGCGTTGGAGCGGGTCTTCCATGATATTTTTCGTGAAGTTCGCGACCGTGATTTAAAACTGGCGCACGCATTTCCCAAGGCCGATCCGCGAACATAACCATCCTCACGTCTCCTAATTTAGCCACTGATTCAACCGATTCTGGGCTTGTGGCTACTGAATATATTCTCCCATCCATTGAATGCTGAGGTCTAGGCCTCAACTCTATTTTTGGTTGTTTGTACATTGGCCCATCACCCTCAATAAAACCAGTTTCAAGGGCTTTAATAATCATCTGTGAGGACTCATCAAAACGGGCTCTGGATTCATCCATTGACAATCGAAAACCCTCAAATTCCCGGCGTGCTAGGCCACGTCCCATCCCAAAACGAAGACGCCCATTGCTTAAAAAATCCAACATTATTACTTGCTCAGCAACTCTGAGCGGATCATGCCACGGTAGTATAACAGCCGCGGTACCGACATCAATGTGGGGGTATTTTGCGGCTAAGTGCGTCATTAATTGTAAATTATCGGGAATAAATGAGTAATCACAGAAATGGTGCTCTGTAGACCATAATACATCGAAGCCGGAATCCGCTGCTACCTCGGCGAGCCTTAAATCTTCTTCCCAAGTTTGAGCATCCGAACAATTATCCCACCCATAACTGGCAAAAATCATGAAAAATCCAACGTCCATAATGCTCTCCCCTTCTCTGTGTCAGTTTCCATAATTACATCCGCTGTCTAAAACACCTAGATAGTTTTAGATTTACTGGAAAAATTCATTTAAAAATCGCGGATATGTTGCAAAAGTTTGGGACATTATCAACATTCAAACTTTTTGCGATTAAGTTACGTAGGATAAGTCGCCTCTAATCTGCTGACATAATCTACCCTAGAAAGCGATCCACTCGGTAGACACTCCCTGGCACGAGTTCTAGACAACAAAAGAACCAACCTGCCTGTTTTCTGCCACAACAACCGGGGGAAATGGTTGAAGTGGTGAGCGCGACAGGGATCGAACCTGTGACCCGCTGATTAAAAGTCAACTGCTCTACCAACTGAGCTACGCGCCCACACCCCCGTATATATATTATTTCAACTTTTGGTCAACTATGGGTTTGAAATTATTTCCTCTTTATATTCACAAGCATTCGTTCTTTAACTCGAGAAGATACGAAATCGTCTATTTCACCGCCCAGAATAGCTATTTCTTTCACTAAGCGAGACGAGATAAATTGGTGGCGTTCGGAGGACATCAAGAATAATGTTTCTACATCCGGATTAAGTCGTGCATTCATTCCCACCATTTGAAATTCGTACTCAAAGTCGGAGACAGCACGCAATCCCCTAATCACAAACTTAGCTTTGTGTTCATCGACAAAGTGCATCAATAGGGAGTTAAATGATGTTACTTCTATCTCACTACTATAACCCCTCGCATCGTTTTCGGCTTTGATAAGACTTATTTCTTGGCCCACCATTTCCCTTCGTTCCTCAAGGCTAAACATAGGACTTTTACCAATATTTTCTGCAGCGGCCACAATTAGTTTATCAACGACTTTACTCGCACGACGTATTATATCGATGTGTCCATTTGTTATTGGATCAAACGTTCCTGGGTATACCGCTATCCGCAAAACCACCTCCGAAAATTGCTCAAATAGACTTTCATCGAAAAATAACCAAGCCTTGGATATAATATCAAGTTTTATTTAATTCTCGTCTGAATTCGCCTGATCATTAGAGTTATCGGGATCGTTTTCACCATTCATATCGTCGCCAATCAGGCTCACTGATACAACTTTCTCCTCGTCTTCCACTCTAAAAATCCAAACACCCTGCGTTCTCCGCCCGGTAATTCCAATCTCATCAACCATGCAACGTATCAGCTGTCCACTATCAGTGACGAGCATGATTTGATCAGAATGATTAACGGGAAACCCAGCGACCACCTTTCCGGACCTTTCAGTCACATCAATATTCCAAACACCCTGGCCACCTCTGTTACTTGTCCTGTATTCATACGCTGAGGTTCTTTTTCCAATCCCTTTTTCTGTGACCGTAAGGATAAACTCTTCCGCTCCACCTAAATATGCGAGCCTTTCGTCGGATAACATAATATCTGGTTTTTCAACATCAATCTCCGAACCTCCGAGGGTTGATCGTCTTAAATAAGACGTTTGTTTCAGATAGATTTCCCGCTCAGATATTTCAGTCGTTTGAATTACTTCATGTTCTACCCTTGCTAAAATAGACATTCCAACAACGGCATCACCCTTAATAAGTTTTATACCGCGAACCCCCATGGAACCGCGGCTTCTAAAAATCCGAACATCGGAAACCGCAAACCTTATAGCTTTACCGTCACGCGTTGTGAGGAGCACATCATTTTCTTCGTTACAAGGCTGGACACTGATAAGACGCTCTCCCTCCTCTAATTTCATCGCTATTTTTCCATTGCGCTTAATATTAGTGAAATCTGAAAGCGCGTTTCTACGAACTGTTCCTGCAGATGTTGAGAACATAACTTGCAAATCGTCCCAGGTAGTATCATCTACCGGCATCGGCATAACGGTCTGTATCCATTCACCCTCCTGTAAAGGAAGTAAATTAACCATAGCTTTGCCCCGCGCTTGGGGTGTTCCTAAAGGAAGGCGGTAAACTTTCATCTGGTATACCATTCCTCGGGAGGTAAAAAATAAGACAGGGGTATGGGTATTAGCAACAAAGAGACGATTAACCACGTCCTCATCACGGGTCGACATACCTGAGCGCCCCTTGCCTCCTCTGTGCTGCGCCTTGTATGTGGAGAGAGGGACCCGCTTTATGTAACCTTTTAGGCTAACCGTTATAACCATATCCTCTCGCTGTATAAGATCCTCTATATCATGTTCAAACTCATTTTCTTCCAGAAGAGTACGACGATCATCAGCGAAGTTCTCTTTCGCTTCTATAAGCTCTTTTTTTACTACCTGAATTAACTTGTCGCTTGATTGAAGAATCGATAAATACTCATTTATTTTTTCTGAAAGTTCTTTTGTTTCTTCGACTAACTTTCCACGCTCCATTCCTGTCAAACGCTGAAGCCTGAGTTCTAGAATAGCACGCGCTTGAGCATCAGATAGTTTGTATTTCCCCTCAATAACCTCGTGATCTGGGTCATCAATGATCTCTATAAATTCTGCAACATCGGCAGCAGGCCACTCTGTCTCGGTCAAACCTTTACGCGCTTCAACGGCGTCGGCGGCCGCTCTTATCAGAGCTATTATATTTTCTATATTATTTAGGGCGACTAAAAGCCCTGCTAGAATGTGGGCACGTTCTCGGGCTTTTTTTAGTAAAAACGTCGTGCGTTTGGTAACAACTTCTTCTCTAAACGAGACAAATGCAGAAACAATATCTTTTAAATTTAATTGTTCCGGTCTTCCGCCGTTTAGAGCCAGCATATTTACTCCAAACGAAGTCTGCATAGCTGTGTGACGATAAAGCTGGCTTAAAACCACTTCTCCTACAGCATCTCGTTTTAGTTCAATCACCATACGAACGCCATCTCGATCGCTCTCATCACGAAGATCGGCTATACCTTCTATAACTTTATCTCTAACCACTTCACCTATTCGCTCCAGCAATCTCGCCTTATTTACTTGATAAGGAATTTCAGAAACTATGATAGCGAGCCTATCTTTTCTGATCTCCTGAATTTCTGCCTTTGCACGCATGGTTATAGAACCTCGCCCTGTCATATAGGCGTCTCTTATTCCCATCTTACCTAAGATGATACCTCCAGTTGGAAAATCTGGTCCTGGAATTACGTTGATTAGATCTTCTATGGTGAGGTTTCTGTTTTCTAAAAATGCTAGGCATCCATCAATAACCTCGCCCAAGTTATGAGGAGGAATATTCGTTGCCATTCCAACTGCTATACCCCCAGCACCATTTACCAGCAGGTTTGGAAATTCCGCCGGCAATACCGAAGGTTCCTCAGAGGTCTCATCATAGTTAGCTACGAAGTCTACAGTTTCCTTGTCGATGTCTCGCAGCAATCCCTCCGCCGACTTGGCTAAGCGAGCTTCCGTATATCTGTGTGCGGCCGGCGGATCACCATCCATTGAACCAAAGTTTCCCTGGCCATCGATGAAAGGCAGACGCATAGAAAAGTCTTGCGCCATCCTAACCATTGAATCGTAAATAGGACTATCGCCATGGGGATGGAATTGCCCCATTACATCCCCAACGATTCTTGCTGATTTTCTGTAAGGGCGGGTCCAATCATACCCACCTTCCTTCATCGCAAAGAGAATACGTCTATGAACAGGTTTTAATCCATCGCGAACATCTGGAAGCGCCCGTGATACGATTACGCTCATCGCGTAATCCAAATACGAGCGCTTCATCTCCCCTTCAATTGAGACGCCTTTTATGTCTGGTAACTCTTGATCCGAATCAGTCATTTTCTTTTAATTCTGCAAATGCCACGCATCACTTTTTTGTTTATATTTCAGACATTTACACAAAATTTTTTCACCAACACATTATGCTGGTATTATAACATATATACTGATGATCAACAAACTTCTCTTGCTTAAAATATTAACCCGAAACGATGGACGAAACACCTTAAAAAAACTTTGTAAACAATGAATTTAACACTCCTATATGCTTCGTTTTTAAAATGGTATTTCGTCGTCCAGGTCTTCGAATTTCGGCCCTGAATCGGGGTTGTTGTCAGCTATATCTTGAGAACTAGCGTTATCAAAATTACGTTCTTGACTGTTAAAACGTTCACCCGAACCTATATCTTGCCGACTTCCAAGCATAGTGAGTTCTCCTCTGTATCGTTGAAGAACTACCTCTGTTGTGTATTTCTCTTGCCCAGGCTCTCCCCATTTTCGTGTTTGAAGTTGACCTTCGATATAAACGGTTGAACCTTTTCGAAGATATTGCTCGGCGATATTCCCCAGCGCTTCATTGAAAATTACAACCCGGTGCCATTCAGTACGCTCCCTGCGTTCACCTGAATTTCTATCTTTCCACGACTCAGAAGTTGCAATGGACAGTTGAACTATTTTCCCACCGTCTTGCATACTCCTAATCTCAGGATCGCGTCCCAGATTTCCTACTAAAATTACCTTATTGATACTTCCTGCCATGTTCGTCACTCACACAAATTTCGACATGATTTAGTTTTACATAATTCAGCCGGTTTAACTAGCACCAAGGTAAGTTTTAAAAGTAATTTTATTTACAGGTTCATTGAAATTCTTAAAATTTTAAAATAACAAATCCTCACTATTTCAGATCTTTTTTCGGAGTAACCTTTTCTTATTTGCCATCCGATCCTAGTTAATGTAGGTCTGTCTATCGTTTGTTTTTTGAAATATCGCTATGCCTCAAAATCAAAATTCCAAAAAGCTTATAGTACGAGGTGCTCGCGCTCATAATTTGCAAGGTGTGAATGCTACGCTACCTAAAAATAGCCTCGTTGTAATTACTGGCCCGAGCGGTTCAGGTAAGTCATCGCTAGCTTTTGATACTATTTATGCCGAGGGGCAGAGGCGCTATGTAGAAAGCTTATCAGCATATGCACGCCAATTTTTAGAGCTAATGCAAAAGCCCGAAGTCGACATGATAGAAGGATTATCACCAGCTATATCAATCGAACAGAAAACCACTTCGAGGAACCCTCGTTCTACAGTAGGGACCGTCACTGAAATTTATGATTATTTGCGACTGCTTTTCGCCCGAATAGGGATACCGTATTCGCCAACTACTGGTAAACCGATTGAAAGTCAGACGGTTAGCCAAATGGTAGACACAATTCTATCTTTACCGGCAGATACCCGATTATTACTTCTGGCTCCCGTAATCCGCGGAAGGAAAGGTGAATTTAAAAAGGACTTTTTTGAATACAGAAAAAAAGGTTTTCAAAGAATTAAAATCGACGGCGAAATTTTCGATCTAAGTGATACGCCAACTTTAGATAAAAACATCAAACACGATATAGAAGTTGTTGTGGATAGGTTAATAATACGCGAAGGGCTAGAAACTAGGCTAGCCGATTCCATAGAAACAGTACTAGAACTTTCCGACGGTTTGCTGGTTGCTGAAAACGCAGATACTTCGGAACAATTTGTCTTTTCGGCTAAGTTTGCTTGCCCTGTATCAGGTTTTACAATCGAAGAAATCGAACCTAGATTATTCTCC
>CEOQ01045200.1_pt1 | contig 11615 bp, 5 predicted proteins | sample 361351 | NCBI WGS metagenome assembly CEOQ01 (sample SAMEA2619907, study PRJEB7988) | marine metagenome | biome: marine biome (ENVO:00000447); feature: deep chlorophyll maximum layer (ENVO:xxxxxxxx); material: "saline water (ENVO:00002010), including plankton (ENVO:xxxxxxxx)" | depth 60 m | reverse complement strand
CGCATGGCGACTGGACGGAATGCGTCTGAAAAGAAATAATCCCCGGCGATGAAACGAATTTTCACTTTGCTGCTGGCTGGGATGTTGTGGTTGCCCACAACAACTCGCGCGCAGGATGCCGAGGCGTTGGGAGCGTTGGTGGGAGTGTTGAAGGACGTGGACGACCCGGCATTTCAACTAGACATCCTCAAAGGCATCGCCGATGCCCTCAAGGGCCAGCGGAATGTGAAGGCGCCCAAGGGCTGGGAGGATGTGGCCGGCAAGCTTGCAAAGAGTCCCAACGCGGATGTGCGGCGACTGTCGCAGGAGTTGTCGTTGGTGTTTGGGAGCAAGGCAGCGCTTGAGGCACTGCGGAAGGTGTTGGTGGATTCAAAGGCAAAACTGGTGGATCGCCGCAAGGCATTGGATGCGCTGGTGTCGGCGAGGGACAAAGCGCTGCCGCCGGTTTTGCGGAAACTCTTGCCGGACACAAAACTGCGGGGAGAGGCGCTACGCGGCTTGGGTGCCTTTAACGATGAACGGACGCCTCCGGCAATTTTGAGCATTTACCCCAAACTAACTATCGCCGAGAAAAGGGACGCCTTGATGACTTTGTCGTCCAGGAAAGGTTTTGCGCGGGCATTGCTTGAGGCGGTATCGGCAAAGAACGTTCCGGCGCGCGACTTGTCGGCTGAGGTAGTACGGCAACTGCGAGGGTACAATGACAAGGAAATGAATGCGCGAGTGGAAAAACTGTGGGGCGTTTCCCGCAAAAGCAGTGCTGATATTTTAAAGGAGATTGAGAGACTGAAAAAGGTCGTCGAAAAGTCCACTCGCAAGCCGGACTTGGCACGAGGCCGGATTCTTTACCAGCGGACCTGCGCGCAGTGCCACAAGCTGTTTGGCGAAGGTGGCGAGATTGGCCCTGACATTACCGGCTCAAACCGCGGCAACCTCGATTACCTGTTGACCAACATTCTCGACCCCAACGCTGAAATCCCCAACGACTACCGCACTACCAACATCGAAACCAAGGATGAGCTTTCGCTGACGGGAATTATCAAGCGCGACGAAGGCACCTCCGTGACCCTACAGACTGCAAACCAGCTGATTACCATCCCCCGCGCCGACATCGCCAGTATGCGCCAAGGAACCATCTCCATGATGCCGGTCGGCCTGGTGGCAGCATTGAAAGAGGAGGAATTGCTGAACCTGATCGCCTACTTACGCGGCAAAGGTCGGGTGGCACTTCCGAGTGTAGGTGGGGAGGGAAATCCAAAGCCCAATTAGAATTCAAACTGTAATTCCTCTGCCTTCTTCAGGGGCTCAATATCAATGGGGATTTCCACAGCTCCGTGGGGCATGATTCCAGAATACCAGCCATCGGGAGTTGCTTCGCAATAAATCATATTCTTATGGCGGTGGTCGGTCTCGAACAGCTTTTGGTCTTCTGATCCTTGTATTTTCACACCTACTCCCATGCCTTCAATTTCACCTTTGTCAGGGTCTGTTTGAACTGTACGATATAGTTTCACTTCGTAGCCACAGTCGCGTAGGATCGCGGCCAAGAGGATAGCAGTGTCATCACAATCCCCGCCTTGACCGCACAAGGTCTCGGTGGGGAACCGGGGATATTTACTGACTTGGAAGGATTTTTCCTCAGCGTGTATATTGTCGGTTTGCTCGAATCGGGTTTTTAGGTCACTGATGCGAAGAAGGTTGCTGTCATATTTTTCCTGATAATTGTTGATGCTCATGCTATTGAGCGATTCAAGGTTATTGATCAACTCGTCATGCTCGTTGGGGGTGAGAGTCTCCTCGGCTATGCGGGGATAATCCACGCTTGGAAGGCTGCCCTCCCCTTCTTCGGAAAATTTTTTTAATTTGTTGAAAAACTCCCGGATTTCAGTCAGGTCCACATCCTCATCTTCATCGTCCACCAATTGGAGGGCGGATTGCCAGTATTTAATAGACTCAAAAACATAGCCCTCTTCCTGCGGGGTGATTTTCTCGTGGAGGCAGGCGATTTCCCAAAGGTGAAACATGATAGCTTCAAGCCGATCACGCTTGGGTGCAAAATCCGCGGGGTCTGGGCGCTTGATATGAATATTCAACTCGGGTGAGGGGATTTCTTCCCGGGGTTTGGTGAAAGCTTGGCAGGCGGCCAGACAGAGTTCGACCTGTTGAAGCTCAGAAAGGCTATAGGCATGAACAATATTAAACAAATTGTATGAAAGAGTCTTAGTTTCCATTGAGTGTTCCGCCCATGCAGGGTCACTTACGTAGGATTTACCCCATTCACCCAGCTTGACCTCGTATGTCTGGGAATGGTCATCTTCATCTCGCTCGCTTTTCCAAGATAAAAAAAGCTGCTCATTGCGTTTGCGAAACAGTTCATTCCGGCGCTCGCTGGCCTTATATTTTACAGTGATCAACTCACCTTCGGGGTTGCCTGAGCCGGTCAGCCACGGATAATGAAACGAAATTGTCTTGAGGTTGCCTTCATCAGAGTTGTTGATTCTCGCTAGTCTCGCTTGGAGATGTTTTTGGCGGGTTGTCCACGCATCGAAATCCTTTTTCTGTCCTTCATTCAGATCCTCGACCAGATATAAGGTTTCAAGTTTTGATGAAAGGTTCATCAATTCATCCTCAATCATTTTTTTATCCGCTGCCTCTTTTTGAGGACTCCATGAAGATTCTCGTGCACTTAGAAAATCACTGGGTGCTTGCGTTCGGGCCAAATGCAGTGCTCCCTCGAAGGCAAATACCGTCAAAAGGACAGCTAAGCTCAAGCCTGCCAAGCTCAGGATTTGTGAGGACATAGGGTTTTTCCAAAACAACAAGACCAGCGCCATTACAAATGCCGCGACGCCGGCAAACTGTATAAAAAAACGATAATGCTCCATGGTATGAAACCGCGGGAATCGATCCACCATGCTGGAAATGGTTCCATTCTTGAGCTTCATAAGATACGAAAAAAAACATGCCATCGGAATCAATCCAAGAAACAACCAAAACAACAACGTTATTCTTCCTCCCCACTCGGGGAAATCGCCCATTGCCGAAATCAAGGCCGCCATGGACAACCAAGCCAATAAAAAGAACGGCATTGCCTTTGCCATCGCCCAAGCACTAAGCCGTGAGACATCAAATTTTTCCAGCGCATCCCCTCGTCGCCGCGGCTTGAAAAGGAACGCCTGAAATTGATTTTCAATCCATTTAACCATTTGACCCTTCCGACCCGTCCTGAATACCTTCCCAGCTATACCCATGTTCCATATATAACATGCAAACCAAACTGGGATTCAGGAGGTCGATTACCGTGTCCTTGGCATCTGCTGAAAGGTTATCTTGCATGTGGTCCTTGACCATTTCGCCCATGCCCTCCGGGTGATACGACCAGAGTTGAGAATGACGGTGGTCCTCAAGTCCCTCGATGTGCTCTCTCCTGATGTAAGCTTGCCCGGGTACTTTTTGGAAATATTTGCGACGCATGTCCTTCCAGAGTATACTTCCGACGTCATCATCCCCGAGTTGGTGGCTAATGCATCGTTCCAGCAGGAATTTGCGATGTGATCTTTCTGAAATCAGGGTCAGATTGGCGTACCACATGCCACTATCCAGTTTCTCCGGTCGTTTGATTTTCCACTCAGATTTGTGGTCGCTATCACGCCAAAATTCCTCCGCCCATCTAATGGTGTCTTCCTTGATTTTTTCATTCCAGGAATTCTTGGTCACGAGCGAGGTCGCGGGGTTGGTTACGCCCAATATGTCCATATGCGGTGGTTCATTTGGATTCTTTAATGGCTCCGCATCAAATCTTTCCAAATTCTCCTGACCTTCCTCAATGTGCTTATTCAGTTCAGAGGCATGGTTGTTCAAGTTGTCCCTAGCATGATGCATTACGGCACGCATGGAATCGACCATACGCGAATTCACCATAGCCGCGATCATGTGGCGGTTTACAGATGCCAAATCATGATATTTTTTCTCGTAGTTTGCCAACGCTTCCGACCAATGGTAAGCGACTATAGCCAAGGTGATTGCAATCGATGCGCAGGTGGCCACGGTGATATTAACCACGAGAATCCCGACAGTGAAGTTAGTCAACCAATAGTATACTCCGAATGCCAACGCAGGGGCAGCAATTGGCAGAAGTGCCGCTCGAACCCCTGAGAACAACCTCCCGAGTTTGCCGCCGAAAAACCGGATGGCCAGCAAGTAATAAAGGCCAAATGCGGCTCCTAAGCCCATGATGGGGCTGACAATTGTCTTGCTAAGATCCACCACAGTGAACAAGCCAAGGAAAAAGAAAAGGAGTAAAGCGAACAGCATCATGCCACATACCTGCAATGTTCTCAAGTGCGGTCGTTCAATCATGGCCACAATTGCGCCCATGGCATGCGACATAATATCTTGGGTTTTGAAGCTAGTGTTCTTGTCGAGTGCGTATTCTGCGAACTGATCCTCCAACTGCTTGGCTACCCGCCCATAATGCTGGCGCAAAACGGTGAGACCAGTGCCATCCTGTATCCGTTCACGATGATACTTCTCAATATCTGAGTCAAAGGAACCCTGAATGTCCCTGATAGTCTTGGACAAGACTTTAAACCGGTCATTGATTTCCCGTTTGGTCAGGATGCTGACCACATTCAAGATTCGATGGACCACCTCCTGAATGGGTTTTCCAGATTGCCTGGCTTTCTTGAGTTCTTCCTTTAGTCTGACATCCACGAGTTTGCGGACATCTGCCTCCAGTTTTTTTCGAAAGTCATCCAGATTCTTGATTGAGGCCGCAACTTCTTTGTTCTCTCCCCACAGATTCTTGAGGTTGATGAACAGCTCGTTTTCCCAAGCCAGATGGGTGACGCCCCATTTCCTGTTTTCACCGAATGTAGTACTAACCGGTGGAAGATCTTCAAACGTGCCTTCGGCGGCCCATCCTTCCCCTTTAATCCATCTTAACACGAATTGTTCCTTGAAGTGTAATTTTCTGGCTACATCGACGGCCCGAATTCTTTCCCAGAAAAATCCGCGAAATCCGGTGATAACAGGAGTGTTAGTCTCTCCCACCCAGCCGCGGTATTCGAGCAGGTGCCTTCTCCAGTCCGGCTGATCGGCTCCGAGGTGCAGGATGCCCGACGCCATGTATTCCAAATCCCCCAAGGGTGTGGGTATATGGTCTGAATCCCATGTAGTCATCACCATGGTTTTGGGTGGGCATTCGTGCAAAGGGCAGCGTTTTCGAATTAAAATCTGATTGATATTTCCCACAACATCCACAGTCTTGGACACCAGCTTTCTTTCTTGGATGAGAATTGTAATCGCTTGAAATGAAAGGGCGCCGGGAATCTCGTTCGAGTCACAGAAATTTCGGACTGAAGTAACAAATTCTTCAAGCGCGCTGGCATCCAAGAGAGGTCCTTCCATGTTGGCTTCCAATATAATCAGGACCTTGAAAACACCCATGTACATATCCTGGCCCAATTCCATCAAGTCGTTTTGGGCGCGCCCCATGACCGCGTCGTAAAGGTCGCCTGCATCTTGTTTGGTGGCGAGGGAACTGAAAACGCGGGTTGGGCGATCTGGAAGCCGCGGATCTGTACGTTTCAGGAAAAAATCTTCTGGAACCGGTCCTACCCAACCCGCAATTCTGACCCATGGTGGCCGTTCATCTAGTCCGTACTCCAATGCATGCCAAGCACTGGCAACCCCCTCATGCGGACAAAAAACTACCAATGGGCTGACAGCCATAATCTTAAGGCCTTTGTTTAAGGGCTTTTGCCTAGCCCAAGCCTAAATCGCTCCCAATGACCGCCTTCAGAAACTTGATCTCAGCCTCGGTGACATCTTTTCTTTTGGCATCCATTAACTCCTCGACCTTGTTGTGGAAATAGTCCTCTAGCACCTGTTGATCCGTCTTCCCCGTTTCCTTGCGGAAAGCCTCTTCTGCATTTGCCAGCGCTTCCTTCAGCTCATCATCTTCCCGTATAATTGCTCCAATCTTGATCATGGCTGAGCCGTCATCTTTGGATGCGATATATAACTCGCGGATCAACTCGTAATCCAAGATGTCTTCTTGGAGTTTCTTGGGAACTTCCATGGTAACTTTGATATCGCCAGGAATGTCGCGGTCCGTCGTGCCTTTGATTGGATCTTCAATTCGGAATTTCCATCCTGTCCGTCCCAAGCGTGTTTCCCTGTTCAGGGTACCGTAATAATGCGCTCTTATGAAGAGCGTCGCGGCTTCGTAATAGTCCGATGATTTCAGAGCAACCCGCTCCCGGCCTGGATCCGGCGCAGGATCCAAGGGGCATGTAAAGGTCTCATATTCCTTAAAAATAGTCCGACGTTTCTTTTTTCGCACATGCCGGTCCATGTTCTGCATGGAGGTCTCGCAGCCCTTCAAGACGTCAATGAAAGGCATCGACTCCAGCGTATAGCCATGACGCATCGAGAGCCGCACCACCCCCTCAGTCAAATCGGGCGGCATCTCTGTAATTTCCACTTGGCACCGAAACTGATCTCGGATCTCCTCAATCAGTTCTTGAATTTCTTCTGCTCCGTTGGGGTAGAGGATGTAGTCCAGTGGAGCAAGTTCGTCTCGCTCATTTTGCGCCGTGAATTCCGGCTTGTGGGTTAGCCAAGGTGCAGCCTTCTTGTCGAGTGTTATCAGCAACCGTTGGAATTCCTTTTTGCGACCCTTGTTAATGAATTCCTCTTTAATGTATTCCTTCAGGTCCAGATCCTTGAGTTCCGTTTTGGCCGCCTCAATGCAGGCTTCTTCCCAACAACCCGGAGCATCACCCTCGTCCGCACCCAGCACAATGTCCTCACGACCTTGGTTTAAGGCGTCAATCAAGTTGTCCGGCCCCTTCACCCTTTCTTCGATTCGCGCCTGAATGTCCTTCATGATGTCATCCGCGCGCTTTTCCAAGGCAGCCATCTTGGCGTTAGCGAATTCCGGGAAAGACTCGGCATTAATCAAGTAAACTGAAACCGCCTTTTGGCGCTCTTCCTTTCGCGCTTCATTAAATACTGTATCGGCCTTCTGCTTGGCCTGAATCACAAAGTCCGTAATTTGGCCATCGGCTTTGGCCACCTTGGCTCCGATGTCCTCTCCCAAATACTTGCTCAGGCCTTCAAGAGTCTCCTTTAATATACCCGCACGGATTCCATTGGCCTTGGCTGTCGCATGCATCCGGACGGCTTCCACCCAGCCAGAAACCTGCCCCTTCTTGCCAAAGAACTGGCTTTGTTTGATGGTCTCAATACCTGCATCCTTCTCCGCACTGGATTCACGCGCGCTCCATTCCTGTTGCTCGTAACCCAGCACATTCAACACGCGCCCGATGGCTCGTTGCAAATCCTCCACCGCGTGGGAGAAGGCGTCGGTACTACGAATGAGCTGTTCCTCAACGTCGCCCACTGCTTCAAGGTGCCGGTATTCCACCAAACTCTCGACCCGGCTCCACAGATCCGCCTTGACGCGGATGATCTTCTCCTTGATAGCGGATTTGCATTCTTTGCGGTATTTATCTACTTCACCATCCAAGCTGCGCAGAAATTTCGTTCCCTCAACCTCACGGTCTCCATAGTTCGCTGTGATATGTTCAGTAATATCGCCACGCACCTTCGGCCGAAATCCCGGCAACCCATATTCCTCAGCCAGTTTGCCCCACTTTTTCTTGATCTCATTGTCGCTATCAATCTCCTCCCATTCCTGGGAGTCCTTGTTTTGAATCCAAATCGGGCAGCTTGGCAGGGCGATGGCTTGGAGCGGCTCAAACTCCTTGCGGTTCATCAGCTTCCAAAGCGCCATCTGTTCCTCATCACTCGCCCGCTGGTATGGATGGTCCGCCTTAAGTCGGGCTAGTTTCTCGGCCCATTTGTAGCCCAAGTACTGCGTCAGCAACTCTACGGGCAATTCCAAGGTAGACACCCCGATGCTGGAGTAATTTTTGGCCTTGCCGGATGTGCTCAAGTCTCGGATTTTTTGCACAATGTTGTCCGCAGCGGCACACATTTGTGAACTAATTCCTCCGGTTACAGCGTACGAAATGGCCTGAGCGATAATGTCATAGATGGCACCGGGATCCTGAATATTAATACCTTCAGCGTTGCTGTGGTGATACAAATACACAAATTCCATCGGGCGTTCGTTGGCCACGGGACATGGTGCCGCTTCGTCCAAGGCACAACCAATCTTGCTGGTATAATTGACCATCCAACGAGGTGTGCCATATTCCTCGGCAAACTGACGGTAAATGTTGTCCAGTTCCGTCAAGGCCACATATGTGTTTGCTTGAGTACGTGTTCGTCCCTCGGGATCCTTCAAGATAGATTCAAACGCCCCCGCCATCGCGAAATGCCCATAAATATAGAAATGCCGATTCTGGTTGTGAGCGGCCAAGCGGCACAGGTAGGGGATATCAAAGATCATGGATGACCCTGTCCCGCCCGCGATTGATGATATGATGTGCAACTGCGGAGGAGTGCCCCCATCATCGGTAACGTCATCAAGTTCAAAAAAGTCCGTGATGATTTGGTTGATTCTTGAATAAATTTTGTTGGCTTCGACGAATACCGCTGTTCGTCCTACCAGCCTGTTTTGCCCCGCCCCCATGACGATCCGATGATGTCCCAACTGGTAATGAAACCCATCTTCATCCGTAGGCCAGATTTGCTTGATTCCGTTTGGAGTGTTGGAATTGAGCTGTTTCTTGACGAAGTTGTCCATGTCCACATCAATGGCCATCGGTTTGAACTCGCCTGGTTGAAGAGGCAGATGGTCTGCCTTGCGATAGGGTTCAAGATCCAATGCGAAGAACATTACGTTACCGCCGTTTTCGCTTAGTACTTCCGGTGACTTCTGCATCAACTGGGCCTTGAGTCTCTTTAGTGTCTTGATGCCTGTGCCTCCCATGCCAATTAGCAGGGCAGGCTGTTGTGAGAAGCTCAATGGAATAGAATAGTCGGCAGCCATAATTATCCTTTAAACAAGGGTTTGGGTTGGCTCAGGATGTAGGGGTTGGGGAGGAGCGTCAACCTGTTTTTTAAAAATCGTCGGTGTCCCAAGAGGTGTATTCCCCGCCTGTTTCGGGATCGAATGTGAGATATTTGCCGCCACCCAAGTCCAGATTCATTTCTTCCTTGGCGGAGAATGGCCGGCCATACTGGTAGTATAAGCCGTTCGCACTGATTTCTCCTTCTCCACCCTCAAGAAGCAGGGTGATTTCAGGGCGGGAGCGGTTACCGGTAGCGGTCACGGTCATGACGATAGGACTGTAGTCGATATCGTAATTTGAAAGTTTGATGATCACGGAACCTTTTTTGGGGCCAAGGGGGCTTGAGGTCAGCCAGTGGTCCTCGTTGTTGATGGTAATCTTGCCAGGAACCACAGGGCGCATTGCCAGCTTTATCAACCAAGCCACAATGCCAACCAAAACTGCACATACAGCGATTATTGCATAAAGGAACCAAGCAGGTCTTTGTGGGGTCACGCTGATGTCGATGGTTTTTTCGAGAGTCCGGCTTTGGTGTTCTGGTTCATTTGCTGGGGTTGCCGTGACGGTGATGTTCAGAGTTTGTATTACGGCCGCTTGGGAAATGGACGGAGTGGGCTCGGTTAGCTGAAAGTCATGCCTGAAGATGCCGTCTTGGGCTTGAGTGCCGTTCATTGAACGTGAATCTAATCCTGCGATATCTATCTTTAACTCGTCGATTGTGCCGTTGGTTTCCACAACGACGTGGATGGTGTAATTGCCTTCGGCGTTGACACCCTTACCTTCCTCTTCCTCCTCAATACGGATGGCAAGGATCTCTGGCTGCTCGAACTTCGGCTTGACTGTAATGGCCAAGCGGTTGGATTTAATAGGTTGAATGCCCGGGAGTGGGGTGCCATTTGCATCGGTCAATGTGCAAGTCGCTTGAACCTCGTAGTTCCCATCATTTTCGTATTTATGGGGTTGCGGGGTTTGCTGTTCGCTTATTGTGCCGTCCCCAAGTTCCCAGTGCCACTTGACGTTGGGTGGGCCTGGATAGTCGGTGGCAAAGGTCACTTTACCGCCCGCTTTTAACTCCGTGGGATCAGCTGTAATCTGGAGGCTTGGCTCAGAGATTAAAGCCTTTAAAGTTACTGGGTTCACCTTTACGTCGTTAGGTGCGGTAATGCGCAACGTCACGGTTTTGTCACCATGCGCCGTGAAGAAGTGGGTGACGTTTTCACCGGTCTTGACCTCGTTATTGCCAAAGTCCCACTGGTATTCCATCCCTTGAGGGCCATTCGTTAGGTTTTTGAATTCAATCTTTTGGCCGGGATAGAACGGTTCTGGAGGCAGGGGTGCTATTTTGGGAATGATGGGTTTTACGAGTACGCGAATCGGGCTGGTGGCGTTGACTTCCAAGTGTCCATCACCAACAGGGATTAACACTGTTAGCATCACGTCGTAGGTGCCGCTTTTTTCGTAGTACTTTGTGGCGTTTCCTTCTGGCTTGGTCGTCCCATCACCGAAGGTCCAGCGCCATTTCCAGTCTTGGCCGAGGGGTACGCCGGTTTCATTGAGGAACTGAAGAGTCTCGCCGATGAAGACTTCCTTGTCCACCTTGCCAACTGCGCCCTGAGATAGCTCGGAGCAAAGACACAGCGCAACAAGTGCCGTGACCCTTAGGAGTCGGGCTGCCTTTTCTCTCATAGCGGCTTGGCTGGGATTCACTTGCCTGAAGCGGGCTTCTTGATGCCAATCCTAATCTTGGGGCGATGGACCGTGATCTTGGTTGAAAGGGTTTTGGCTATGGGCTGGATTCCGGGTATGGGTTTGCCGTCCTGATCCATCAGGGTGACCGTGAGGCTGGGCTGGTATTCGCCCGGCTGTGTATAGTAGATAGCGACGGACTTGCTGGTGTTGTCTGAGTTGTTCGGCCAGACTTTCCATTTTCCGAGGTCGCCCAAGTTCCATTCACGCTTAATGGTCAGGCCAGTTGCTTTATCGGGAAATCCTGATTTGTCCTCGAACAACAGTTTACTTCCTATGTAGATGTCTTGGGGCGCGCCGGCCAAGGTAGGCGCGGGGTTGATGGGCTGTATATCGATCATCAAGGGGAGTTCCTCTTTCGGGAGATCAGGCCGGGAAATGATCAGGGTTACCTTGTTTAGGCCGGCCGAGGTGAACCTGTGCTTAACGGCATCGCCGCGTTTTATATCTTCCGGGTTGGGGCCGAATCTCCATTCGAATGTGGTGCCAGATGGAACCTTGTTCAGGTTGATGAGTTCCGTCATTTCGCCCAGCAGCGGCTTTTCCGGCAAGACCCTGAATTTTACAACCGTGGGTTGGACCTGAACTAACAGCTCGTTGGACTGTGCCGTTTCACCACCTGGCAACGTGACCGTCAAATGAGCCTTGAGGGGCTTGTTTGGTGGGCTTATCTTTTTATACTGATAGTCAAGGTCTTCCCTCATCTTAGTACTATTTCCATCGCCAAAGCTTATGATTCCCTTCAAGTCTTTATGGCCTATCGGAAAATCGTCGTAGTTGGTCCACATGAAACTGGTTTTATCCCCTAGTTTTACTTCTAGAGGTCCTCCTGCATTGGCACCCCCGACGACCTTGATCAAGGGCTTTGCTTGCTTCACAAAA
>CEOQ01296685.1_pt1 | contig 11671 bp, 11 predicted proteins | sample 361351 | NCBI WGS metagenome assembly CEOQ01 (sample SAMEA2619907, study PRJEB7988) | marine metagenome | biome: marine biome (ENVO:00000447); feature: deep chlorophyll maximum layer (ENVO:xxxxxxxx); material: "saline water (ENVO:00002010), including plankton (ENVO:xxxxxxxx)" | depth 60 m | reverse complement strand
TTTTTTTTAACGCATCTAAATGTAAATTTATTGGCCTTGAACCTATCGCACATCCGCCAGGTAAAGATACTTTGGCAGCTCCATACTTCGCTAATAATGGACCAAGCACCAAAACACCTGCGCGCATTGTTTTTAATAAATGATAAGAAGCAAATGTTTTTAAAGTATTTTTATTTATAATTTCAACTTTTTTTTCTCTTTTTTTAAAAAATATAGTTGATCCAAGAGTTTGCAAAAGATTTATCATTGTTTCTACATCCTTAACTATAGGTATGTTCGTAATCACAACTTTTTTATTGGTTAATATTGTTGAGGCGAGTATCGGTAAAGTCGCATTTTTAGATCCAGAAATTATAATAGATCCGGATATTTTTCTTCCACCTTGGATTTCCAACTTTTGCATTTAATAAAATTTACACTTTTGGAAGGGTAACGCCAGTTTGTTTCATATATTTACCATTTCTTTTTTCATAAGTAGTTTCGGGCTCCTCGTTTCCTTGCAAAAAAACAAACTGCGCAGCACCCTCATTTGCATAAATTTTAGCTGGTAGAGGCGTAGTATTAGAGAACTCTAATGTTACGTGACCTTCCCAGCCTGGTTCTAGGGGTGTAACATTTACTATAATTCCGCATCGAGCATAAGTAGATTTGCCTAAGCAAATTACAAGAACATCTTTGGGTATTTTAAAATATTCAACCGTGCTTGCTAATGCAAAAGAATTTGGGGGTATTATGCATTCATTAACTTTTCTTGAAACAAAACTATTATTTTTAAAGTTTTTCGGATCGACAACAGCTGAATCTACATCGGTAAAGATTTTAAATTCATCAGAAACTCTAGCATCATATCCAAAGGACGAAAGCCCGTAAGAAATATTATTACTGCTTGTTTGCTGTGAAACAAAAGGAGCTATCATATCCTTTTCTAGAGCCATCTTTTTAATCCATCTATCTGATAAAACGCTCATTTTATTTTATTTTGCCTTTTAATTTTTTTTTGAAATACTTTTCTCTTTTTAAGATTGCTTCTTAAAGCTTGCTGAATTCTTTGAAGTCTTAGCTCTTTTTTTGAATTCAGTCGCATTCATTTTACTTTGAATTTGGATTAGTTAAATCTTCTAACGTTATAGGTTTTGTAATATCGTGAGTTTTAACTTCTTCTTTTTCTTTTTCAGTAGATTCTGTAGATAAAAGTCTTTTGGCTTTTCTTTGCGCTAACCTAGCCTTCCTTTTAGCCTCTTTTAGCATAGCTCTTTCTCCACGTTTTGATTTATAGTCGTAATGTATGCCCATAAATTCACCATCATCTAGATATCATCTTTTACTATGTTGTTTGCTATATTGTCAAATTACTTAAAAATTATGGCAGTTTTTAGGTTGTAAGCTTTGTGTTTAATAATTCTAATTTTACGTGAGCTCACATTGCTCAGGTGTTAAAGCAATTTTAAGTAAGAAAAAGGATTCAACTTTAATTTCAGAAAGATATTTTTCTAACCATTCTATTATTAGAAATATATTTTATTGTATTGACTTTCGGTAATCGGATACTTATACAGGATTCAGCTTAATATTAGTCGAACATTGTTTTGGAAAACTAAGTATTTAGGTGCTCTGTAAAAAAACCTCTTTATATCCAGAACTTCAAGCAATGTGAAATGCTGATTAAAGCATATTATGGAATTTAATTTATTAACTATTATTATATTATTAGTTTTAGCTCTCCTTGTGGGTTATTTAATTAGCAATAAAATAAAATCAAAACAGTCAAACAACGAAAGTTTTGAAACAAACCTAAAAAATTATTTTGATAATCTCGAAGGAAAGCTTCGTGATTTAAATGATAGCGTTCGGGATATCAACAAAGAAGTGGGGGAAAATAAAGTTTCTCTTAACTTAAAACAAGATCAAATGATAGAAAATCAAAACCAAATGTACGAAGCGTTTTCTGGAAGCAAAAAGATCGGAACATCTGGAGAGATGATGTTGGAGAATCTATTAATAAATAGTGGTTTAATTGAAACTAAACAATGGATTAAGAAGCAAAATTTCAGAAAAGACGGTCATACTTTACAGGTTGAATATGGAATGTTCCATCCGTCTGGATTAATTCTTCCCATAGATTCTTTTTGGCCAAAAGATGCCTTTAATGAGCTAATTCAACTCGAAAAAAAAGATAATATAGATCCTGACAACAAAAAACTAAAAGAAAAAAAAATAAAAGATATTGTTAAGGCTTACGAAAGCAAAGCCAAAGATATAAAAAATAAATACATTGACCATCCTCTTTCTACAAATTTTGCTATTATTTATTGTCCTTCTCCATCTCTTCATCATCTATTGGAAAATTATACAAACGACAATAAAGAACTATTTATCGTTGAGATAGGAATAAAATACAATGTCAGTATTTTATCACCAATAAATTTTAATCTTTTTATTAATGGGATTTTAATGGCTTTTAACACGCACGGAGGTGAAAAAAAGGCTCAAAAATTTTCACAATACATAGAAGGTTTTGAAAGATTAATTTCAACACATAATGAAAATATTGAAAAATTAAATAACAAAGTAGCGCAATTAACCACTGCTTCAGATTATTTTACTAAAAGTGGAAAAAAAATTCAGGAAGAAATGAAACGCGTTAAAGAAATTATTAACGAGGTTACGGATGGTAAAAAATAATGGGAAAAAATATAGCTATTATTGATATAGAATCGCAGGGATCCAGCACGTCATATTCTTCTATAATTTCCATAGCAGGAATTCTGGTAAGTCCTGAACTAGAAGTATTAGATAGGTTTGAGTTTTGGTGTAGAAATAAAGCGGGACATGTGCCTGACCCTTATTCGATGTGGGTCAATCGTGGTTTTGCAAAAATGAAAAATTCTAACTTAAGCCACTATTCTATGATGAAACTTCTTCATGAGTATATAAAAAAATGGAGTCCTTGTCTTTGGGGAGGTTGGAACAGCATAGGGTTCGATTTTATTATGCTTCAAAAGGAAAACTACCGATCCTTGTTTCCTATCTATATTACCAATCAAAATGGAAACGAACATTCAGATTTTTTACCTGTCACTAGAGCTGCTAAACTTTTTTATCCTGATTGTGTAAAAACTGAAATCTCAAATAAGTCCAACCCGGTATTTCGTCTAGATTCTATAGGGCCATTAAATTTTCCAAATATGGATAAAAAAAAAATGCATACTGCTATGGGAGATTGTGAAACTTGTTTAGATGTAATGCGCAAAATTAAAAAAAACGCAAATCCAATTTATCAAGCTGCGCAAGAAACTACAGCAAAAATTAGTGCAAAAGAAAAAATTGAAAGTACAAAAATTTTTACTACAGTTTTTTATTTTTATGGAAAAGCAAGACCCTACGTTGTTACATATCTTTGTAATCATGGCCAATACACATGGCCTATGGTTTTTTGTTTAGAAAATGATCCAAAAGATTTAATGTCGCTTGATTATAGATCTTTAAAAGAATCGTTAAAAAAACCTGGCAAATGGGTAAGAGCTCTTCCATTAAAACACCCTATGGTTTTAGATGTGTCGTATGGTTTAAAAACTGATTTATACAAAGAATTAGGTTTAAAATTATTAACCGAAAGAGCAAATAAAATTAAAGAAAATAAAGAATTTGCAAAAAAAGTAAGTTTGGCTTTGGGTGAAATTGCTGAAGAAAAACAGAAAAGTAAAGAAGAAGTGAAATTATCTAACGAAGATTCTTTAATCGCTGGAGGTTTTCCTAAATCAAAAGATCAAAACATAATGAGGGAATTTCAAGAGATAGAAAATTGGAAAGAAAAATATAATCTTATTTCAAAAATAGAAGATACGAGATTCGTTTATTTTGGTAAAAGATTAATTTATCAAAATGATCCTGAAAGTTTACCAAAAAAAGAATATGAGGAAATACACACCGACATAGCCAAAAAAATATTAAACCCTGAAGAAACTAGGTTCACTACCCTACCAATGGCTGAAAAGTTAGTGGATGATATACGAGCAGAAAAAAATATTTCTGATGAAAAATTAGATTATATGAATGAAATTGACTTATATTTAAAAGAGATGCGCCAAACCTACGAAAAAGCTTTATAAAATAAATTACCCAATCTTAATTGATGACCTTTCAACCAAACTAGCACTAAATTTAGTTTGGTGAAAATATTTTCCTATTGTAAAAAGTTTATCTTTGTCTCCAAACAAAGAAATGAGTTGATTTTTTAAGTTTTCGTTTGCTTTGTTATATTTCATTTTATAATTAATATTTTTTTTGAAATCCAAAACGCTTTTGTTTTTATTTTCATACCATTTCGGTATATCATATTTTAAATTAATTACAGTCTCGTTATTCTTTTCTTTTTCCCAATCAAAAATAGCATCAAAAATATATAAATTTTTTATCCATAACCTGTAAGACTCAAGTATATTTTGGATGTCTTCCATTTTTTTTGTTTCTTTAGGAATTAATGATTTTAATATATTTATTGAAAAATCAAATGTTTCGTTCAAAGCATCACATACTAATTTTGCGGAATATTTTCTCAATAAATTATCGCCTAGCTCGGAACTCAATAGTTTTTTATAGTTTTCATCTTTCGAAAAAAATTCATATATTTCTTCCTTTGTGTCGAACAACTCAGCTTCAGATTCTTTAGCAAAACCTGAATAAATTTTTAATAATTTTTCAGGAACTTCTTTAGTATCATTATTTTCAAGTTTTTCAAAAATTGACCATAAAAATTTAAAATAAGAAATGTTTAATTCTTTATATAATCTTTTAATTGGGAAAAATATTGAATAAGAAAAAGCGTCCACTAAAAAACTAAATTTTCTACATTTCATATAATCTTCATAAGGCATTGTGTTGGTTCCTACACAAACTTTTTCTGCTTCAATTATTTTTTTGCCTTTGTAAGTTCCAAAATCTCGAGGAACAACTCTCCATTTTGGGACTAAACCCCATTTTTCTATTTCTTCTTCTCTACCTAGCTCAGCACCTTTTAACATCATTAATGTATAAGTCGCTATATTAACTCCGTGCTTCATTAAAAATTCAACATTTTCTAGGTAAGTTTCAAATTTTTCGTTTGGCATAGGAACAATCAATTCACAAGTAGAATTTTTTCCTCTTGCTTCAAGTTGTTTAATAAAATCTAAAAATTCATTATTGCTCATATTATCTCTTTTAATTAATTTTAAAGTATCCCTATTCATACTTTGTTGTGAAAGTGTAATTTTAACTCTATTTTTTAATTTATCATCTATATCTAGCATTTGTTGTTTTCTATTTTTTGGAGTTGCTGTTTCAATTGATGATGGCCAATTTTTTTCATTCATTAATTTAAGTATGTGATCGCTTAGTATAATATCTTTTTTATATAAACCCCAATTTGAATCACAAAAGCTAATCGAAGTGTTTCCAGAATTTTGAGTCACTTTTTCACAAACATAATTTAATTCTGATTTCATTCTTCTTGTGCTAAAGCTTACCATTTTATTTCTGTCTAAACCGATGTCACAAAATGTGCATAGAAATGGACAACCTCTTGCAGTTTCAAAAAGAGGTACAAATTTTCCATTTAAATATTTATCCAATGTTCCACTTAGATAAGGAGATGGAATAATATCTAGTCCAATAGTTGCTGTATCATCTTTATTAGGAGAAGAACCAAATCCTAAACGCGGCACTGGAATACCAATTATGAGTTCTTTTTTATCCAAACTTAATTTCATGGTTCCATTAACTATAGTATTTTTTTCTTTCATTAAATTTGCGTCACAATTACTTTCTATATATTTTTCGATAACGCCTGCAAATGTTGGTTCACCATCATTATAACAGTAATAATCTACGCTAGGTCTGCCTGACAGATATTCAAAACAATTTTTTTTTATAGTATCAGTTACTTTTTGTGCTCCAGATCCACTTGGAAATTCAGGTCCTCCCATGACGCATAGAACATTTTCCTTTTTTTCCTTAGCGTACTCACAAATTCTGTAAGCTAAATTAGAAGACCAAATATAGTTTGAAGTACCCAAAACGTCAGGACTCCAATTATCAATTAATTCAAATATTTCATCCGGGTGCACGGCGGTCTTAATATCAAATTTATTAGTTTTAATTTTTGCTTTAAGATATTCGGCTATATAACCCAATCCCACTGGGACATATGTTGAATGGACTCCTATAGTATAATGTCTCGGGTCAACTAAAAGAACTTTGATTGTTTTCATATTATTACAAAACTTACAATATCATTGAAAAAAACACTATCACTATATCGTTCATTAATTGAACAGTAAAGAGTAAAGATTAGCCAATGAATTAAATTTAATTTCTAATTTTGAAATGTAAATCTCATTTTTTTCAGTGTTTTTTCAATACTTTTGCTAGGTATGATAAAATCGTAGCCTTTATATCGAGGTTTAAATTCATAAAGTATATTTTTTAAACTTGGACCTTTTTTATCATCAATAATCTCTGAGTAAAATAAATCTAAAGTTGGAATTTTATTAAGTGAAGCTATCATTGTAATGGTACCATGGAATGATACAACTTTTTTTGAAAATTTAATTGCATTATATAAATCTTCACTCTCTATATTATCAAAAAAAATGACATTATTATTTTTATTATTGTTATGATAAATGTTTGTTTCGAAATCGAAGGTTTTATATTTATTTCTAAAAATTAGATTAGTTTCATCTTTTTTTAGATCTTTAATAAGAACTATATTTGTATAATGGTTTTTTAATTCATCAATTATGCTTTCCAAACCGTTCACGCCCCAATTGAAAATATCAAAAAGTTTTTTTTTATAATGCAAAATTACATAATTGTTTGGAAGATATTTTTTTAATTTTTCTGATTTAACAATATCTAAATCAACATTAAATTTAATATCATTGCTCACATTAACAAGATCAAAGTACAATTGGTTAATTATTTTTCTTTTTTTTTTCGTTTCTCTATCGTTAATTACGTATTTAAATAATAGTTTTCTAAAAAAAAAGTTTGGCCTCCTATATCCATTAACACCATTAATGCACAGGCCAAAAAATTTTGTTTTTAAGAAAAAAAGTGGTAAAAAAAAATAAAAATTCTTTGGTGATAAAATATATACTTGATCAATTTTATTTTTTATTAAATAAAAAAAAATCTTTATTTTTTCAAAAATATTAAGATCAAAATTTACAACTTTTAATCGAGTATTTGTATTTTTAATCAAAAAATAAAAATTTTTATTCATTTCTGATAAATATAAAATTATTTCTTTATGACTATTTTGTGTAATTATTTTTTTAATAGCAGGTACACTTGGAACTAAATCTCCGACTCTATCATTTTTGAATATTATAATTTTTTTTTTCATGGTTCTTATAATTTACTATACTGCTCTAAAATAAAACAATTATTTAAAATAACGTTTTTTAGTAAAAAAAGCTAAAATTAAAATTGCAAAAAAACCAATAATTGGAAAATAAATTTCCGGAGACCTAATAATATTAAAAATGCTAATCTCAATATTTTTATCAATTAAGTTTTCTATACCACTTCCAAGCGCAACGGTAATAAACATTGATGGCGCGCATCCTATGAAAGTTGCAATAAAATATTTTTTTAACGACATATCAAATAAAACTGGCAAAATATTTTGTATTGCGTAGGGCGTTCCACCTCCACCAATAAATCTGTAAATCATAAAATAGATTGTATCATTTTTGTTAAATAATTCTTTTAATTTAAAAAATTTAGGTTCTAATTTTTCTTTTATTATTTCTTTGAAAAAGAAACCTGATAATATATATAAAAGTGAAGCTCCAACGGTTGTTGCCGTAAGTGCTATTAATATTCCCCACCACTTACCAAATACAAACCCAGAAAATATTAATAAAGGCATAGCGAAACCTAATAACAATATCCAAATAATTGAAAATATGAAAAATATAATTGTTAAATAGATAAAATTTTCATTTTTGTATTTTAAAATTATATCTTTATTAGATCTTATAAATTCGTAGCTTGTTAGATCTTTAATATCGATTGTTGAAAACAAAAAAAACAACCCTATAAAAAGTATTATTAAATAAATTATTCCAAAAACTACTTTTATATTTAATGACCTGATGTTCATAAATTAACTTTAAGCTGTACTTACATTCACTTATTACTTATAAATATCAAAAAATTTTAATAGAAACTAATAAATCTTTATGAAAAGAACATATCAACCTAGTCGTATAGTCCGAAAAAGAAGGCATGGATTTAGATCTAGAATGAAAAAAAAAGGTGGGAGAAAGACCCTTGCTAGAAGAAGAAAAAAAGGCAGAAAAAAAATATCAATTTAATTTAATTAAAAATGATTAAATTTAAAAGTCTAAATGAGAATAAAGAGTTTCTTGAAATTTTTAAAAATAAAAAATTAAATACAAAATATTTTACTATTTACTTTAAAAAAAACTTAAATGAAATTAATAAAAAATATTTAAACATAAGTTTTGTAATGAAAAAAAAAGTGGGCAATTCAGTAATTAGAAATAAAATTAAAAGGAAGTTAAAGGCCGCTGTGCAAAAAATTTTAAATGAAAAACGATCAATAGATTTAAATTATACTTACATAGTTATTGGAAAAAATAGTGCATATAAAGATAAATTCTCAGCTATATTTAACGAAGTTAACAATGTATTTAGAACTATAAAAAAGATAGAAAACTAAAAATGAAATCAATTAATTTTTGCCTTATAATTTTAATAAAGTTTTACAAATACTTCCTCTCTCCATATTTGCCTTATAGTTGTAGATATCAACCAACTTGCTCAGAATATTTTATTGACTGTTTAAAACTCAATGGATCTTTTAAAGGTATTTTATTGGGTCTAAAAAGAATTTTAAGATGTCACCCGATTAAAATTTTAGGGGGCGGCGAAGGTTTTGATCCAGCTCCTAATTTAAAAAAAAGGAAAAAATAAATGGAAGGGAAAAATGTATTACTAGCAATTGTATTATCGACTGTTGTTTTAATTTTCTGGGCAACATTTTTTGAAACTCCACAAATTGAACAGCAGGCAACAGAACAACAAATAACTAAAAATGAAAATACTACTTCCCCTTCGATAGAAGTGGATGAAACTTCCAAAAAAATCACAAGAAGTGAAGCGTTAAATAGTGTTAAAAGAATAAAATTAGAAAATAATAATATTCAAGGATCTATATCACTTGAAGGTGGAGTAATTGATGATATTCTTTTTAAAAAATATAACGAAAAATTGGGAAGTGAAGACAGAGTAATATTTTTAAATCCAAAAAAAACTCAAGAAGGGTATTATGTTGAAACGGGTTGGGCAACTAACTCGAAAACTAAATTAAAATTACCAGATAATAATACAATTTGGAAAGTAAAAGGTAATGATCAGCTTGGTCCCAACAAACCAGTAACTCTTGAATGGAATAATGGAGAAGGTTTAATTTTTATAAAAAAAATTCAATTAGATGACAAATTTTTATTTAAAATTACTCAAGAAGTTAAAAACAATTCAACAAATACATTTCAATTTTTTCCATATGCTCAAATTACAAGAAATTATAAACCTGAGGTTACACCTATATACATTTTACACGAAGGATTCATTGGTGTTTTTGGTGACGAACTTAAAGAAGAAGACTACGAAGATGTTGATGAAGAAAAAATTGTAGTCAATGCCTCCAAAGGTTGGTTGGGTATTACTGATAAATATTGGCTAACAGCTATAGTTCCAGAAAAAGGAAAAAATTTTAAAGCTGAATTTTTATCTGATAATCAAAAATATAAAGCAAATTTTATAATTAAAGAAAATTTAATTTTAAATCCTAATAGTACAATTTCTAATGACATAACTGCTTTTGTGGCAGCTAAAGAAGTTGCTGTTATAGACAATTATGCTGAAAAACTAGGTATAGAAAAATTAGATTTAGCAATAGATTGGGGTTGGTTTTATTTTTTCACTAAACCTTTGTTTTTTATAATCGATTATTTTTTTAGATTAACCGGTAACTTCGGTTTGGCTATAGTTATAATTACAGCACTTGTTAGATTAATATTTTTTCCTCTAGCTAATTACTCTTTTAGATCAATGGCAAAAATGAAAGTTTTGCAACCTGAGATGATGAGATTGAAAGAACTTCATAAAAACGACAAGGTTAAACTTCAGCAAGATATGATGGCCTTATATAAAAGGGAGAAGGTTAATCCAATTTCTGGATGTTTGCCCGTACTAATCCAAATTCCATTTTTCTTTGCAATTTACAAAATGTTGTTTGTTACACTTGAAATGAGACATCAGCCTTTTTTTGGTTGGATAGAGGATTTATCGGCCAGAGATCCAACGTCTGTGTTTAATTTATTTGGTCTAATTCCGTGGGATCCTCCAACTTTCTTAATGATTGGAGCGTGGCCTATACTTATGGGTTTAAGTATGTATTTGCAGCAAAAATTAAACCCTGCTCCACCAGACCCCATTCAGGCAAAAATTTTTATGTTTTTTCCACTTTTTTTAACAATAATATTAGCTCCATTTCCATCAGGGCTAGTTGTGTATTGGACTATCAACAATATATTAACCATTGCACAACAGTGGGTTATTATGCGAGGAACAAAAGTAAAAACAGTCTCTAATTAATGCTTCAAGCTGAAAATTTAAATAATAAATTGAAAGAATTCTGGCCCAAAGATGGTCCTCCTTCTGACGAGATAAACAAATATATAAAAAAATATGCAAAAGAAAAAATCGTAATTAAATGCGGTGGTCGAGTTCTTTTGGATCCTGAGCTTTTTAATAATTTTATTACTGATATTACGATACTAAAAAAACTTGGCTTAACTCCTATCATAGTTCACGGTGGCGGGCCAAGAATTAAAAAAAAAATGGATATGTTAAATATAAAAAGTAAATTTATTATGGGCTTGCGCGTAACTGATGAAAAAGTAATAAAAGTTGTTGAAGATGTTATGATTGAATTTAATAAAGAAATTGTAAAAGCTTTGCAAAAAAAAGGATGTTATGCAAAATCAATTACTATTAGGGAAAATAATGTAATTTACGCTGAACAAAAAAATATAGAATTGGGATACGTTGGTAAACCAGCTAAGATAAATGATAAATTAATCAAAGAAATGATTAAGGATAATTTTATACCAGTAGTTTCTCCTATGGGTTTGGACAAAAAAAAACAAGCATATAATATAAATGCAGATACTGCTGCTGGAGCCTTGGCAAGAAGTATAAGATCAAGAAGATTAATGTTAATGACCGATGTTGAGGGTGTTTACGACAAAAATAAAAAATTAATTTCTGAAATTAAATCAGACGAAGCAGAAAAATTAATTTATGATGAAACTATTAGTGAGGGAATGATTCCAAAAATTAGAACCTGTATTAAAGCATTGAACGATGGTGTAAGGGGTGTTGTAATTATAGATGGCAGAAGACCACATTCAATCTTATTTGAGCTATTTTCAGATAAAGGCGCTGGGACACTATTAAGAAAATGAAAATTTTTAAATCTATTAAATATTGGATATTTGATTTAGATAACACTTTATACTCTGGAAATACAAGAGTCTTTGAGCAAGTTGATAAAAAAATGACAGAATATATATCTAAAAAACTTAAAGTAGAT
>CEOQ01090718.1_pt1 | contig 11671 bp, 21 predicted proteins | sample 361351 | NCBI WGS metagenome assembly CEOQ01 (sample SAMEA2619907, study PRJEB7988) | marine metagenome | biome: marine biome (ENVO:00000447); feature: deep chlorophyll maximum layer (ENVO:xxxxxxxx); material: "saline water (ENVO:00002010), including plankton (ENVO:xxxxxxxx)" | depth 60 m | reverse complement strand
TTTAGATTCAACGAGGACACCTGATTTAATGGACTGATTAATAAATTTGCCCACAGATCCTCCTTCTAGTAGTAACTCATGTGCTGTTAATACTTCACATAGTTTATCAACAAATAGTTGTACATTTTGGCATTCAAATACATATTCTTTTGCAATATTGCTATTATACACTATTTTCACAGTGTTTTCAAGTGTTTCGACTGATTTAATAGCTGAAGATGTGAATTTGTCGTAAATCAATGACATTTTAGGGGGTTTGGTTAAAGTTTATCTCGAAAAAACTCGAAAAAACGCAAAAATACACTTTTTAACCTTCTTAAACTTCTTAAAAAGTCAAAAAAGTCAAATTTCGTGCTTTTTCGTTTTCCACAGGTTGTGAAAAACTCAAAAAGTCTCTTTTTTGCTGTTTCCCCGAATTACTCTCTTATTATAGAGGATCTTCGAGTGTTTTCGAGTCTTTATGTGCCAGTTTGGGTAGTGGCACAAGGTAACTTGACATTCGGTAGGGCGTAGCCTAAGACGACATCTCTAGAGCACCTTACATATATTTTTTAAATGATTTAAAAAGTTTTCCACAACACCTCTAAAAACTGTGGAAAACTCAGTTGTACCAGTGTGCGGAGTGTCATCAATCCAACCCCAATCCAGGTAGATTGTCTCTAGACTGTTCATAGACTGCATACTGTCGTTTTACGATAGATTTTACATCATTTAGATATGATTGCAGTATACATTCATCACTATTAGATTGTATTAAATCTTCTATGTGTAATATATGTTCTGCTATGAATAACAGTTTAGTTTGATTGTTCATGTTCATGGTTTTCTATATGGTAGAGGCCATGTCATGTGTAATCCTGTTATTAATAGTATTGTGAATAAGAATGGGAACAGTGTTGTTATCATTGTGGATAGTTAGGTGGCATAGGTGTGTGTTGTTCAACTATACTTTGTGCTGTCTCTTCATGTTCAGGTGTTGCTTTAAATCTTGATTGATATGCTAGTGGTCCTGATGATCCATCATTTTCTATCCACTGTTGTACATGTTCTTTTGATTCGTATCCTGATTCATTTAATAGTGTGCGTCTGACATCATTTAATTCTTCATTCAATTCATCTGTTTGTGCATGTATTTGTTCGCTGTCTATACAATCCAATAATAGTTTGATTTGACTGTCTCTTAGTGGGATTAATACTGTGTTCATCGTTTAAATGTTAGATTGAATGATAATGATATTCTATTATGATTTGTTTCATTAATACGTGTACCATGCATTAAGAATGAGGGCCATAGGACTATCATACCTTTCTTAGGTGTAATTTGTCGTGCCATGTCTAGATGTGCAATCATATAATTGTTCTCTGAGACATAGTGAGGTGAATGGAAGTATATATTTCCATCACGTGAGTTGGTACTTACATAATACACGCCACTGATATCAGAACCACCATGACTGTGCAAGTGTGCATACTGTCCATTTGTTGTTGAAGTGAACCACGCATTGTCTATACTGTAAGGATCATGACGCTTGATACCAATTTCATTGAGATATTGGGTGACATGATGATTCAGGAAGATTTGAAACTGTTGTGAATGTTCAATTACATTTGCAGCGAATGGATCAGGGGTCAGATGATGTGTATCAGATGACCAACCAGGACGATGTATGAACTCAGTTAATTTGAGATCATCATTTAATTCTTTTCTCTCTGGTATTGAACAAACATATTCATATACTGGGAGTGGAAACCATTGACCTGTTGCCATTAGTTCAAATACTGATAAGGTGAGGGGAGCATGTCAGGTGCATCGAAACCTGGTTTCTTCAGTTCGAACTCAACTGCATCAAACAATTGCATTAGTGTTCTTGAATACAATCTGTATCCAGACCCCACATACAATTGACCTAGTAGTACAGAGACCGTTGCTGAACTCCAGAAGAAATAATACCAGCGTGATTTGACTTGCGCTCGTAGTTTCGTTGATTTACTTGACATAATATTCTCTAACTCATTCCATTATAAAACCCCTGACATGATTTGTCAAGGGTCTCTGGTTATTCTGTTATGTTTAGTATTATGGGAGTAAACTCCTACATATTCGTTTGTCCCCATGCACCTCTTCTGCTTCAATTATACAGTCGTAGTAATCATCTAGTTTAGTGAGTGTTTCCTGAGTTGTGGAAGACTCGAAATGTTTCCACTCTGCTAATTGGTTCTGCGAGATGAGATTGTGCATAAATTTACCTCTTTGAGAATTATTGTACATGACGAAGAGAAACTTCAACTCATTATCCTGTCCTTAATTCTACCACTATTTATGTGGAAGTGGACACATTTAGAGGTGATGGTAACAATAATTTATGCCTACGAGTTTATACTTATTCTTCTGATTTAAGGATGTAATCTATACAGTTTGGGTGATCATGCACGTATGGTACGTCCTCTGTTGCTTCTATCTTTGCTTCGAATGAATTCTCTGCATATTCACAGATTTCATGTGTGTGCATCTCGTAGTCGTGATAACCAACAATGTAGTGTGACATTACGTTCTTACTCTAAAGACTATACTATATCTATACAAATGTGGTTGATCAATTGATGGTCCAAGTCCTCGATGACTGACATAAGCAGGAAATATAACTATTCTTCCTGGTTTGTACTCGTGACTCTCAATGACTCTGCCCTTGTCTAGGATTTCAAACTGTCCTCCCCACTCTTGACACCACTCAGGATTAGGGAATACCATGATAGTGAGTTCATCCTTCGTACCTTGTATGGAGTCTATGTGTGAACTACCATCACATCCAGCATGTTGTAAGTTGATGAATATCTCTTGCAAATAATACTCATGCTCAGTGAGAGTTTCAATTCTCTCGAACATATCAAAGAATGGTTGTGCCTTATCATGTAATACTGTGCATCTATTCAATGACTTGCGTTCAAATAGTCTGCATCCTAACAGTCTATGTGAACCACTATCACCAAATGGCCATGTCTTACGATTGGCTATGTTATTTGCTTTGTATTCTATGGAGTCATTCAGTACTTGCATAATATTATACAAATACTGTTGATCAAATGTGTTATCTATTATTTTTGCGATCATCTTCCACTGATTTCATTGCGAGGTGTTCAATTAACAAATAGATCCATACGATACCCATTACCATTATAGCAAATAGTCTGATATTTTCAGCGTTGACAACTATCATTAGAACCTCTTGGCCTTAATGTAAAAATTAAATGCAACACTGATACGATCTTCATCACTGAATGATTCATCAACATAGTGCCACAGATGACCAGGTAATATGTATAACTTACCTGCTTTACTCGGACAGGCATAGTTGAAGTCATCATACAATTGTGAGTATGTAGCACCATCATTGCGAGATACAATCATCTTGCCACTGTTATCAGGAGTCTTAATGAATGCAACTGCAATTAAATCTGTACGTCCATGGTGGTGTATAGAGTTATAGCAATGTTTCTCATTGATATTCACCCACCAACCAGTATGATCTTTATGCAGTTCTTTCTGAAACTTACCTTTTACAATAGTATTACACAAATCCCAACAATCTCTCTGAAGATTTGAGAGGCTTTTGGGGATTTGGTTGAGTATTTCTATTGGACACTGTGGTCCGAAGACTGGTGACTGCCAACCTCCGATGTTGCTGATAGACTGAGAAGGATAGTCATGCTTAAGGATGTATGTATCCTCAACAAGTCTATCCAAATCATGTTTTAAATTCACAGTGATAACAAAGTCCTGGAATATCTCATCCACGACCACACTATCCATATCAATGCTCATGGTATCTCATTGTGTTTTTTCCATTCTGCATACATGCGTCCGTAGACCATGCCCTCGTTCGATTTCAATGGAGACCCTTCTAGGATCTCCCTCTCTCGCTTGTTGATAACGTTGAATGCGTCTGAGAGATACTCTCTTTCCCATCCTTTGATACGTTCATACTGATCCATTTAACAGTCCTTGCATAATCTTTTAAGTTCTTCTATGTTTGCTAAGATCTTTGCTGCTGTTTCTTCATCATGTTTAGACTGTGCTTCACAGTACTGAAGAACCAATACACGCAATGACTCAGCAATTTGTGATTGATTCATAGAGTTCCTTGAGCTCATACTCGTCGTAAAAATGAGTGGACTCGTTTATATAGTTCTCAGGATCCATCCATTCGAACCATTCGTCCGCAAAACTAATCGCATCATCGATCCTTTCTTCCGCAATCAAGTGACGGAAACGCTCCATGACCCATTCACATAGTTTGTCACGTTCTCCTGATATACGGAGCTCCATGAAGTGAGATTCAGGTGTATCTTTGGTCATTAGTTTCTCTCCAAGGATGCGAGGTTGTTCAAATGATCATACTGTACAAGGCGATAACCCTGTGGTATCAAGGACTCTAGTGCTTTAACAAACTCAAGAGTGAAACGAGATTGGTAATTCCAAAATGTTCTGTAATCTCTAGAATAAGGATCAGCGTTAGTATTAAGTCGTACCGTAAAGGCAGAGCGTTCGCTGCTCGCTTCGATAGGAGCAAGTAATTCTTTGACATGAGATACTACTAGGGGTGACAAGCGTTGCGCTTTTAGTTGTTGGTTGTAGAATTTCTTTGACATGATAGGTTGAAACCTGTAGGATAGTTTAGCAGAGAAATGGACTGAGGTCAACCCTTACCGTAGGTAAAGGTAACCACCTGACCAGTCTGCTCTATTAATACACTCACCATATGATCCTTCGTTTAGTAAGTTATATCTTGCTATCTTTGCTGGTCCTCTCCATGATGCTGGTTTAAATACGTCACCTGTCTTCTTATCAATGAATGCGTGTACACTCTCTTGATTGTTGATCATGTTGATCTTCCAATACTTTCTACCCTCTTTAACATCAAATACTGTATCAGACGCATATCCATGTCTATCATAGTTGGTTTGAAGTCTCTGACCGAGTATTACTACTCTGTCTGCGATCTTCATTTGGTCTAATACTGCTTGGTTCATTGTGCTGATTTGTTTGATGTACTTATTATAATGGATATGATGACGCATGCAATCAATCGTGGACACTCTCTTGACTGTCCACCTTACGCACTTCTTTCCAATATTGCCTGTATACTAACAAATTACACTGTTTGTAACCGTGTAATGTATTCTCATCCTCCCACTGTGCCACACATAATGTAAAATAATGATGATCTATGAATGTAATGAACCCAGATTCATCACCATATATTACATGATCACCAACCGAGAATGGGAATGACATATCTATAAGGCGAATTTACTTATAGAAATACATGTCATAAATGACAGCATGATTACCACGTCCCATCCTTTAGTACGAATGAAGTATGGTATGCTAATGGCATCAGCAATTGCATGTATCACTGTACCAGCGATGACATGTACATGTAGAATAATAAAATATGAAACTACGATCAATATTGATCCTATGATCCTACTGATCGTGTCCACTCTTAAGTTCATGCGACTATCCACTCATGCTTTTCTGCTTCATTCTGGCAATACATGCACCATAATGAACTGAAAGCAAAATTGTAAACTCTTGATGCACCACCACAATGAGGACAGATAATCCATCTGCCGTCCTTTGGTGCTCTTGTACGTCCGTTAACGTTCATTGTACCTCATAATATGATGAGAGAAACAAAAACAGGACTTACATTCAATGATTAATGTAGGAAAGCATGTCCTACCCATTGGATGCCTGTTTTGTTTCCCATGAATGTATTATAGTGTATTGTGGGTCAGATGCAAGCGATTGTTAGACACTTGTAACACTGGCACACTAGAGGCTGCTACCTCGTTGAAATCTTGCTATATCTGACATGGTAACGTGAGCAGCATACTTATACTGTTTTTGCTCTGCTTTACCAGGTATAGTAGTTGGTGGAGTATACTCATACCCTTCTTCAGGTGATGGTGTCCAGTCAGGGTCTTCACCCCACTGATTCCAGTCCTCCTCATTCAATAATATTGTCTTAGGTGCTTTACCACTCATTTTATTTGCATCATCAGCATGTTGTTGATGATATGAGCGTAATCTTTCTAACTCTGACTCTAAATCAGAATGAAACTCATCAACAGATGCATCATCAAGATACATTTGAATTGCTTGTGATAGCATTGTCTTCCTGCTTTTCATTTGATTGTTCTCCGTATAGTATACAAATACTCTAATACATGCTCTCTTACGTCCATTAACTCATTGTAACACTTTTGGTTATGAGCACAACCACGCAATTGGTTGTCTGGTTTCTGTACTGACTCAATGAATAAGTCTAGTCCACGATTCCATTTCTCATCTTGAGATTCATGATGGTCAATGGATGCTTGGTCGGTCATAGGAATTTCTTAAGAGGTGTGTGACGTTTGATACGATCATTCGCCATTTTAACATACTCTTCATGAATTTCAATACCAATATACCTTCTGTTATAATCTAGGCATGATATGGCAGTAGTTCCTGACCCCATGAATGGATCAAGAACTAGGTCATTCACAAAACTATAGTATTGGACTATCTTATCAGACAGTTCTTGAGGATATGGTGCTAAATGCTTTGATGTAGTCTCAGGATTGAAACACCATACATTACTACGTTCATACCCATCAGGAACTAATGACTTCTCAAGTATCTCAGGCAAGCATGATCGTACTGTCTTATCTATAAGGAATGGTGCAGGTTTCTTGAATATTAGTATAGTCTCTGTAACAAGGTTTGGTTTATATGCTACTGGTTTACGATGCTGAAAGAATCCACCGTTACGATTAACAGCAGATCCTTCTGGTTTCAACCATATAATATCATCAATGTATTGCCATCCCAATCTCTCCATAATACTGAAGAAGTGGAATGGTATCGCAAGTCTCTTACTCTCATGTGCTCTTGACTCACGTGCTTGTATGACTGGTGATAAATTGACAGCACACATTCTACCTTGTTCAGTTACTCTGAATACTTCACGAAATATATCCTCAAGAAATCTAAGATATAGATCATAATTTGCCCACTGTGCATATGCTTTTGCATTATAATATGGAGGAGAAGTACACGTTAACTGTATACTATCACCATCCATGTCATGTAAACTGTTCAATGCATCGTCATGTATGATCATCCTATACTCCTTGATGATGATTTGTTACTGTTGCAGTCTCCATTTATTATTGATTTGCGTCCATGACATAGTTTACAGTATGTCTTGACATTATCAGGAACATTATTGTGGTGGTCACCATCTAAATGATCTAAATCGAGACTATTCTCAAACCCTGCCCATGATAGACTAGGAACAGGACATGTCCATCCTAGATGACCATCATGATTTTCGCAATAGTTCTTTTTATGTCTTGTAACACCAGGTCTATCAACTCCTTTCTTACGTGCAGTGGCACAACTAGAGCATTCTGATTTGAATGACCAGTACTTCCACTCTCTTACTTGTACATTATTATTACATCCATCATTGACACATGTAGGGAGTGTGTGTCCTTCAGCAAAGAATCTTGCTTTCTGTTGTTGTGATACTGTTGAAGGCATGATAATCAATAATGATATTGTGGTAGTTTCCTATCGCCGCTAACTCTGAAACTACCAAAGGGAGTTACCGCAGTTGAGAGAACGGGGCATCTGCAAGGTTTCACCTATATGCCCAAATTTACCTCTAGGGAATCGCTTACACCTGAACCCCCAGTACTGGGGCTAGAGAACCGTTATCCCTCAACACTATTAGTATAGCGGAAGTTTGTTGGGTATGCTGTTAATACGGTCAGTTTGTAAACTGGCATAGTCCTTATGGAGTTCACACCCAATATATGCTCTATTATGTTTCTTAGCAACCATTGCAGTAGTACCTGATCCTAAGAATGGATCAAGTATAATATCACCCTCCTCTGATCCTGCTAGAATGCATGGTTCAATGAGATCAGGTGGATACACTGCAAAATGAGCACCCTTGTAGGGTTTATTAGTTATAGACCAAACAGATCTTTTATTCTTTGTCTTATAAGATTTGTTGAGTCCTGTATGTGGTGAGAGTCCAGTTCCTTCATTGTGATACTTCCCATTGGATCTGTCACGTGTACCCCAGTCTTTTGCTGGTTCCTTGATTGCTTCATTATCATAGAAATACTTTTTATTTTTAGATAATAAGAATAGGTATTCATGTGATTTAGTACATCTATCTTTAACTGACTCTGGCATTGGATTTGGTTTGTTCCAAATAATATCTTGTCTTAGATACCAACCATCCGCACGTAATGCGAATGCTAACATCCATGGTATGCCAATTAGATCTTTCTCTTTTAGTCCTTCGAGTTTATTTCCTCTACGTGGACACATATCTGGTAAATCTTGTTTTGTATTTGAGACTGTTTGTTTAACCAGTCCTTGTCCTCGCCCTGGCCTGTAATTATAGTAACTATCCCCAATATTAAGCCAAAGAGTTCCATCATCTGTGAGCACATCACGTACACCTCTGAATACTTCTACTAAATTATTAACAAACTCTTCTGGTGTCTGCTCTTGACCAATCTGATCATCCTCACCACCATAGTCACGTAGACCATAGTAAGGTGGAGATGTAACACACATTCGTGGTCTTTCACATATACCAGTAGTGATTTGTGCCTTGAGTGTACCAAGTGTTTTGCGACAGTCACCAAATAATACTGTGTTTCTCATTTGTAATGCTTCATCATTAGGTTAAAGGCAACGTCATAAGTGCATGCCTTGAGTAACTCTCCATTATGTATGACCATATATCTGTTATGCTTACCCATGATAGGTACAGCAGCCCATTCACCATACGGTTGTTTGGTAACAAAACCTGGCATCATAAACTTATCTTCTAAGAGATATGGATTTTCTAATTTCTCTAGTTGGGGTTTTCTGGTACGTTTTGCCATACTATATCACCGTATGTATCAACGACATACGCATTTATGAAATGGTCTGAGTCAGGACAGTCTGCTTGCTTGGGGAACCAAGCAGCAGCATTCACTGTTGCAGCCTCGTCTGTTTCAAACCTGATAGTAGTATACACCCCTTGTTTCATGATGTCAAGTACATACTCATCGATGAACTCCTCATACCATGTATTCACCGTTGCTTTCTTTGTTGCATTGAGAGCATTATACGTGCTAAGATCGAAGTATACTAACGTACATTGGTTACGATTAGCATAATACTCCATCAAATCAAATTGTGATAATTCGTTTCCTTGTATAATCATGTGTCTAAATCATCGAGAGTGTCATTAGCTTGTTGAATGAGTTTCTCTAAGAACTCTCTATTATCCTCAACATCACTAAGCAGTCCATCACTAGCAAGAACTTTAGTTGTTTTGATTCTATCATACTGTATTAATAGATCACTGAAGTATGTCTTATCAGTTTCTGACTTGAGTGTCAAGAAATATGCTATCTTATCTTTAAACTTATTAAGACGATGCTTACCCATCTCAATAAACTGTGAGTCAGTTGCAAGATAATCTTCAGTTGGGAAGTCTACCTTGTGTATTTTATTGTAAAACTCTGGAGATATAGGGAACTTAGTATTCTCTGTGTCATTAACAAACTCATCAGAATCAGTTAGTTCTCTTAATTTTTGTCTGTATAATACATACTGTGCTTTAAGATCAGCATCAATTGGTGCATCTGCTATCTGTGTCCAATCTGTTTCATCTAAGAGAAAATCTCTTGCTAGTCTTACACTCATTGGTGTAACTGACTTCTGCTTAGAATACATTCTAGCCAATTCATCTTGGAACTCTTGATTCTCAAGTGAATCAATTAAATAAAATGCTTCAATTAACTTATCTTTAAATGCAGTTGCTTCAGTAGCACCAACTGCTTCCATTTCATAGTCAACCCACTTAAATGTGCCAGCCTTGAAATCTTTTACATACTTCCTACGCTTGGCAGTATATGAATCATTGGTAAACCACTGGAATGTGATAAGTTTATCTTTATCACTGTCCCATAAAGGATATAGCATTGGAGTGAGAGTGTCCTTCCAATATGTTTCAGGAATAGTCTTTGGTGTACCGTTGTACTCAATCTCCTGATTGATAACATCTAACTGTACTTGCAGTACTGGTGCATCTGCCATTGTATTATTAGTATCTCCGTAGTATTTAGAAAGCTTTAATCAAGTACTTGCATAATATGTAAGGATGCACGAGTGGTACATCTATATCAGGGTCAATGGTAGCCTGTGGTTCTATCTTAGTAGTTGATTTTAATGTCAACGTTGCTTCAGATGCACCAAGACCAGAACTATATGTAATACCTGGACCTGTCTCACCTTGAACAGTATAACTTAGTGAGTCAACACCTGGTTTACTGATCTTACCAGCAGTAGGAACAAATACAAGACCTGTTACCTTCTCATTCCAGTAAATGAATTCAGCAATACCATAATGGTCACTGTCTGCATCATTATCATTAGCAGCACTAGGTGTAGCACGTGGTTGTTCAATCTTTATCTTAGTACCAACTGCCTTAGCAGCTACTGGTAATGCTACTGAATAAGTATACCATTGAGTATCACCACTACCACCATCCCATGCTTGACTGACAACAGGGACACTACCAATGAGAGGATCATTTCTAACTGATGCTGGTGTAATAATAGTATCAATCAATGTCCAGTCAGTTGCGTCTGCTGCTTGATAGTATACACGCAACACTTCTTCTGCTAAATCACCACCATTAACACCATTGCCTCTACATGCTTTGATTGAAAAATAATTACAATTGGTTGTGTCAACTGGATTCAATGTAATGAATCGTGTGCCAGTTGTACCACTGAGACCACCGAACTTGACGTAGTTAGTGTATTGTGATGAACTATTAGTACCTAAGAATAGTTGATCAATCTGTCCAGCAGCTTCATCAATGGTAGATGTAACCTTAGTACCACCACCAGCTCCATTCATAACATAGATGTATGGTATCTCTGTGTATCCAGCACCAACAGTATCTAAAGTGATTTGTGTTACTTTATTACCTGACACAGTTGCTGACGCAGTAGCAGCAGTGGTAGCACCACCTCCTGCAAATATAACATCAGGTACTTGTGTGGTTGGTAGTTTGAAGTTTCCAGCAGTTCCTGTACCCAGTCCACCACCAACAATATTTACATCCCATACTGTTGCATCCTGTGATCCTGAAGCAATAATATCACCAGTAGATGTACCTGTTTGTCCACCACTGTATCCAACAATCTTACCCAATCCAACCTTAACATATCCATTAGTACCACTTGAAGTAGATCCTGTAGTCTGTCCACCTGGACTGACACCTGCTCCACCGCTACCAACTGTTAATGATACTGATCCTGGATTATTTAATTGTGACCATTGTATAGATCCACCCCATGTTCCACCTGCTCCACCACCACCGCCTCCAGCGGTCCAGTAGTCATTATTATATACAGCACTGATAGATGCATATCCATTACCATTATTTGAATGACTGAATGAAGTAAGAGTAAACCAGTCAGTACGATAAGAACTAACACCTGATAGTCCTGCACCACCACCTTGGTGACCTCCATCTCCACCAGGAGCACCGCCAGGACCACCTGACGCTCCACCGTTTCCTTGTCCACCAAATG
>CEOQ01001977.1_pt1 | contig 11687 bp, 5 predicted proteins | sample 361351 | NCBI WGS metagenome assembly CEOQ01 (sample SAMEA2619907, study PRJEB7988) | marine metagenome | biome: marine biome (ENVO:00000447); feature: deep chlorophyll maximum layer (ENVO:xxxxxxxx); material: "saline water (ENVO:00002010), including plankton (ENVO:xxxxxxxx)" | depth 60 m | reverse complement strand
TTACTAAGTTAATGATAGGTCCAGCAACTGAAGTATCAGCGGTGGATGTTATTGTAATATCACCAGTTGTATCAATATTTCCTGTACCTGTAATATCACTTGAATTTAAATCTAAGTTACCACCAAGTTGTGGTGTAGTGTCTTCTGATAAGTTATTTATAGATACTGCTTGTGCTCTAGCGTCTGTGTAATAAAGACGAGTTGAACCTTCAGCAATATCGTCTGTATCATGATTAGAAACATCACTTACTGTACCTGTTACATTACCAGTTACATTTCCTGTTAATGCACCCTCAAAAGTTCCAGCTACAAATGTTTCAGAACCAACTGTCCATTTGTCGCTTGTTTCATTCCAAATAAGTGTCTTATTAGTATCATCACCTCTCTCAATTTCAATACCACTATTCTCTGAAGCAGAGCCAGTTGCATTGGAATTAAGAACGATTTGATTATCAGCTAAGTTGATTGTTTCTGTATTAACAGTAGTTGTAGTACCAGAAACTGTTAAGTCACCAGATACAGTTAAGTCATTAAATGTTACATCATCAGTTGTAGCTACTGCCTGACCTATACTAATTTGTCCAGATGAATAAGTGACACCTGTTCCAGCTGATAAATGTGCTCTTACTTCAGATGCACTTGGTCCAGTATAAGTTATTACACCACCACTATATGATAGTGAACCATCACCACCAGAATCAGTAACACTTATTGCAGCTTGTGCTAAAGCATCTGTATAGTAAAGATTGGTTGAACCCTCAGTAAGGTTATCAGTTGTCTTGGTTCCTAGTCTTGTATCAAATCTAGTGTCTGTATAGTAAAGGTTTGTTCCTTCAGATAAATCACTTGTAGTAGCTGCAGCCATTTTGGTATCCCAACGAGCTGTTGTATAGTATAAATTAGTTGAACCTTCTGATAAGTCATCAGTAGTACTAAGTCCTTGTACATTTACAACTGCATCGCCACCCATGCCTGAGTGATTTTGACAATAATAATAAAGTGTATCTGCTGTTGCTGCGTCTACAACAATTTGTGTATAAGCTCCTGAAGAACCTGGAGTACCATTTGTTGTAACACCTGTTGTATAGTTAGTTCCAGAGGCATGTGTACCATTTTTGGTAGTAGAGAATAAGAATGGATGTCCAGAGTTAGAACTATCACTTGTATCAAACTTATATGTAATGCCTGGAATTAATTGTACGCTTGCAGTAGTTTCACCATCTAAGTGATATTTGTTGCCACCTACATTTGCTACTGTAACTGCAAATTCTATGATTGCAGTATTGTTTTCAAAGTTTATTGTTTTATTAGTAAGTGTGTCGGATGAGCTCTCTGTTACTACTGTACTGTCAATATCAAATACACCAGTAGAGCTATCATAATCTAAACCTGTACCTCCAGAAACTGTGCTTCTTGCTCTGGCAGTTGTGTGATATAAATGGGTGGAGCCTTCACTAAGGCTATCTGTATCATGATTAGAAATATCTGAAACAGTTCCAGTTACATTACCTGTAACATTTCCAGTCAACGCTGCTTCTACAGTCCCTGCTACAAATGTCTCACTACCTACAGTCCACTTATCGTCTGTCTCGTTCCAAATTAAAGTCTTGTTAGTATCGTCTCCACGTTCTACTTCTATACCACCATTTTCTGATGCAGAGCCTGTTTGATTAGAGTTTATAACAATTACATTGTCAGCAAGATTTATTGTTTCAGTATTTACTGTTGTAGTTGTTCCTGATACAGTTAAGTTCCCATCTAATATTAAGTTATTAAATGTAACATTGTCAGTTGTTGCTACTGCTTGTCCAATACTGAACTCACCAGTAGCAGACATTGTGACACCAGTACCTCCACTTAAGTAAGACTGAACTCTCGCATCTGTATAGTAAAGATTTGTACCTTCAACTAAGTCAGCAGTATCGTGATTTGAAAGCGAGCTTACTGTACCAGTTACAGCACCAGTTAAGTCTGCTGTGACAGTATTAAAAGTTACATCATCAGTTGTTCCTACAGCCTGTCCAATATTTATTGTTGGTGTAGAAGTTTCACCGCTATTGTTAGAAAGTGTTACACCAGTGCCAGCTACAAGACTTGCAACATAGTCACCCTCTGTATCAGTACCTAAGTTAAGTGGTTCATTTATAAATGCAGAACCATTATATCTAAGTATGTCACCAGTAGCAGTAGAGGTTAAAGTAACATCACTTAAAGCTCCAATACTAGCAGCTGCGATTCTAGCATCTGCTCTTGTATCAGTGTAATAAAGGTTAGTTCCTTCTGAAAGGTTAGTAGTACTAAAGTCACCTAAGTCAACTGTAATAGTTGGTGTTGCTGTTTCACCAGTATTATTAGCTAAGTCAATACCTGTTCCAGCAACAAGACTTTCAACATAAGCACCTTCAGTGTCAGTACCCAAGTTAAGAGGTTCATTTATAAAAACTGTACCGTTGTATCTGAGAATGTCACCTGTAGCTGTTGATGTTAAAGTAACATCTGATAAATCATTTAAACCAGCAGATAGAGCTACTGTTGGAGTCTGTGCTTCTCCAGATGTTGAGCTAACGCTTATACCAGTACCAGCTACTAGGTTCTGTACAAAATCTCCTACAGTATCAGTAGCTAAATCTACTGCGTCATTAATCCATACACTTCCGTTGTATCTTAAGAAATCTCCATTTGCTGAACTTGTAAGAGTTACATCGTTCATTTCTGCTAATGTATCTTCGGAAGCTACTTGAGCATCAACATAAGCAGTAGTTGCAACTTTAGTAGAGTTATCACTTGCAGATTGTGTAGTTGCAGTAACGCCATCAGCTAATGATGATGTAGCAGCTATAGTGCCTGTTACATTACCTTCAAGATTAGCTATTAATGTACCAGTAGTATGACCTGTTCCTCCAGTGTCAACTAATGTATTTGGTTCGCTTTGATTTCCTGTCCAAAGAATAAATTTGTCGACAGAAGCGTCCCAAGTAAAACCTAAATATTTTGTAGTAGAAGATTCTACATATTCTCCATACCAACCAATGTCAATAGCGTCAGAAGTATTATTATCAGCTAATTTCATTAAGACATCTTCAGTTGTTACTGTTGATGCATTAACAGTTACAGTATCACCTTGTACAGTCAAGTCACCTGTGACTGTAAGGTCATTACCTACTGTTAAGTTGTTAAATGTAGGACTATCTGAAGTACCAAGTCCTAAAGAAGTTCTTACTGTTGCGCCACTTTCTACTATCCAAGCGCTTCCGTTGGATACTATAAAATTGCCATCAGCATGTGCTAATCCAGCGAGTGCTGCTAAATCAGCATCATAAGCCATTACATCTGAGCCTAAAGCAAGGCCTAATGCAGTTCTAGCGGCAGATGCCGTAGTAGCTCCAGTACCACCATCATCAATTCCTACAAATTCAGCTGCTTGTAATTCGGCAAATCCAATAGCGTTACCACTATTGTCGTAATTAACTCTTACTGGCGTTTTTTCTGACATTATTCTGCTACATCCATATCTATTACATGTGTTGACCCAGAACTATCTAATATACTTAATTGTAGTGTAGAGTTATCTGATTTAGCTGGCATTAAAACGTCACTTGTAGTTCCTGAACTATTTGTAAGTTCTAGTGCTCTAGTACTAACTCCTAAATTTGCTCCACCACCTGATATATTATTAACTCCAGATGTTGTCACATTATAAAACTTATTTCTAAGTGGAACTCCTGTATTAGTTCCTGTTTGTGTCGTTATAGGTACTTTACTAGACATTGAAAAAGTTTTAGGTATATTGTTTTTTAGAATCATTTTTTTAGTAGCAGTATCTGTTTCTAAAGTAACTTTATCTCTATCTTCTGCGTATCTACTATCCATAGTTGAATCATCAACAGAATCAAAAGTTACTGTATCAGTAGTAGAAGCAGCTTGTATAGTGTTTTGTCCAGTAGCAGCTACATTTGTAAAAGCATTTTGGTTTGCATCACCAGAAGTACTTGCTGCAATAGTTATTGTATCAGTAGAAGTATCTGTACTTATAGTTACATTTGAACCAGCTACTAATGTAAGTGTATCTGAAGAGCTATCAGCTACAATATCTGAGCCACCTGCATTAATAGTTTTAAATGCATCTGATACCCCACCACCACTAGCAGTAATAGTAATTCTATTATTACTAGCGTCAGTAGTAAGACTTATACCACTTCCTGCAACTAAATTTAAAGCTTCTGATAAATTACCAGCAGTAACATTATCTTGACCAGAAACAGTAAAGCTACCAAATGCATATTGTTGTGATGGTAAATTAGTCCAAGATAGATTACCATAACCATCTGTTTTTAAAACTTGATTAGCACTACCTGTTGTTCCTTCTAAAAGAAATTTACCTGATAATAAATCAAAAGCACCATCAGTTGTAAATTGTGCAACTGCAGTAGAATCTGTAGCAAATATTACTTTTTTAGAAGCATTAGTTCCAATTACAAAAGTACCATCTGAAAGTATTGTTTGACCATCGAGGAACAGATTATCATCAACTGATGCAATATTAACTGTAGCGTTACTTGTTTGGAAACCGTAAGAACCGTCTAATATGTGGTCAGCCGAAAGGCTTCCACTCATTTGAGTCGTTGAGGAGTGTGTTACTTCAGCCATCGTTATTTATAAACTCAGAACCGAAACTTCCTCCTAACTGCCTATAAATATATTTCAATCTATCTATTTCTGACATAACAGCTTCTACAGCATCTGCCCAATCATGGTATTCGCTATGGCCTTCATCAAGTCTATCAACCATTAACTCAAAATGAGCTCTCTCTGCTTCTGCTATTCTTGCCAAAATATAATCCTTTTTATATTGGTCATTAACGAACTTATATTCTAAGTCGTAATTTGCTTTTTGTGTAGATTCTTCTTCCATTATCCCTCCAATACCTCTATCCTAGCAGTCAAATCTGAAATCTGTGTGCTTAGTTCTTGTACTGCTTTTACTAATGGAGATATAAATTCTGAATAAGCGAGAGACTTAGTTTCGTCTCCTTCACCTCTAACTAAGTTCCAATTAGTTCCTTCTGGTTGCAATGCCTCAACATCTTGTGCAATCAAGCCATAAGAAATTGCATCTTCTTCTATACCTGTAACATCTACCCACTTGACATCACAGTCTGTATCTTCATCACAAGAATTACACTCTGAATCTTCAGCTTCCACTTGTTCTTCTGTATTTTCACAAACCCAACCAAATTGTCTTATGTATGTAAATTTCTTTGGTTGTAAGTCATTGATAAAATCTAAACCTAAATCTGATACAGCAATATTTTCTTTTAAGTTTTCATCAGAGCTAGTATTACTTGCAAATTGTGAATAAAGTATTAACCACCTGTAGGTAGAATCTCCTAAACCATATGTTGCAGTAGAAGAAGCAGGTCTCAACTTTACAGAGCTAACACCACTTCTTGTAAATTTAACTTGCTGTGTATCTTGAGATATTGTATCAAAGAAACCACTTCCAGTACCTGTGAATGCTATTGCTCCTGTCATTCCAGAGCCACCAGCACTTATAGAAGATACCCCAGAACTTGTGTGACTATGGTCTGACCTAGCAACATCAGTAGAAGAACCAGAACTTCCATATCCAGGTATGTGAGTTCCATGAGAAGTATCCCCAGCAGACATATAATCACTATCGTGGTCATGACCTGAAGCAGAAAAACTTGTGTGGTCACTATCTGAGTGTGAACCACTAGAGCTTACCCATTCAAGACCATTAGATGTTCTTTGTAATGTTTGACCAGAGCTACCAAAACCATTATATGCTTTTAAATTATTAGGTATAAAGTCACCAGCTATTTCTACTTGACCGTAAAAATAAACATCAGAGTTTTGTGCATTTATTCTAAAGATATCTACATCTTGATTTTTAAATGTAAGCTCATTAACATAACCTAATGATTCGGTAGTATAGCTTCTACCAGAAGATGTAGTGCCGTCTGTTACTTGGTCTAAATCTAATTCTACATTTCCTTGAGCACCATCAAATAACATAGTAGGGTCACTACCAACACCAGATAGTCTAAATCTATCTCCTGTCTTTACTACAACATCATTTCCTGTTCCAGAAGCATCAAGTATTAAATTGCTGTTAAATTCATATATTCTTGCACTACCAATGTCTAGTTTTTGAGTCTCTACTGTAGGTGGGTCAGCTGCACCACCTTCTATTTTTAAATCTATTTTATAAGCAAAAACAGTAGCAGTATCATTATCAAACCTCCAACCTGTATCAGTAGAAGCGTCATAATTTGAAGATTCCATTCCATTTGCATCAATTACTATTCCACCTATATGTCCTGATACAGCATATATTGCACCTGCACTAGTTACATAAAATTTTGTATTAGCTTCGCTTTGAGCAGTACTAAAACTATCAGATACCCCAGTTCCTATCCAGAGGTTACCACTTGTGTCTACGTTAAAATTTGCCATATTATCCTATGTGTATTGACCCTGCGTTGATTGTAAGTGTACCAGCTATAGTAGCTCCAGAAGCAACTAATGTTCCATCACTATCTACTCTAAATGGAGCACTGCCAAAAACTGCATTACCCATAAATAACTGACCACTACTATTGACTTTAAATGCATTAGTACCTATATCTATAGTTCCTGCTGTTAAGTCTCCTCTAAATGTACCATCATTGAACTCAACAGTACCGTCATTGTTTAAAATAAAACCTGCTGAACCTGAAGTGTAATTACCTTTTATAAGTGTGTTACCTCCATCTAATTCTAAGTTACCTGCAGTTAGTTTATTACTTGCAGCAGTCCAACCACCAATAGTTCCTGTTGTAGCTGTTATATCTCCTCTAGCTACTATGTCGCTAAACTCAGCATAACCATTTGGGTAACCAGACTTTTGTTTTTCAATTGACCAACCAGTGCTTCCAGCAGAGTAATTATCTGATTGTATTATGTCACCAATCTTTGCATTTGTAATAGCTGCATCTCCAATTTTTGCTGTAGTTACAGCTAGGTTATTTATTTTAGCTTCTGTTATTGCAGCGTCAGAAATAAATGCAGTTGTAACTAATGTACCCGCTGCCGTTTGTTGGTCTGATGCTACAGATTCATTACCAGCATTATCAACTGCAGTAAATCTAAAATAATGTGTAGAACCATTTTCTAAAGCTATCTCACCAACAACTGGTATGTCATTTCTTAAATTTGCAGCTGATGCAGGTATTTTACCTTTTGGCTCCATACCTGAAATAGAAAATCCAGAAGTTGTGGAAGCATAAACATTTAAATGGTTTATATCATTTTGTAAAGTAAAGTCAACAATAGTACCAATTGCATTACCTTCGTCATCTACAGCTCTACCTAAACTATGTACTATTTGAACTCTTAATGCACCAGGACTTATTGTATCTGCCGGGCCTGGTTTTGAAGGAGCAACACCATCTACAGAAGTTGTTATTGTTGAAGAAACAAAATCACCTACGTCACCATTGCTATTCACAGGTTGTACACCTACTTCATAATTAGTTGCTAAATCAAGCCCTTCTATTGTAAATTCTTCTGTTCCCCAATTAACAGTTAATTGAGTATATGGGTCAGTACTTGCAACTTTTCTGTATCTAATACGATACATTGTTCCATTTTGAATTAATGTCCCGTCTGTATTAGTAGGAGTATCCCAAGTTACTTTTATTATTGCTCTAGATACGCCAAGTGCATCTTCTAAAAATGCTGAAGCTAAAGCTAAATTACTAATACTCTTAGGTGTAGTCCACTTATCCCCTAATGTTACGCCACTAGTTACTTGACTAAATCTTAAATCATCTCCAAGTTTTAATGGTAAGTCACCTACTTCTAAATTTGTGCCTGCAGTTTCAAAACTTACATAAGGTGTTAAATCAACATACTCTACTAAATTAGAACTTGAAGAACGAAGTCTTCTTAGATATACACCATAACCACTTTTTATAGGCCATGTAATAGATGTAACTCTAATTTTTTCAGGGTTAATAAACTGACCTTGGTATGAAACTTCATATTTAGCACTTCTGTCAGGGTCTTCTGCAACCTTGTCATCATTATCTTCAAAACCTAAATCAGGGTCATAAACAAATATATTATCGCCTACTTCAAAATCTCCTTGTATGTCGTAATAATCTAAATCTAAATTAATATTTCTTTTTGTTCTTTTTAATTCATTAAGAAATGCTGTAGCTCTTTCCTCTCTTGTCATGTATGGATGGTCAGGTTCTGTAACGTATATTGCTCTTTCAAGTTCTTCACCATTAATACCCCTATATGGATTATTATCATCAACAACATCTAAAGCATCATATCTTTGTCCATCACCATAATCAGCAATATATTCGACAACAGATACATATTCTGAAGCATCAAATGAAGTCTTTATTGCAGAAGGATTTAAACCAGTGATAGATGGGTCATCTCCACTACTGTCTCTTACAACTAATACAGTTGGGTCTGAACTATGTCCAGAAAATAAATTCTCTCTAGGTCCTACATCTAATAATAACTTGCCTTGATTTGTACCACCTGGAATTGGTCTAGGAGTATCATCTGCAGAAGTACCTATTCTCATTTTGTATTCTACATCTAATTGAACTGAAGCTTTATCTAAAGCAGATTTTACAGTTTCTATATGATGTTTTCCATAGTAAGCATTTTGTGTTGTTTCAACAGTAGGTGCTGAAGTAGGAACTGTAAATGTTGCTACACCAGCATTAGATATATTTACTTGACCTTCACCTTTTGTCCATTTTAAACCATCTATATACCCATGAAAATAATCAGATGTTTGAGATTTACCTATTGATAAATCCATACCAGCGACATCAAATGTCTTTAGATTAGGCACCACTGCTTTTATAGACTTGTCTGACTGAAAAGTACTAACCATTGTACCATTTTTAAAAGTGTAAAAATCTATACCTTTTCTAACTACGGCAAAATGATTCCATTGTCCATAATCAATAGTTCCTAAGCTAACACCATTTGCTATATCAAAAGCATTAGTTACTCCATCAGTTACTGAAGCTACAACCTCTGATGACCTTATATATATTTTAGATGTTCCTGCACCGCTTGTATTTAAACCAAAAATAAATGATGGTAATCCATTATGTCCAGTAGAAGCAAGAACAGGCCCATGCTTTGTTGCTGCTCTAGGTGTTGTACCTGTTGCAGTGTCTCCATGAAAATATGAATCTGTATCTTGCCAATATTTGGAAAATACTGATTGATAAGTGTCATTTAGTTTATAAAAGTTTGCATCACCATCATCTGTATCAAATATTGACCTATCACCAGCATAATATTCTGGATAATCAGTTGAATCCCAACCTGAAGCAGTCCAAAAATCTACTGATGGTCTTGCCATAACATCATCAATAATGTCTTGTAAGTTTTGACTTTGATTTACTGTATAAGTACCACCCGGTTGATTTATAACATTATAGTTACTAGTATTACCAGTACTAGAACCACCAGTATTTGCAGGACTATATTCTGGTTTATTCAAAAAATCTGTAGGTAAATCAAGCCCTGAATACCAGTTTGGATTTGTATTAGCATTTAAATTACCTAAGCTATGAGATGTGTCGTCTTTATCATTTTTAAGTAACCTGTTTATATGGCGTTGATATCTACTAGCCATACCAGGACTTATAAAATATCCTCCACCTGATTTTCTAACTGAAGCAAAAAACATTAATGATGCTGCTATATTGTTATAAGCTGTTAGGCCTGATACATTTGTAACACCAGTACCATCAATTGTTTTATAAAAATGAGTGAACAAGCTTTTAGAGAATCCATTACTTCCTCTGTGATAAGCTATAGCACACATAATTTCAAAATGTGCTTGAGCTAATGTATTATCATATGGAAAGCAATCTTCACTTCCTGTCATAGCAGTTTTAACAGCTTCCATATAACCACCAGACCTAGTGAATAACCACAATGCTTGTTCTCTTGCTAATGAATAACTAAATCTTTTATTACTATTAGAACTGTCATTTCCTGTATATTTAAATGGAAGGTCTTTCCCTGATTGTAATGCATCAGAACTGTTCAACCAATACCCACCATTATTATTTACTAATGATGAATCAAAACTAGCAGGAAATGTATAAGTAGTTCCATTTATATCTATACCATCTGTATAAAAAGCAGAATAAAATTCATCAGATGACATTCCATATGGATGTAAAGTTGCACCAATACCAACAGTCAAAGTACCATTTGGAGTTCCATGAATTGCAGGATTATATGGAACCCTAGAACCAGAAACGCCTGTATTAGCACTTTTATAGTTGTCTCTTATTTGATTAAGTTTTGGACCATCAGTAAATTGTGTAGAGTTATAAGGGTCTTCATGGTGATACCAAACACCATTTGCACTATGTGTACTGTCATATAAATCATCTTCAACACCTAGCCCGTTTGCTAAAGTTTTTGAAACTATAATTGGATATTTGTCATCATATATGAAAGGTACAAATCCTTCATCAGGATACATTATATTATCTATAAAAGAATTGTTTAAAGTTGCGTTTTCTAAATCAAATTGAGGCATACTATCACGGTGTCAACCTATACTCCCACCACTCCAATGTAAAATCTTCTGAATGAGGAGCAAAGTCTGGCTTATACTTAACTGTTAGATGTGCGTTTGTATTATCAGATAAATTTAAACTTGTATTACCAAACTTATTTTGGTCAGTGGATATTTCAGCATCAAGATGAAAAGATACATCGTGCTTTCTATTAGTTGCATCAGTTGTTGTTTCATCACCGTCTGCTCCTTCAAAATTTAATAGTAAATCTGTTTCCTCAATAGTTTTTTCTGTGATAGTACCAGGCCATACACCTCTTAATGTACCGTTGTCATTTCTTCTAAGTATTCCATATGGTGTACCATCGTCATTATTAACAAAGTATTCTAATGAAACGCCTGTGTAATCTCTTGGACTAGTAGATGCACCAGCATCTGTAATAGGCATACCTTTATTCTCGTCATCGCCTAAATAAAAATTTAATCCTGCTCCTTCAACATAAGCTTGTTCTGGTTCTATAGATAGTGTTCTAACTACACCTACATATTCAGACATAGGTAAAATTACCATATCAACTCTATCTTGTGCTTCTACAGTTCCATTAGTAATTACTATTTGGTCAAAAGGTTGTATAGCATTAAGTATTGCATTTGGGACTAAAGATAAATCTAAAGCTACATTAAAAGAGCCCTGAGCCATTAATTTTTCTGTAACTGACATTAAGCTTTAATTAACCTTTGCTGTTCATTTACATTATCTACATATTGGCTATATAAAGAAGCAGCATCATTATGTCCTAATGGAGCACTTGTATCAGGGTCAACTAATTCATAACCTACAAAGAAAGGAAAAGTAGCACCACTAGAAGAACGTTTTATTATACCTTTTTCTGTTAAAGAAGTATCTGTTGATAAAGATGCAGTGCTTCCTACTATCCAGTAATTACCATCTTCAGGCGAAGTAGCTCCATCTTTTATATATCCACTTGCTATTGTGCTATCATTCGCAGCTGTACCTGGAGCTGATGCTAATCCAAAGTTAATTGGTGTACCAGCAGTATGGTAATTTGAAATAACAGATACAAAATGTGAGCCTCTACGCAAT
>CEOQ01042314.1_pt1 | contig 11704 bp, 9 predicted proteins | sample 361351 | NCBI WGS metagenome assembly CEOQ01 (sample SAMEA2619907, study PRJEB7988) | marine metagenome | biome: marine biome (ENVO:00000447); feature: deep chlorophyll maximum layer (ENVO:xxxxxxxx); material: "saline water (ENVO:00002010), including plankton (ENVO:xxxxxxxx)" | depth 60 m | reverse complement strand
ATGTAGTGGGTGAAACAAAAGTAACTGAAGGTAAATTAGTTTTTGATAAAGATGGGGAAATTATACCTGAAAAATCAATAATTATAGTAGATCTTAAAAATTTAAAAAGTGACTCAGATAAAAGAGATGATTATATAAAAAGAAACGCACTAGAATCAAATAAATATCCTGAAGGTATTTTTATACCTGAAACAATACAAGGGCTACAATGGCCTTTTCCTACTGAAGGTGATCATACTTTCACTATGTTGGGGGATATGACTGTACATGGTGTAACAAAACCTGTTGAATGGACGGTACAAGCCAATGTTGTTAATAAAGAGGTAAAAGGTAAGGCAAGTACAAAATTTGATTTTTCATATTTTGATATAAATAAACCAGATCTAAGATTCATTTTAATATTAGATGATGAATTAAGGATTGAACTTGATTTTACAGCAACCGTAAATTCTTAAAGAGAATTTACCATGTTGTTTAATCGATCAATAGCAATATTAATATTCTCTATAGAGTTTGCGTATGAAAGTCGTATAAATCCTTCTCCATAACTTCCAAATGCTGTACCAGAGAGAACAGCAACTCCAGCTTCTTGTAAAGATTTGGTTTCAAATTCGCTGCTTGTAATACCTGTGTTGGTTATATCTGCAAAAACATAAAAGGCGCCCTCAGGATTTGGACATTTAATACCATTGATATTTTGAAGACCAGATACTATTACTTCACGTCTACGAGAAAATTCTTCAACCATGCTTACTACTCCTGATTGATCTCCCTCTAATGCTGCAATAAGGGCCATTTGAGAAAAAGCACTTGTGCAAGAAACACTATTTACTGCCAGTTTAGTAATATGTGGTACCAATTCTTCAGGAAATGCACCATAACCTAATCTCCAACCTGTCATTGCATAGCTTTTTGAAAGACCATCAAGAATGATTACTCTATCTTTAATACTTTCATACTGTGAAACACTTAAATGTTGTCCCGTATAAATAATATCCTTATAAACTTCATCGGATAGTACATATAAATTAGGGAACTTTTCAACTAAAGCTACGATAGCTTCGGTTTCTTCTTTATTTAAGACTGAGCCACATGGGTTATTAGGGGAGTTAAGAATGAGTAATCTTGTTCTGTCATTAATCAAAGTCTCTAGTTCTTCTATATCAGGATGATAGTTGAGATTTCCACGTAATGGCATAGGTACAGCTTTGCCACCACAAAAATTTATCATCGATTCATAAATAGGGAATCCAGGATCTGGAAATACCACTTCAAAATCAGGTTCTGCTAATGCAAGAATTGTAAAAAACATGATGGGTTTTGCACCGGGAGTAATAATGATTTGATCTGGGTTATAATTAACCTGCCTTGTATTATAAATATTTTTTGAAATAGATTCCCGTACCTCTAATATTCCTGCAGATGGAACATAATGAGTAAATCCTCCATTTAAAGCTTCTATAGCTGCATTTTTTATATGATCAGCTGTTTCAAAATCAGGTTCACCTATTTCCAAATGAACTATATGTTTACCTTCTTGTTCTAATTTTCTAGCTTTTGCTAAAACTTCAAATGCAGTTTCAGTACCTAGTCGTTCCATTCTTTTAGCAAGGTTCATTTAGTCCTCCAGTTAGTTTAATCTAGTTAAACTTTTGTTTCGTCAAATTAATACATTATACCTAATATACTTAGATAATGTGTATTAGCATTTCTTACATTAATTACTATAATATTTACAATATTCAATAAAGATTAAGAGGAAAATATGAAATTAGGAGTTTCTTTAAGTGGTATGTGCCAACAACCAGTTGGGACAGATATGATTCAAAATTTTAAAAATATTGTTACTTACTCTAAAAAAGCCCAAGAGCTAGGATTTGATTTGGTGTATCAAGGTCAACATTATTTAACACATCCATATCAACAATTACAAACAATACCGTTACTTTCAAGGTTATCAGCCGAAATCGAAGGTATGGGTATTGTCGGAACACTTGTTATTCCATTACATCAACCTGTAGATTTAGCAGAAAGAGTAGCAACTATTGATGTGTTAACTGGAGGTAAGTTCCATTTAGGATGTGCGTTAGGGTACCGTGATCAAGAATATGATTCATTTGGAATAGATCCTAAGAAACGAGTTGCTCGATTTTTAGAATGTTTAGATATAGCACAAAAATTGTGGACTCAGGGTAAAGTTACTTATGATGGTAAATTTTTTCAACTTAATGATGTAGAAGCTATGTTAAAACCGATTCAAAAACCGCACCCACCTATTTGGATTGCAGCTAATCATGACAATGCTATAAAGAGAGCTGCTAGAAGAGGTTATTCATGGTATGTAAATCCTCATGCTGGATATGAAACAATTAAGAGGCAAATTGAACTTTATCATGAGACTGCTGAAAATGCAGATTCTGGGGCTCCTAAAAAACTGCCTATAATGAGAGAAGTGTTTGTTCATGACGATCGAAAAACTGCATTTACAGAAGCTAATAAATTTTTGGGTGGGAAATATGAAGCTTACTCGCAGTGGGGGCAAGATAAAGCATTGCCTGAGGATGACGAGTTTAGTGATGAATTTGTAGAACTAGCCAAAGACAGATTTGTTATTGGAAACCCTGAAGATTGTGTTCAAGACTTACTAAAATATAAAGAACTTGGCATGGAATATGGCATATTTCGCATGATGTATCCTGGCATGAGTCTAAATTCAGGTATGCAACTTTTAGAAACATTTGCTTCAAAAGTTATGCCTCATATTAAATAATTTTGACAGGAGTGTAGAAAATTGAAAATAAATCCAAAAACATTTGAAGGCTTTAATCGTGTATTAACTGGAGTTGTAGTACCTCGCCCTATAGCCTTTGTTTCAACTATTTCAAATTCAGGAAACGTAAATCTGTCTCCGTATTCTTTTTTCAATGCTGTATCTTATGATCCTCCATTAATTATTTTCTCTTCCTCCAAATTTACTTCAGATGGGAAATTGAAAGATAGTTTATCTAATATTGAGCAAAATGGTGAATTTGTCGTCAATATAGTTAATGAAAATATAGTAGAAGCAATGAATAAAACTGCAGCAGAGTATCCTGAAGATGTTAATGAATTTGATGTTGCTAATCTTACACAAATTGATTCTGATTTAGTTAAACCTCCTAGATTAAGTGAGAGTCCAGTGAACATGGAATGTAAATTAGAGAGAATTATAACTCTTGGAACTGAGGCTCATCCACAAGGATTAGTTATTGGAGAAATTATTCAGTTGCATATTGATGATGAAATTATTTCAGGTCATAGAATTAATCATGAAAAACTAAAACCAGTTGGTAGATTGGCAGGAAATATGTATACCCATACATATGATGTTTTTGAATTAATGAGACCAAGTTATGAAGGGTAGTTTCAGTATGAAAAAAGTAATTATACCAATAATCATACTAATGACATTATCTGCTTGTAGTCAATTAGGATTTTCAGATCCCGAACCTATAGATTTATCTAGCATTGAATCTCAATTGGAATCTTTAGATAAAAAGGTTGAGGAACAGAACGCTACAATAGAAAAAATGTTGATTAAACACCGAACAGAAATGAATGAAAGATTTGATGGAATGGAAGAGGACATCGATTCACTAATGACCGAAACTAGTGATAATAATTCTCCAGTATATACTCCCATAGTTCCAGTTAATGCTACACTTTCTGGAAAGTTGGAAGCAGCTATTGAAGAGGGTGAAACCAATATTAGAATTGCTCTCATAAGCCCTGACAAATACGATTCTCAAGAAACTATATATTTGATCAAGGACGCTACTATACAAATAGGTGAAGATATTATTGGAGAAATATTGGAATATGAAGTTACAGGAATGGGTAGTATTAGGTATGGAAATTTAACTCTTACACGGATTGAATTTACAGTTACGATTAATGGCGATATATCTAAAATTTACCCTGCAGCTACAGAAGTATTTATATATAATTTTGCCAGAGAAAAACATGTTGGTTAATACAAGGTTACTAAAGAGGTGAAAATATGGAAGAATTAATAAATCGTATGAATGCTATGTGTTCAGAATCTCCATTTCAAAGTGGATGGTATCTAAAAAACTTACAAACTAATGAAAGTGCTAATTATTATGGTGATGTTGTCGTTCCTTCTGCAAGCACAAGGAAAATTGCTATATTAATGAATGCTATGAAATGGATACATGAAGGGAAACTCTCATTAGATCAACCTATACGTATTGATGAAACGAATCAATATGTCGGGAATTCATCTGGTTGCTTTCAATATCTTCGCCCTGGTTTTACCGTACAACTTTATGATGTATTAACTATGATGATTATTGTAAGTGATAATACATCTACGGGTATTGTGGCAAATTTGTTAGGTTTGGATAGTATTAATGAATTTTCCCAATCTATTGGAATGATAGGTACAACTCATCGTCACAAATTACCACCATTAGACTTATCAATAGACCATTCTTTAGATTATACAAATAGTACTACACCAAACGATGTTGGGCTAATTTTAGAACTAATTTTACTGGGTACAAATGATGAAAAAGTCGCAAATAAACTTGGTTCTTCCAAAGAATTATGCCAGATTGCTCTAGATATCTTACTAAATCAAAAACTGAATAATAAACTACCAGCACTACTTCCTAAAGGCACTAAAGTTGCTCATAAAACAGGTACAGGTGCAAGAAATTATAACGATGCAGGGATAATATTTTTAGATGATTCTCCTTTGTTTATTTTGACTGTTTTTACTGAAAATGTTCCAACTAGTTTGGCAGATGGTAGAGCAGGTCATGGAGTAGCTTGTGATTTGGTAGCTCGTTTATCATCAGAAGCATACAATTACTTTATAAACTAAATGCTTCTATTAATCGTTATTATTCTCAACCTAATTTCGTTGATTTTACTATCATTGGATAAACGATATGCAATCTATAACCAACGTAGAATTCCTGAAAAGTATTTTTACCTTCTTTCCTTAGCAGGAGGATGGTTATTAGGAGTTTTGACAATATATACGATAAAACATAAAAATCGGAAAAGATCTTTTTTATTTAAGTATTATGGTGCGTCAATTATATCGCTAGGAATGTATTTGGGATTTATATTATAAAGATCCATCAATAACAATATCTAATAAAGCAGGTTTTCCAGATGCTACAGCTTTATCGATTGCTGGTTTTATTTCTTCTGGTTTAGTGATTCTTGTTCCTGAGACCCCCATACTATTTGCAATAGCTGCCATATCAAATGGGGTATTAAAATCAGAATACAATAGATTAGCGCCTGCAGTTTCTGGCAAATCTAATATATCTTTTTGATATACGTTAAAATTAACCTTCAAAACACGGTACATACCATTATTACAAATAATAAATACACAAGGAATATTATCGTTGGCTGCGGTCCATAATCCTTGAATAGTCATCATTGCACTACCATCACCAATAATTCCAAAAACAGTTCTGTCAGGATATGCGCATTGATTACCAATAGTAGCACCAATACCACCACCTATAGATTGACCTCTTACGGCTCTTAAATCGCCACGATTCTCAGGCTTAAAGTAGTATCGTAATGCAGCTCGATTACTAATTGAGTCATCTAAAATAACGGCATTTTCAGGTACTGCATTTGCAATTTCATACATCATTCTTGCCGGTATCATAGGGCTTTGATTCCATTTAGCCGACAAAGATTCTTCATATGTTTTTTGACTTTCTTCAAATTCTTTTGAAATAGTATTTTTTCTTTTTGAAATTATTTCATTACTTTTGTCGTTTAATAGAGGTTTAACAGTTTTTATTAATTCATTAAGAGCAAGTTTGCAATGTGAAATTATTCCAACAGAAACAGGTTCGGATTTTCCTACTTTACCAGGAACTGGGTCTATATGGATTAATTTTACATCTTGATTTAATATGGGGTCTCCCCAATAAAATAGTTCTTCAAATGTATCCATACCAACTGTTAGTACAAGATCAACACGTTTTAATATTTCTCTATGGTCAGCTACACGTAAAGATAAATTTCCCATGAATTGTGGATGAGTAGTAGGAAATGCTACCTCTGCACCTCTGGATTGATATACAGGTAACCCTAATAGCTCAGCAAGTTCAATAGCTTCATTTACTGCGTGGTCATCAGAAGCTCGATCTCCAACTATCATAATGGGTTTTTCAGATTCAACTAACAGAGATGCACTTTCTTTTATTCCTTGGATGCTAGGTCTTGTTTCATCAAAAATTTTAGTTGATGGAATAATGTTCATCTCAGCAGTACCTTCTAGAGCATTAGCAGTGAATCCAACGTAAACTGGCCCTTTAGGGTGACTATTTGCTTCATTGAAAGCGCGTCTCATAGCACTAGGTATTTGATCAGGGTGAGTTAATTCAACAGCCCATTTTGTTACAGGTCTAACAAGTTCTGCTAAGTCTGTTTTATTTTCAGTAATTTTGCGTACATCATAGTTTGCAGACGTTACAACCATAGGTGTACCCGTATTTAAAGCATCTAACATTAATGCTATACCATTAGCCAAACCACTATCTACATGAAGGCTTACAAAAGAAGCTGTTTCAGTTGCCCGTGCGTATGATTCTCCCATACCTACAGCAACACTTTCTTGAAGAGCAAGAATATATTTAAATTCAGGGTAGTCACCAAGCATATCAATAATTGGCCCTTCACTTGTTCCTGGATTTCCAAAAATATATTCAACACCCTCAGCTTTAAGCATTTCTAGCAAAGCTTTTTTACCTGTCATAATTTCTGACATTAACAACTCCTTAATAATTAAGATGAACGAAGTCATAGTATAATACTAAAAATAACATTTTATTAAGATATATTTTGTGATAAAGTAACCTGACTTTCATCTTTAGTTAGTAATTATTCTAAAAAAGGAGTCCTCTAATATGACATCAAACCAAAAAGTTGCCGTTGTAACAGGAGCAGGCACAGGCATTGGTAAAAGTGCTACACTTCATTTACTTGCAGATGGATACTCAGTAGCTTTAGCTGGCAGAAGAGTAGAAACTTTAGAAGAGGTTGTAGCAGAATCAGGAGTCTCAAACTCTAAAGCAATTATCATGCCCACTGATGTAGGAAATCCAGAGGATGTTAAAAAGCTTTTCGATGTAATAAAGTCAACATACGGACGATTAGATGTCTTATTTAATAATGCAGGTATTGGTGCTCCTCGTGTGCCTTTTGAAGATCTTTCATTAGAAGAATGGCAAAAAGTTGTTGATACAAATTTAACAGGAAGTTTTTTATGTTCTCAATACGCTATTAAAATTATGAAAGACCAGTCTCCTATGGGGGGTAGAATTATTAATAATGGTTCTATTGCAGCATATGCTCCTAGGCCGGATGGTGTTGCCTATACATCGACTAAGCATGCTATATCAGGCTTAACAAAACAAATATCACTGGATGGTAGAAAATATAATATTGCATCGAGCCAGATAGATATTGGTAATGCTGGTACACCTATGACTGCCCGCATGAAAGATGGAGTACCCCAACCGAATGGGGATACAATGCCCGAGCCAACATTTGATGTTAATCATGTTGGAGAAACTGTGCTTTACATAGCAAACCTTCCATTAGAAACGAATATACAGTTTATGACCATTATGGCTACAAAAATGCCATTTATTGGTAGGGGGTAAGAGTATTTATACCTCGTGGATTCTATTTCTATAGTTATATTGTGATTGTCCCAATTCCGTCTTTAATATCAATTTTTGTTCCATAAGATTCCGATAGTTTTTGAAGCCATCCTAATACTTCATTGCCAAGAGATTTTTCCATAAGTGTTGGGCGACCTCTTTGCGGAATAGGTAATCCATATCCCATATCAATTGGATATAATGAAATACTACTTAACTCACCATTGGTAAAATTATTTACCGCTACAACACTTCTCCAGAAAACTGGATCCGAAGGAAATCCTATTTGGTCAAAATTTGATCTTTTAGATAAATAATCACCTGGTGTGTCATCATGAGACAAATTAAATCTTCTATACCCTTCATCAGGTGCCCAAGGAACCGTTTCATTTTGAAAAATAAAATTACCCAAACTATAAAAAATTGGCTTGCCTTTATATATTTCAATACCTCTTAGAAAATGCGGACCATGGCCAGCAAATACATCTGCACCTTGATCAATAACCCAATGGGCAAGCTCTTCAAGAAATTGAGGGGGGCTTGTCAAAGAAGGTCCATGAACTTCTCCTTCATTACCGCTTTCATGGCAATGTGTCCCATAAACAACCCAGTCAGCTTGTTGTTTAGCACCATTAATCCATTTTTTTGCACCTTCTAAATCTTCTTTATTCACACTTGTTGATCGGTTAAAATCTTCACCTAAAACAAATTTCCCACCCATAAAATTTATTTCTATATTCGCATCTGTTTTTTCACTTACTCCTCCAAATCCGAATTTTTGACCTCTTTCTTGCATATCACTATATCCAAGTTCATCATTAGCTTTTGATAAAGCGTCAAAAATCGGCCTGTCTACTGTATGAGATGTATTGTGACGAATAGCATTAATTCCTGGTTTCCCTGGAAAATCTGGTCTTCCTAATCCTGCTCTCGATTGTTCGCTAAATGTTGTAGATGAAGATAGAATAGCAACTCTACCACGTGGTGAATCTACATAAGCAGGAGATCTAGCTGCATCAAGATTTTTCCCACCTCCAGCTTGTGGCATATCAAACTCTCGGCAATGTTCTAAAGTCGTTAAAAATCCACCTTCAGAGAAGTCATAAGCATGATTGTTGGCTGTAGTTACAGCATCAATTCCCATCCATTGTAATTCAGTGATATTTCTGGGGTCTGATCGAGTAGGTGTTCCGCCACTATATTCCCAACTATGCTCATAATCATGGAAAAGCATTTCCAAATTTACTACCGAACAGTCAGCTTTTCGTAATATATCTACGAGTTTCAAAAACTCTTTTTCATTATGTGGGCTCATTTTTCTTGTTATCATAGCGTCACCGCCCACAGCTATAGATATATCTTTTGTTTGTGCGTTATAAAGCATTTGGAACCTCCTAAATTAACCTCTAGGTAAACCTAATCCTCGCCTTCCAACTTGGTCTCTCATAATCTGGACACTTCCATGATTTATGCCAGATTGAAAAGCTCCAAGTAAATTATGAGCGAATATTCCACTGTCGATTGTATTAGCTGAAGTATTTAATAATTGACCGTAGGGACCAAGCATTTGTACATAGGCTTCTGTTGCACGCACACCATGCTCTGGAGCCCATACTTTTTCAGCAGAACCTTCATATGAAAAATTACCACCATGTTCAACTATGGACATACTTCTCATAGTCATCAGTCTACAAACTTGAGCCTCTATCCACATTTCTGCGGTTTTGTCTCGTATAGTTTCATTTTCTTTTATATCATATTCGCCTAAATTATTATTTTTCATCCAGTTAATAATATCTTCATCACGTCTAACTGAAAGTAGATATCGCGACGCTCCTACTCTATCAAGATTTAAACCCATCGCTCCTACGTACCATCCCATATTCATTTCTCCTAAAAGTGCAGATTTAGGGACTCTAACATTTTCATAAAATGTTTCATTGGTTTTTTTATGTCCATAAGTTGTCCCCATTGGAGCAGGGGGGTCATTTTGTATAGAATATAAAGGCCGTATGGTGATACCAGGGGTATCCATTGGTACTAATAAAATAGAAATTCCCCTGTGTTTAGGTGCTTCTGGATCTGTACGGACCATTAAATAGACATGAGTTGCTGCATGTGCTCCTGAGGTATAAATCTTTTGACCATTTACTATAAAATCATCCCCGTCTACAACAGCTCTGCATTGAAGTGATGCTAGATCTGCGCCGCCACTTGGTTCAGTGAATCCTTGGCAAAAATTTATATCACCGTTGATTATACCGGGTATAAAATAATTTTTTTGTTCTTCTGTTCCTGCAGCCATAATAGCGGCTGCAGTACCTCCGGCTCCACCTGCTGAAATACCTATTCTCCCAAATTCTTCTTCTACTATGTACTGATCGAGCCTAGAGCCGTCTTGACCACCATATTTTTTTGGCCAACTTATTCCTTGCCAGCCATTATCTCGGATTTTTCCTAAAAACTCTCTTAGAGCTTTTCCTTCTGAGCCTTCAATTTCAACATGAGAAATATTTTCTGTACGTTCTGATGCTTCTAGCTCATCTTTTACTTCTTGTGTGAGATTTTCTTTAATAAATGTTTTTACTTTATCTCTTAAATCAATGTTTTGATTCATGTAACCAAAATCCATGCAAATCTCCTGACAATAGTTCCTACTTGATTAATTTTTTTCAATTGTCTGTGTAATCAATTACTCTGTCAATATATAACTATTGCTTTTGAGGCGCTTTAACAAATAAAAATGCTAAAGCACTAAATAGTGCCATTATTGCCAAGGTAGGAAAAACAAGAGTGTAGCTTTGGGTTAAGTCATATATTATTCCCGAAAATATAGCACCTAAAGCTTGCCCACCCCCAATAGATATTTCATTTATACCTCTTATTGATCCTAGAGAGTTTCTTCCGTAAAAATTTGCAATTGCTACAGATGGGACTGTTGTTAAACCTCCTAGCCCTAGTCCAAAACAGAAAGCAACCAAGTATGCTGATAAAGTTCCATTAACTAATAGATACATTAAGGATACAATTCCTAGTACTGTGACTACCATAGCGTAGCAATAACTGATTTTTATTTTTTCTACGATAAAGCCCCATATTGCACCGCCTATACCTGTACCTATAGCAACCATAGTCAAAGCAGATGCTGCTAATAATGGATCGATACCTTTATCAATTAATAATGCAGCCTGATGTATATTAATAGCAGAATGGATAAAATACATGAATGAGCTTACAAATACCAAAATCCAAAGTGTTCGTGTGCGCATAGCTTCTTTAACTGTCCAGATTTCTTTTGTTTCTTGTATGCCTGAGTCAATAGTAGATCCTTCTTTGGCCATTATTTCAATATCTGGTTCTAAACCTATATCTTCTGGTTTTGAAACCATAAGAACAATAATTGGTACTAAAGCTACTATCCACACCATAATACCCATCCAAAACCATGCTTCTCTCCATCCGACTGTTGATATAAGGAACTGAGCAATTAATGGGAAACCTCCCATTCCTATAGAATGTAGAGTTATAAGAAAACCATTTGCTCTACCTCTTCTTTTAATAAACCATTGTGAAACTACGGTGCCTGTTCCTACTTGTATAGGTGATGAAAACATCATTCTTCCAATTCCGAATAATAAGTAAAAACCTATTGGTGTAGCCCACCACCCTAAAGAAAGAGTCGTAAATCCTAGTATAGCAACAGAAATAATTAGGACAATTTGTGATCCAAATTTGTCTATCATGCGCCCGGCAAAAGGAGCAGAGGTCATAGCAAGAAAGCCTCCAAATGTTGCCGCTCCAGATATAAAAGTGCGACTCCATCCTAGGTCATCGGCCATTGGTATCATAAATACTGATAAGATTAAAGCAGAAGCTGTGTTACGTACAACTACCGCTGTACCTGCAGAAAAAAGAATCACCCATCCATAGTAAAATGGCAAGGATTGAGCTAATTTTAGTTGAAATTTTTGTAATCGATTCATATGTGAAAAATTAGA
>CEOQ01294736.1_pt1 | contig 11705 bp, 7 predicted proteins | sample 361351 | NCBI WGS metagenome assembly CEOQ01 (sample SAMEA2619907, study PRJEB7988) | marine metagenome | biome: marine biome (ENVO:00000447); feature: deep chlorophyll maximum layer (ENVO:xxxxxxxx); material: "saline water (ENVO:00002010), including plankton (ENVO:xxxxxxxx)" | depth 60 m | reverse complement strand
AAATAAGACAATATGTGACTTGAAATTTAATTATAAACCCGCAACTAATGTGAATCGGTATTTACTTTTTATAAAATACTTATCATAAAATTTGTTATTAAATAACAAACACCTATCTTTTTATATGTGATATATATTACCTATTTTTTCACATGAGCGCAGACAAAAATTTTATAATCCTTATTTTTTTATTTTTAATATCCTGCTCGAAGAAAATTGACCCATCAGTAATAGCCAAAGTTGGGACTTCCCAAATTACAAGCAAAGAATATATAACAGCATACTCCGATCGATTAATCAAAACTCAGGTAAAAGATTCAAAGTTTGAGCGGGATAGATTATTAAACGAACTGATTCGCACAAAGCTGTTTGCCCAGGCAGCTAGATTGGAAAATTTGCCACTTGACTCATCTGCTAAAAGTATGGTGCAATTATCTAGGGATCAGGCTCTTCGCGATGCCTTATATCAAAAAATAATCACTATAAACAACCCTGAAATAAACGACTCTACCATTAGAACACATTTTAATTGGAAACATACCGAAGTCAGATTAAAACATTTATTTCATCAAAGAAAAGAGATCATAGACTCACTGATTATTATTGTTAAAAAAGATCTAAAATCATTTAACCGCATCGCAAAATCTTTATTTAAAAATAATGAGCTAAAAGATTCCGGGGGTGACCTAGGATGGATTACTTATAACACCCTTGATCCTAACCTAGAAAAAGCAGTGTTCCCCGCACCACTTGATTCAATAATCGGTCCAATACGAAGCAGTTACGGTTGGCATATTGTCATAAAAACTGATGAACGCAGGCAAGTGATAGTTGATGAACATGAGTATCAGCAAAGAAAGAAAAAATTAAGGGAATCTATTTCAAAAAAATATAAACAGATAAAAGCCAACAACTATATTAATGACCTTATGATAGAAGGCGTGCAAATAAATGATTCGCTAGTTTTTGAAGCACTAGAACAAATTAGCTGGGTAGTTTCCAATATTACCAACAAAGAAGCAATTATATCAGATGGTAAAAAAGGAGACCAGATTAAAGATACTATCTTAAATCTTAAACTAAATCAAAATACAATTCTAGCAAACTTTCCAAATGGAAATTTTAGTGTGAATGATCTATTAAGTGGCCTAAGAAAATCTAGACCAAATATTTTTCTAAAAGATCCCATCCAATCATTTTATATCGCACTAAGAGATAAAATACTTACCTCTACTGCAGTTAACGAAGGACTTTTAGATGACAATTCAGTAAAATGGGCTACTCAATCAACAGAAGATAATTATTTAGCAAGAAGCTATCTTCTATTTTTAAAAAGAGATAGCAATAGAAAAAACTTCTCCAATGATGAACTGAAAGAAGTATCTGATAAACTCAAAAAGAAGGTATCTATAAATATCTTTCTCGAGAATATTGATAAACTTTTTGTAAACAATTGATATACGACTAAACTAGATATCCTTAACACAGCGAAAACCAGTATGGCTCAAACCAGTGTCCTGGCTGGAGCTCATCCTCCTTGATACGCGGTAGCCTGAACAATAGATATCATTGCAAAGAAAAGATCCACCTCTTATCACTCTTTTTTTACTGTAAGGTTCCAATGGGTCAAATGATTTTTCCGGACCTTTTGGATTCGTAATATATTTGTCTTGAGAATTTAATCCGTAGGCATCTGCACGATAGTAGTCGGAGCACCACTCCCATACATTCCCTGCCATATCATACAGTCCATAATTATTTGGAGGATATGATTTTACTGGTGCTGTATTTATGTAACCATCATCAGCTGTGTTTTTGTACGGGAAAATACCTTGCCAAAAATTCGCTTTATCAGAAGACTGACTAGCAGGAGTGTTCCCCCATGGATAGATTGGATTGGTTAAACCTCCTCTTGCTGCATGCTCCCACTCTGCCTCAGTAGGAAGTCTTTTACCTGCCCAATTGGAGTATGCCACGGCATCCTCCCAAGATACATGAACAACGGGATGATTTAATTTGTTTTCAATAGAGCTTTCTGGACCCTCGGGATGTCTCCAGTTTGTGCCACTTTTCCATTTCCACCACTGAGTCTCATCACTTAGTCCAACTGGAGCAGGTGCTTTTTTAAAAACTAACGAACCCGGTAAGAGTAAACTATCTGGTGGCTTAAGAGTGCCCGGGGGCAGTGTCTCTTTCATCTGGTCCCAATCAATCACTCTCTCCGCAACCGTAATATACCCCGTGCTGTCTACAAACTCACTAAACTGTCTGTTCGTTACTTCATGAATATCAATCCAAAATGAAGAGGTTTTGACTTTAAAACTGGGGTATTCATTTTCATATGCACCAGTATTGTTTGCCCCCATGGTGTACTTTCCAGCTGGGATAAGCACCATACCATTTTTTTCTATTAAACTATTTTCATCTTTCGAACAACTCAAAGCACATAAAGACAAATTAGCAAAAATGACTATCTGAAAAATATTTAAACTAAGGTTTCTTCTAATCATTGACATACGTATTTCAATGTATCGCTTGGTAAGAAGCCAATACGATGTGCTATAAATTTAACCTCATCACAATGACCTAGTAACAAAGGCTCTTTATATGGCCTCCAGCCGATCCAGGGAAAATCATCGTCCTTAAATTTGTATCCTATAGCTGCCCCTTTCGTATCACATGTTATGGTTGTTTTTCCACCATTATGAACAATTATTGGAGAGCTTGTCTTAGGCTGTATTTTTTTAGGCCAAAACTGTTTAATTAATTCCTCTTCTGGTATAAAGCCCTTATCTTCTATCTCTTTCATCCACCTTTCCGCCTCGCTACGTAGTTCAATTAATTTTCTTTTGTGGTTTTCATCATTAGCAAGATTTTTCAATTCAAATGGATCATTTAAAACATCAAAAAGTTCTTCTGTAGGTTTCGCTGATCTAAACCATTGAGCCTGATTATCATTTAATTGTCCAACTGAATTAAGTCGGAGTAGCTCCTGCATAGTAGCCATATTTTCTCTATACTGAAGAGGCAAATAATAAGGCTTGTCAGGATTAAAGTTTTTTAGATACTTAAATCGCTTGTCTCTAACAGCCCTTATCATATCATAGTGCTCATCAAACCTATCAGCAGCAGCATGGATGTATAACCTTTCACTTTTTGATTTAAACTTTCCTTCAAATGGTTTTCCCTGATGGTAAGCCTCTGGCTTTATATTGGCCATTGATAAAAGAGTCGGTGCAAAATCAACAAAACTAATGAGCCTATCATCAAACTCCCCAGCACGAAATTTGTCAGGAAACCTGATTATCATTGGAACCTTTATTCCAGAATCATAAAGAAGTCTTTTTTGTCTTGGTAGAGGGCCACCATGATCAGTGTACCAAACAATAATAGTCTTCTCTAACAACCCATCATCTTCCAACTGTTTGATAATCATACCTACTTTTTGATCCATTTCTACAATATTAGAATACATTCTTCTCATGTCTTTTCTGACAACCTCATTGTTAGGCAGGTATGGAGGAACATTTATTTTGATATTTTCTTCAACGTACAGAGGTTTTTTAATTCCTTCAAATCTTTTCCACCATTTTTTTATTGATCTATCTGGTGGGAACGGATCAATATCAAAATGTCTATACCACGGGTTCCAAAGGTTAGACTCGTGAGTAACACCAAAATTAAACACTGAAAAAAAAATTTTACCGGATGGCCTGTTTCTCCAATGAGCAAAAATACTTGACTCATCCCATGCTATTTTTGACTTATAAAATTGGTAGTCCTCTTTTTGATTGTTTGTGCAATAGTATCCATTCTCCCTCATTATTTGACTTACCATCTTTACATCATTTGGCGGTACTACTTCATAATTAATAATCCCTTTTTCTTTGGCTGCAGGCTGCTGAGATAGTGTTCGCATATGATGTGCCCCAATGCTTGAAGGATACATACCAGTAACAATTGCTGCTCTACTAGGAGAACACACCCCGGAAACAGAGTAGACGTTTTTATAGCAAACTCCCTCAGCCGCTAATCTACTCAAATTAGGAGTTTCTATCGTTGAATCGCCAAATGAAGGTATATACTCGCCCAAATCTTCCGCCACAAGCCAAACAATATTATATTGTTGTTGTTTTTTATTATCATGGGTTAAACTAGAATTACAAGAGGAAAAATAAAGGCATAAAAAAATAACGAAATAAAATTTACTTGCTTTTATTATACTCATTATATGCTTTTTGGAATTCAGGTAGGATTGAATCATACTCAGAGGGTGCAATAAATATGTTTTGAACGTACTGTTCAGAAAGTTTGATTAGATCATCAGCTACCGCTTTATGTTCATCTTTTATGTTATACTTTTCTGAGGGATCATGATCAACATTATAAAGCAGAGGCAGATCATTATTAGTAAACTCGTCATTCCAAGGGTTCGGATCCTTAATATAAATTTTCCACTCGTTATGCCTTAATGCGACTAGTGTATCTTGCCGGTAGTACTGAATATCTGAACGAACCGGTTCGTTATTAAAAAAAGAATTAGATATATCTAAACCATCTAATCCTTGGTTCTCATAATTTTTAACGCCAGCAATAGACATAAAAGTGGGCAACAGATCAAGTGCCGAGCAGATAACATTTGATGTTACACCCTGAGGTACACTTCCTGGCATCCAGGCGATAGCAGGAACACGGAATCCACCCTCATAAACACTTCCTTTATTCCCTCTTAAGAGTCCAGACGAGCCTCCATCGATACCAGCCCAACCCCATGGGCCATTATCACTGGTAAATATCACAAACGTATTCTTAGCTATGTTTAGATCTTTTAAAGTCTTTAGAAGCCTGCCTACGCTTTTATCAATTTCTTCAACAACATCACCATACAAACCTCGCTTACTTTTTCCTTTATAAATATCGCTCACAAGCAAAGGAGTGTGAGGTGCAGTGTGGGCTAGATAAAGAAAAAATGGTTTATCTTTGTTTTCTTTTATAAATCTTATAGATCTGTTTGTAAACATATCTATAAACTTACTTTGATCAATATCTACACCTATTGTGTCCATATTACTTAGGAATGGAAGTGGCGGAAAATTATTTCTAGCATAATCCCATTTCCCCTCCGGTCTCATATCGTTTGAGTATGGGATGCCATAAAAAATATCAAACCCATGATTTGTTGGCATATACTTTTCCAAGTGTCCCAGGTGCCACTTCCCAACACATGCCGTACTATAACCAAGATTATCCAGTTCTGAGGATATTGTTTTAATCGCCGGATCTAAGCCTCCTGCATTATCAGGAAATAATACACTTCGTTTACCATACATCCCCGTTCTAACCGGTAATTTCCCTGTTAAAAGAGCCGCACGGCTAGGGGTGCAAATCGAAGAACCGACATAAAACTGAGTCAATCTCATTCCCTCTAGCGCCATTTTATCAAGGCTTGGTGTACGAATCGTAGGATGGCCAAATGAACTAAGGTCACCATAACCCAGATCATCGGTAAAAATAATTATAAAATTAGGTTGAGCTCGTTCCTTATTAGTACGACAACCAAACTGAAAGATCAAAAATAAAAACAGTAAAATGGTTTGGATATTTCTCATTGCTCTTTTTTAATTAAAGTTTCATCAATTAATTCATAAACGTTCTTAAAATGCTTTCCGAAGTTAGCTTTACCTCTCCTTCTAGTTTGAGTTATTAATATGTTGTTGTCTAAATCAATTCGCAAAACTGATGAAGTAGCAGAACCGTGTCCTATTACATTGTCACTTAGTAAGTATCTCTCTTTTCCCGTAATTTTATCTTCTGTTTTCCAATTTTGCATTACAATCCCAATACCTCTTGCCTGATCTTTGTCCCATGCATTATTAAATCTGATTCCAGGATAAAACTGATTAAGATCTATTGGGAGTAACTTCTTAAAAGTCTCTTCTGAAAAATATTTTTTCCCATTATAAACCCCACGTTGAAGTAGCATTTGACCTAAAATTGCGAGATCATAGGCGGTAGTATGAACGCTATAGCCAAGGGACCATTGATGGAATGTGTTGTCCATTCCAAGAGGTTCATAAAGGTACTCTTGAAACAACCTGAAAACACTCTTTCCAGTGACTAATTCCATAACCTTTCCAGCAAGTTCATAGCTTGTTCCATTGTATCGATACGAGGTTCCAACAGTATCATTTTTTATAACATGATATAGTGTATTTTCTAACCAATGATTGTGAACGCCATCGTATAATCCGTGCCCGTAGAAGCCTCCTGTATGGGTGAAAAGGTGCCTCATTGTGATTGCTTGTGGGCCTTCAGTGGGAAATTCTGGCAAATATTTTCCAACAGGGTCATCTATGCCAATCATATTTTGTTCTACAAATTGGGCAAAAAGTATTCCAGTAAATAATTTAGTTATCGAAGCAATTTCAGTTGGTGTATTTATTGTAAAGACACCGAAGTCATCGCTACCGAAAGCTTCATGGTATATTATTTCCCCATCCTTTGCAATAACCATATCGAACGGTGAGCCACCATCCTCTATCCAATCTTTACATATTTTGTCCATTTTCTTAGTAAATCTTGAATACTTTTTATTCTTTTTACGCTTAAGATGTTCAAATTTATCATTGCCACTAAAGGTTTTGTCTGGAAACTTTAAGTCACTATAATAATTTTCTTTTCCTAAAATAATTTGTTTTATTTTTGAATGAAAATCACCGTCGTATATAAGCGGAGTCAGTTTCCGATTGGGCTTTAAACCTTTTTTTTGCATATCATCAAGAAAACATAAATAAAGAATTTGCTTTTTCTGCATAAGAAAAGATTCGAATGTTTTTAAACCTAAGAAATTTCCAGCTGCTTCTCCATGATCGTTCCATGTTTCCCTTGATATTTCATTTACGGGTAAATAATCAAGACGGGCACTTAAAAAACTTGCCCATGCAGTCCAATTTTCCGATGTGCAAAGAAGTGTTCCTGATCTTTTTAATATATCTCCATTTTTTCCTTTAATTTCAGCATAATAACCATATCTTCCAGTTTCTTTTGGATAAAAAACTTCATTTAAATTAGTATCGAACCACCTAACTTTTATTTCATAACCCCCACCAAGATATTTTTTCGCAAGTTCAGGTTTGTCCAATGCAAATTCAGGAAAATTTCCAATACGCATGTATAGCATCATATTATGGGTCCAATCAGACTTAAGATTCAGTAAAGGTATAACATCAATATTTAAAAATTGATGATATTCAATAGCTTCATACTTTTGTTTTAAATACTCTTTTGAATCTTCATCGTTTAAAATTTTTACCTTTATCTTCCAATCCCAGTCCTTATTAGGCATCTTTAAAACTATTCGATTTATACCCTTATTTAACGGCGCAGAAATATACTCTTCAATAGAGCTAAATGTGTTACCCGCATAAGCGTGCTGGTAATTATTGTTCACAAATAATTTTACACCATCTGTGGTGCTGAATAAAAAGTTCACATTTTCATCTTTTTTTGAAGAAATCTCAAAATACCCATAAGTAACTGCATAGGCAGTATCATCTAAGTATAAATTAATATCAAATATATCATCAACAGATTGAATCACTTGTCCATCATGTACGCTCTTATCATTACTAAATAGCCCTTCATCATCTATGTAAGCGTTATCAATCATTTGGACTATATCTTTCGTATCAGGTGATTTAAAAACCCTTGATATATACATCTCGCTTAAAAATGAATTCGTATTCAGGTCATGTATTTTTTGACCATAGATAAAATAAAAGATAAATAAAAAGAACAGTAAAATATATTTTTTTAGCATCTAGTAAAACCTACATTTATCTGATGTAATCCTTGTAACGAACCCAATCATAGTCAGCATAATCATTTGATTTTTTACCATTACTGCTTGAGAAAACACCTAGCAATGCCCCTGTATAGTTTCTATCAAGCATTTTTATAGCATCTACAGTTGTGTAGTAATCAAAATTTTTACCATTATCTAAGGAATAATAGAAATTATATTTATCTTTTTTTGAAGTCACTCTAAGGATTATGCTGCCATCATAATTTTTCAAAATAATTTTTTTTAGTGATACCACTTCTCTATTCTTCTCTTTTAGTCTCTGTTCAAGGTAGAATTTTTTACCAATTTTGTAGACTGTATTAGTCATGTAGTTCCATTCCTTTTGGTAATGAATAATACCAGACTCAACCTTATCATCAGATGGGTAATACTCCATTTTAACTTCATAATCAAAGTCACTTTCTCTTTGACGAAAACCAATCATAGTAAATCTTTTTCGATTTTCAATTTTATTTGGCTTAGAAAACAGCCTTAAAAAATCAGGCTTACTTTCAAGAGAAAAAGTATTTTTTTGGGGTACTCTTATGAATGTCCAATCAAGACCTAGATTGTTAGCTGTAAAATCATCAATAAATGAATTATTTATATACTGTGGTTTATTAGGGAATGGCAGAATAGAGAAACGCTCTACCTTGCCAGTCTCTGGAGCCGGTACTGGGAATAAATATCTTAGTGGCTCCCATTTTGTATCAGATACTTGTACCCATTTTACAATACTAGGCTCCCACTGCATGGGTATTAAATATGTTTCCCTTCCCATGTTTGCATCTCCATCTAAATCATTTCGCTTACCAAGGGATACCATATACCACCTACCATCCTGCAATTCAATAATATCTGCGTGCCCAGTACTATTAACAAAATATTCATTTGTAAGGTGGCGAGTTGTAAGAATTGGGTTTCTCTGATTTTCAATATAAGGACCAAAAATATCTTCACTTGCAGCAATCATCACAGCATGATTTTTACCTGTTCCTCCCTCAGCAACTAATAAATAATATAAGCCATTCTCCTTGTAAATGTGTGGCCCCTCTGTACAACAGCCAAAGACCCCATCCCAGACTGTGCGTCTTTTACCGATTAGTTTCCATTTTCTTATATCCAACTCCTGTATCCAAATCTCACCTATCCCATTTGAATTCATATCTCCAGGTGAGTGAGTACCTGTAAAATATACCTTGCCATTTGTATCAAAGAAAATATCAGGGTCAATTCCCGGTGCTCCCTCAATTATATGTGGCTCTGACCAAGGGCCTTTGGGATTTTTTGCAGTGATGATAAAATTACGCATTAAACCAGGTTTACCATCCCCTGAATTATATACATTGGTAGTTATAATATAAAAAGTTCCGTTATGATACCTAATTGTTGGAGCATGAATTCCTCCATCTGACTGAACATCCACCAAATTCATATTACCATTACACTGGTCTTCTCTATGCAGCCCATGACCTATCAACTCCCAATTAACTAAATCTTTACTATGGTGAATAGGAAGACCTGGAAAATATTCAAAAGATGAATTAACTATATAATAATCATCTCCGGCGCGACATATCGATGGATCTGGATGAGCACCACTTATTATTGGATTTATAAAGTAACCTTCCTTACTATAAATAATCGAAAAAAATAGAATGCAGTTTAAAAAAAATGTCCTCATAATTGTTATCCTAATTTGTTTTAAAATTATCCATAGACCTGTGATTTTGAACAATTCCACCATATGGAAACCATTGGGTATCTGATCTATTATTTTTAAAAATATTTGACATTTTTATAATAAGGTCTGGGTGCTCCGATGAAATATTATTTTGTTCAGATATATCTTTTTTTAGATTATAAATCTCAATCTCTGAATTAATTCCATTTCGGACTCCTTTCCAATCTCCGATCCTACAAGATTGGCGAAAACCACCATCAGGAAGAGCTTGAAACCAACCACTTAGCTGAATCTCCCAGTTCAAATATTCATGTTTAATTTGATCCAAATTTAAAAGCGTTGGTAAAAATGATATTCCATTAGTTTGGATGGGGATCTTTACACCTGCAACTTCAGCCAAAGTAGGCATAATATCCTGAAAAGAGGATACATGATTCGATATAGACCCACTTTCTATCTTATCTTTCCAAAGCACTATTAAAGGAACTCTAATACCACCTTCATAAAGATCTCGTTTATAGCCTTTAAGATTGCCATTGCTATTAAAAAATTCATAATCATGACCATCTGGCGAGCCATGGGGCCCATTGTCGCTAGTGAATAGTATTAGCGAATTATCCAGCTGTCCTATATCAGCAAGTTTTTTTATCAACCGTCCCACTTGTTTATCAAGCAGGGTAATCTTTGCTGCATGAACTCGCTCAATCTCTGGCCAGCCTTTTTCTGCATATAACAATGTATCGCGAATAGGACCTTCGAAAGAGTGTGGTGCTCGGTAAGACATAAAAAGAAAAAATGGCTTATCATTATTCTGATCTAAAAACTCAAATGCCATGTCCGTTCTAAGAGCGTCCTTACAATCGTATTCTAAATAATTATATGAAATATATTCTTTATCACCATTTATCCATAGACGATTTGGAGGAAATTCTCTTTTCCTATTAAATCGTGCTTTCCACTGTTCTTGGAAAGCATAATCAAAACCATGACCGTAGGCCCAGGTATCTACGCTATCTGGATGATCCAAGTGCCATTTACCTATAAAAGCGGTATTATATCCAGCTTCTTTAAGCATTTCTCCAAGCGTGAAGGAGCTTTTATCAAGCCATACTCCATGCCACTTATCCTCACCAAAAAAACCTGCATTGCCTCTTATAGCATTAAACGTGGTGCTCTCTCCTGTAAGTAAGACAGATCTAGATGGCGAGCATACACTGTTTCCAGCATAGAAATCGGTAAATCGCATGCCCATTCTAGCAAGCCTATCAAGTTCTGGGGTTTTAATGATTTCCTGACCGTATGAACCTAATTCACCATATCCAAGGTCATCAGCTAAAAGTAGGATAATATTAGGCCTTTTTTGTGAAATTTTATTTTTATCGTAATTAAAAAAATTTGTAACAATTATAAAAAAAATAATAAATAATATTAAAATTTTAATTTTAAAATGTTTGTTCATAGTTCGCTAGCTGCCTTCGAAGTTCTTTTTTAAAGTCATCGTGCATTTTTGTCCCTAGACCAATCTTATCGGAAGTTTCATTTGCCTGTGTAAATAAGGTTCCAATAAGTTTATGTTCTCGATCAACCCAACAGGTGGTCCCCTCGTAGCCACCTACTCTCAGTATGTTTTTTTCATAGGGATTAGTTTTACTTGTTAAATAAAAGGCATATCCGGTCTGGTATCCATCATCGTTTTCTTCTCCTGGTGGTTTAGATGTCATCTGATTTATGGATTCCTTTGTTAAAAATTCATTATTTGGCTTAGATGAATGGAAAAATAACAACCTCATAAAATCAATATAACCATTTGCAGTTCCTAGCATCCCTTCTCCACCTAAAAACAGATTTTTATCTGCCGAATATTCTGGAACACTCTTCCCAAAAATATCTAGCTCTCCGGCCAGCGCCTGTCTCAGATATCCATCTCTTCCTGTGTGACACGGAATAAGGCTGACTCCCTGAGGAATTGAATATTTCAACCCTTTTATTTTATAGGGCCTTGTTATTTTTTTAATAACTAAATCATTGAGTGAACTTCCAGTTGCCCGCTCAAGCACTAAACCTAGAACAGTTGTATTAAGACCATATCTATACATTTCACCTGAATGTTGTATTAAAGGAATCTTGGATAGTCGATAAATTAATGAGTCAGAATTTTTTTGATTTGGAACATCTACT
>CEOQ01263866.1_pt1 | contig 11707 bp, 8 predicted proteins | sample 361351 | NCBI WGS metagenome assembly CEOQ01 (sample SAMEA2619907, study PRJEB7988) | marine metagenome | biome: marine biome (ENVO:00000447); feature: deep chlorophyll maximum layer (ENVO:xxxxxxxx); material: "saline water (ENVO:00002010), including plankton (ENVO:xxxxxxxx)" | depth 60 m | reverse complement strand
GAACCAAACCCTCCCCATGAGGGTCCGATCGGCGGTGCGTGGTTAGGCAATATCTGGCGAATCATGACATACGGCGGTGTATCGCATGCGGGGCCAGGCTTTTATTGGCTTGTCGGCCTTTTCCTATCCATCGTCACCCTTATCGAAGTATGGCTGTTCGACATTGGAGCAGTACTGGGTGGATGGTACATACCATTACTGTTGATACTCTCTCTTCTAAAGTTCATAGGCGTAGTAGCGTTCTTCATGCACTTGCGATTTGATCATCGTTTATTTACATACCTGTTCGGAGCATCGATGGTTGTTGGAATTTTCATATTCACGCTGCTCCTGCTTCTATTGGAATTTGGTAACCAACCACCAAACTAATCTGATCTGCAAGATTCTCGAATAACCCAATACTTATTCAGGCAAAAGTCAATAAACGGAGTGAGGCACAAGCCAAATCCCCGCAAGACCGACTCCTCTTAAGGGTGACAGATATCAAGAATGAACCGACGCTATGAATGACGGCCAAGAGCCTGACCTGATCAATAGTTTCGGGGAGTTCGCACTTGCGTGGGACTTCTCATCACCTCCGGCGGTATTGTTCCTTTTTATAACCGGTGCTTATATGATCGGCGCCACACGTCTGGCCATTCGTTCTGATAGACACGGACGCTTCTGGTCTAAATTCACTGCAAGTCTTTTTGGCCTCATCCTCTTGGCGATAGCCCTGGCCGGTCCACTGGACTACTACTCAGGCGACCTGTTTGCTGCGCATATGTCACAACATATTGTTATCGCGATGTTCGCTGCACCACTTCTATTGCTAGCAAGGCCTATGCCCGCTTACATATGGGCTTTACCTCGTCCTTTACGCGTGGGGATTGGAACCGCGCTGACCGACACAGGAGTGATCATCAAGGTCATGAGAATCCTTACTATGCCAACCGTTGCATTACCTGCCTTCATAGGCACGTTGTACGCCTGGCATATTCCAGAAGCATACAACCAATCTCTCGAGAATGACTGGCTTCATCTTTTCATGCACTTCACTATGTTCTCAACAGCCGTTCTGTTTTGGTGGCCAATAATAGGGCCACCACCTATTCGAACCAAGCTGACGCACCCCCAGAGAATCATTTACTTACTCCTAGCAGTCACGCCAACAGCCGTGTTGGCTGCAATTATCACCCTGTCAAAATCGGTTTTATTCGACTTCTATCTGAACAGTCCAGGCCATTTCACCTGGTCACCTGTAGAAGACCAGAGAACGGGTGGACTGCTGATGTGGATTCCAGGCAATTTCGTTTACCTGGCAACTATGACCATACTTTTCTTCAGGTGGTTTAGGGAAGAAGAGCAAAAAACATATCGCAAAGCCACATTACATAAACGAGAGGCGAATTTATCCTACGATTCAAAGACTACCCAGGCCAAAGTAAAAAGCAAAAACGACCACACCAACTAACGTTTCTTACTCTGCCGACGTCGTCGAGCAGGGGCTCGCCTGATGAAATAATCATTTTCTTGCTCAAGCATTCGACGCAAAACCTCATCAGAGAGGTTCTTCAGATAAATAACACTAGCCCAGGCATCCGTTAGGCCTGATTGTATCTCTGCAATCGTCATAGCCTTATTAGAATTTGCTATTAGCAGCCTGAAAACTGCTTCAGTGATCGGGGTTCCCGGTAAAAGGAATTCAGGTTCGTTTACACAAACGTTACCCATCACTTTCATATATTCAGCAGCAGTTCCGAAGCCAGCAGGTGTTTTACCATCGTCTACTACAGCTTTACCTCCTGTAGACAACCTTGAATAAACTGCGTATGCAAATGATCTACCAGTAGCATCGAACGCCTTGGCGTCCACATGGTATTTAGGCTCTGGCTCCGACTCTTCTACGGTTTCTTGTATCTGTTCTGTCTGATTCGTCATATATTTTTCTGCCCGCGTTAATGGAAATTTATAAGGTCCCAAAAATATCATCTGGCCAGTCGAGCATCTCGACTTTGGCATTCTCATCTACATCAATCATATCAATGTCGTCTGGACATATGGCTAATCCATTCGCGATAGCCATTGAACTCAATACACCAGAGCTTTGATTTCCAGTCAATTTGGCACGATATGCACCAGATTCGTCTACATACACCTGTACTCGAGCATACACACGTCGGCCATCATGATTAATAATCGGATCATCCATTAAAACCTCTATCGAAGGCTTTTCTACCTGCGGTTTACCCATCATAAGACGCATAGCTGGACGTCCAAATTGTTCAAATGCCACCATTGCGCTTACAGGGTTGCCCGGAAGCCCAAGATGCGGAACTCGGGTTCCGTCTTTGCGGTCAAGTAAGCCAAAAGCCAGTGGCTTTGCTGGGCGCATACGCACGGACCACAACGCAATTTCACCCTTAGATGCGAGCACATCTTTGACAATATCATAATCACCTTTTGAAACTCCTGCAGACGTGACAACTAAGTCCGCATCAAGTGCACCATCTAGTACAGTTTCTAGTGATTCGACTGTGTCTTTCGCTATTCCCTTAACGCTTGGGATCCCACCATATTTTGTCACCATAGCCGCGATGCTATAAGCATTAGAGTTGTAGATCTTACCTGGTCTGTAATTCTCACCCGGTTGCAAAAGTTCATCACCCGTTGAAACTATCGCAACAACGGGTCTGCGCACAGCTTGAATCTCAGACCGACCCAAAGAGGCAATAACGCCAACCTCACCCGCACCTAAAATATGTCCTGCCTCAAATACCTTGTCGCCTTGACGAATGTCTTCTCCTGCCTGACGTATATTGTCATTTGGTTCTGCCTCAATATGTATAGCAACAGTATCGTCTGGCTTTACAGTTTCTCCACGCTCAAGCTCATCTGTATCCTCAAATGGAACAACCGCGTCAGCGTTTTGAGGAAGCGGAGCACCTGTCATAATTCGAATTGCAGTACCTGGTTTCAAAGGCTGGTCCGCTATCTGTCCGGCTGCCACTACACCAATAACCTGCAATACCGTCGGTGCATTCTTAGTTGACCCTGTCGTATCAGAAGAAAAAACAGCATATCCGTCCATCGCAGAATTCGTGAGTTGAGGCACATGAAACGGAGCGAGGACGCGTTCACCCAAAACTTGCCCTAAAGAACCCAGCAATGGTGTGGGTTCCACGGAAAGCTGCGAAAAGTACGAAAGAATGCGCCCCCGGGCTTCCTCCACGCTTAACATCTCAGCATCGTAATGATGACGATGAGGACGATCGTGTTCTTCTCTGGGTTTACGAGACATTAATGCTTAGGTACTTATTTCAAGCGCGTAGTTCAGCGCCAAGTTCTTTTTTCAGCTGATTCAGAATCTGTTGTTCGATCTTACCTATCTGTTCGGCTGTTAGCGTCTTTTTCGGTGATTGATACACAAGGCGCACGGCAACGGCTTTCTTTCCTTCAGGAACGCCTTTACCTTCGAACAGGTCAAAAACCGTTGCTGACGCCACAATCCTATTGCGTCGTGCAATTTCAACTATTTCTCCCGCAGTTGATTGGCTCTTAACAATTAATGACAGGTCACGATGGGATGCGGGCACTCTAATAAACTCTTGGAACTTACCGCCACCGCCATATGGCGTTGATCCAGAAATGATCTCTAGGACGGATTGTAGGTCTAGCTCGAACAATGCAACTCTATCGACTTCTGCATCGAACTGCGAAAGTACTTCTTCAGAAATTTCACCAACCACTCCGATTACGGCATCATTCGCAGCCGGGACCCTGACGATCGCTGTCCGGCCAACTGCAAACGTGGGATCCACGCCTGGCTCAAAGACTGGCGAGATACCTAGATTAGTAAGAACGAACTCTATAGCGCCCTTTGCATCATAAAAGTCTGAAGTATCGCTCGAAAGATCCCAGTGAAGATCATTCCTTGGCCCGGCAAAAGCCCCTGTCGCCATCTGACGCTCCTCGGGCAGCCCTTCACCGTAATCTAAGAAAACCCGTCCCGTCTCAAAAATAGCTATGGGTCCACGCCAGGTGCGTGAATTACGTGCAACCGTCATTAACAGACCTTCACGGAGGGTTCGACGCATAACTGCAAAATCCGAACTTATGGGATTTCGCAATTTTATTTGCGCTGCAACGGATTCATCAAGAGAAACACGCGCCTCACCTTCACTGGTTGTAGCAGAGTAATTAATAGTCTCTCGCATACCTGCTTGAACCATTAAATCGGTCACCCGCTGACGCAGATCCATCTCCGGTTGAGGCTGCCACTGAGGTGGTCTACCTGAAAGAATTGTTGTCGGGATGTTGTCATAACCAACTATACGGGCTATCTCTTCTACGAGGTCTTCAGATATCGAAATGTCAGGACGCCAATAAGGGATTAACACATCCCAGCCGGTCGCATCCCCTGTCAGATCAAATCCAAGCGCTCGCAGTGTGCTTTCAACCACACCTCTATCAAACTCAACACCGAGGACTCTCGGAATATCGCTGGATTCAAGACGAACAGATTCCAACTCTTGACCAGCACTCGGATTCACATCGATTATCCCTGATGCTGCCTTTCCACCAGCGATTTCCAGAATAAGTTTTGTGGCACGGCGAAGACCAACCTCTGCTAATCCCGATCTTAAACTCTTCTCGAATCTGAGCGTGGCCTGGCTAGACAACTCCAACGTACGCGCCGTGCGACGATTATTCACACCCTCAAAGGTTGCTGATTCTAAAAGCACGGTTCCAGTAGATTCTGATATTTCGGAATTAGCTCCACCCATAACTCCAGCCAATCCGATCCCATGATCAGGATCAGCAATAAGAAGCATATCTGGATCGAGTTTTCGTTCCTTACTGTCCAGGGTTGTCAGCTTCTCACCGGACCTAGCTCGTCTCACGATAATCTTGTGATCGGCTACCTTGTCATAGTCAAATGCATGAAGTGGTTGCCCTATCTCAAACATCACAAAATTCGTGATATCAACTATGTTGTTAATTGGCCGCTCGCCAATTGCAAGAAGACGATCTTTAAGCCATTTTGGGGACTCTCCGATCGTAACTCCTTCAATAACAGAAAGCGTGTAACGAAGGCACAGATCAGGATCTTCAATCTCAACGGATGCCAGTGTGTCAATATCAGGCCCTAGCGCGTCAAAATCCACTTCAGGTTGCTTTAACGGGTTTCCCGTAATCGCCGCAACGTCTCTAGCAACTCCAAGAACACCTAAACAATCTGGTCGATTAGGGGTCAGTTCAATGTCTAAAACCGACTCGCCCAGAACCTCTCCTATCGGGGTGCCGACCTCAGCATGATCATCGAGCACGAGAATCCCTTCATGGTCATCACCAATTCCAAGTTCTCGAACCGAGCAAACCATTCCATCTGACACGACACCGCGTATTTTCGAACGCTTGAGTTTTTTTGTCTTGCCTGGTTCGCTAGAGTACGCATCCTGAAGTATTGCACCTATGGACGCATATGCTATCTTCTGACCCTCAGCGACATTTGGGGCGCCACATACAACCTCTGCCTCACCATTCCCGTGATCAACCGTGACAAGGCGCAAACGATCCGCATCCGGATGCTGTCTGACATTTATCACCAAACCCACTACAACATTTTCTATCCAACCCGTTCGATCGATAGATCCAACCTCATTACCGGCCATCGTCAAACGATGGGCCAGATCATCAAGCCCGATGTCAATATCTACGTACTCACTAAGCCAAGAAACAGGAACCTTCATACATTTATCTCAATTGCGAGCATTACATGTGGAAATAGAAATTACGAACCAATTCAAGTTCTTTCAAATATCGCTAAAACTGAGTTAAGAATCTCAGATCGTTAGAGAAAAAATGTCGAATGTCGGTTATTTCATTACGTAACATTGAAATCCTCTCTGGTCCCATACCAAACGCAAACCCTGTGTATTTATTTGAGTCGTAACCAGAATTTTCTAGAACACGCGGATGAACCATCCCAGCACCAAGAATCTCTATCCATCTCCCATTCCAATCAATAGACATATCCACCCCGGGCTCAACAAATGGGAAGAAATCACAGCGAAAGCGCACTTTGCGTGACTGCCCAAATATACGTCTTGCGAACTCGTAAAGCGTCCCTTTTAAATCTGCGAATGTAATCCCTTCATCGACCGCCAAACCTTCAACTTGATTAAAGTGCCATTCATGAGTCGAGTCAGTGGATTCATATCGGTAGCACTTACCCGGAACCACTACACGAATAGGCGGGTCATTACTTTCCATGACCCTTGCCTGCATAGGAGAAGTATGCGTGCGTAGGAGTACATCGTCATGCTTTTCCGAATCAACCCATATCGTGTCCCACTGATCACGAGCCGGATGACCTGCGGGTATGTTGAGCATGTCAAAGTTGTACTTCTCGAGCTCAACCTCAGGGCCCTCTACCGTTTGGAACCCCATTTCGTTAAACGCCTGAGTGATTTCCCTAATCATCTGCGTAGAAGGATGGAGCCCTCCAAGAGCAGGTTTACGTCCTGGAAGGGTGACATCTAATGAGCCAACAGGTAAATCGGATGACTTCGCTTGTATTTCGCGTTCTTCATAAAGTGAGTCCAGATCAGCACGAAGAAGGTTGGCTGCGGCACCCACTATTTTCCGTTCTTCAATCTCCAGAGAACCTAATCCCCTCAACAGCGCGGTCAATCGACCTTTTCGCCCAAGAAAATCAACCCTCCATGATTCAAGTTTTTCGCTTGAATCGGCTGAATTTAGAGCTGAAACGGCAGCCTCCCTCAATTGGTCTACTGCTTCACTGGGTTGAGCTTCTGACACGAAAATTTACCTACCCTAAATAATTCTTACTGAGCATGAACGAACGCCTATCAAAAGTACGGTGCACGGCGATGTTAGACACAAAATTATATTAGATCAGCGAGGTACAAATCACTGTTATCTCAATCTCAAACACAGTTGGGAAACAAGTTCTCCAGAAAAAACGCTATGAATTTGTCCAATTTTCTTTCCAATTTTTACAAACTGAAAAATTTAATGATTCCATCTATATAGCAGAGATATTATTACGATTTTCGTAGTATTTCACGTATTATGAATCATTAAACCAACGTTACTAAGCGTACGCATGAACCCCTTGACGGCCAACGTCTCTCAACTTTAACCGTCAAACTAGCGACAAGTTCAAAAAGATGTAGTAGGGTCGATCGACAATATGAGATCGGCCGCAGTAACACACGAGGTGTTCGAGAAGCCGAAAAACAACAATCATCCACGAGTAACGGGGGGATCCCATGGAAGCCTATTGTATGAAGTGTAAGACCAAGCGTGATATGCAAAATCCACAGCAAATCACAATGAAAAACGGTCGCCCCGCATCACAAGGCAGCTGCCCTGTATGTAGCACCAAAATGTTTAAGATCGGTAAAGCTTCATAAGCCTCGGCTATTGAATGAATCGACCCGTGCTTTTTCGCACGGGTCTTTTTTTATCAAAATATTCTCTAGCGACAGTTTAATTCCCTTTAACTGGTAGTAATCTTCGTTTGCATTCTATGTTGGACAATCAATGCAATAACGGACATGCGAAAGGAGGTACCCAATGCAAACTACAAGGTTTGGCAATACTGGATTTAACACCAGCAGACTAGGTATTGGGCTGGCCGAAGTTGGTTACGAACTCTCACTCAAGGACCAGAAACAGGCATCAGAAGTTATACACTCCGCTCTAGACCAGGGGATTAATTTCCTTGATACAGCTGCCTGCTACGACTTATCTGAAGAATTGATCGGGAATGGAGTAGCAAACCGTAGAAGCGAGTTTTTCCTTGCTACAAAGGCGGGGCACATCACTGGTAAATCTAAAGGGGATGAATGGACCTACGCTACGGTCATCGAGTCAATTGACAGAAGCCTAATGCGCCTTAAGACTGACCATGTAGACCTTGTACAGCTCCATTCATGCGAGATCGATATTCTTGAACAAGGAGAGGTCATTAAAGCACTTGAAGAAGCTCGCGATGCTGGCAAAACACGGTTCATCGGATACTCGGGTGACAATGAGGCCGCCCACTGGGCAGTTGAATCCGGAATATTCGCAACTCTCCAGACCAGCTACAACCTAGTAGAACAACGTGCCCGAACTTCAGGACTGCTTGAAAAAGCGACCGCCGCTGGTATGGGTACCATAATAAAACGTCCTATAGCGGGCGGTAGTTGGGCTAAGTCCCGTAACGACCAATCCAAACCAAGTGTTCGCGGATACGATGAACCATACTTGGAGCGTGCGAATGCCATGCGAGCACTCGGCGACATTCAGAACGAACCAGAAGACGGAATACTCACATCGCTCGGATATACATTGGCAGACTCTAATGTAAACGTAGCCATCGTTGGTACAAAGAGTCCATCGCATATGGAAGCGAATATAAAACAGGTCGAAAATGATCTACCAATACCCTCCAATGTAGTGAAAGAGCTAAACAGAAGATTTGAGAAACTTGACACCGACTGGGAGCAGCGCACGTAACCGGCAAGCATGAAGAAAGAACATCCAATCGAATGAGAATAGAACGTATAGAGGTTCGATTCGTCGAAGCAGAACTGGACAAGCCGTTCGGCTGGTCACAGAGATGGACAGATGTCCGCAGTGTGATCGTGTTAAAAGTCACCACGAATGACGGGGTCGTCGGTTGGGGTGAAACGTATGGTTCACAAGACTCCGTCGCTGGCATAGCCACAGTTGCACAAATCGCTATTGGCGAAGACCCTGCTCACATAGGCAAAATCTGGCACAAGCTACACAGAGCGGTATATCAGAGCCACGTCTTTGCTAAAGGCGGTGCGAACGCTATCAGTGCACTAGATACCGCACTTTATGACATAGCCGGCAAGAGTTCAGGTAAATCTGCAGCCGAGCTCTTGGGCGGGAGAATACACGATTCAATACCGGTTTACGCTACGGGACTTTACTACGTAGATAACTATGCCCTCGCACCGCTTCTTGAGGAAGCATCCGATTACGTTGAACAGGGATTCTCGGGAATGAAGATGAAAGTAGGCGCAATGTCACTGACTGAAGACGCCAAGCGCATCAAGAAGACCCGCGAGGCGATCGGCGAAGATGTAAGGCTCATGTTCGACGCAAACGAGTCCTACGATCCCTCTACGGCACTAACATTCGCCAATATGGTCGCGGACCATGACCTGACATGGTTCGAGGAACCATGCGCATCGCGAGACGACCAGGCAAACAAGATCGTTCAAGAAAGATCACCTATCCCTACATCCGGCGGTGAAAGCCTCTCGACACGGTGGGAGTTTGCGTCAAGGCTAGCAAACCGAACTTTCGATATCATCCAACCCGACATATGCGGTGTTGGTGGTCCTTCGGAAATGCACAGAGTCGGTCTTATGTCACAAGCTTTTGGGGTGAAATTTAACCCGCACTTCTGGGGTACTGGAATAAGTTTCGCAGCAGCTTTACACTCGCTGGCTGTCCAACCAATAGGCCAAATCGGACAGACCAATATCCCCTATCAAAACGAATCCGTTCTGGAGTTCGACCAAACACCGCACCCAATAAGAGAAAACCTTACTGAACCATTCTTCACACAATCAGATAGCAGGGTCACCGTTCCAAGTACTCCGGGACTCGGTATCGAGGTTGATGAATCAGTTCTCGAACATTTCACACAGGGCGAAGTCGCGGTAACTGAAAAACCATCTGCTGGCCAACGGGTCTTCTAGATAACTTCACCATCAGAAAAAATACGAGGCAACCATGAAGATCACAGACCTTAGCGTGACACTGTTCAAGTGGGAAGGCATACCCACGATTAACTACAGTCCGCTGTCAGGCAAAATAGGTGGAGAGTCTGATCTTGGACTTGTGACAATAACTACCGACGAGGGAGTTGAAGGCCATGCTTTCCTTGGCAGCTCAAGTCAGCCGGCAAGCCTTGACGCCACCTCACTCATTAAATTCGTTAAGCCGGTCCTTATGGGTCAAAATCCCTTGAACCGGGAACTTCTCTGGCAAAACATGAACATGGTTATCAGAAAGTCGGGCATACGCGTCATAGGCGCATGCGACGTAGCCCTGTGGGACATCGGTGGAAAGATTGCCGATATGCCAATACACGAGATGCTTGGATCTTACAGGTCAGAGATACGAGCATATGCATCATCAACGGTGCATCAAGATCCAGAGACTTACGCTAATGAAGCCGCGAGCATGAGGTCCGATGGATGGACCGCGTACAAAATACATCCGCCAACCAATCCAGCCCTTGATATCGAATGCTGCCGACAGATCAGAGAAGCAGTAGGCGATGAACACACACTCATGCTCGACTCAACCTGGGCGTATGACTATCCTTCAGCTTTACGGGTAGGCAGAGCGATACAGGAAATGAACTACTACTGGTACGAAGATCCGCTTGCCGACGATGATATTTATAACTACACAAAGCTCCGCCAGCAGCTCCACATCCCGCTTATGGCAACTGAATATTCGCCGGGCGGCTTCACAGCCTATGCACCCTGGTTAACTGCACAGGCAACGGACTACCTTAGAGGGGATGTTGCTGTAAAAGGTGGGATTACAGCCCTGATGAAAACTGCGCATCTGGCAGAGGCATTTCATATGAATTATGAAGTTCACCATGGTGGCAACTCGTTGAACAACGTCGCAAATATGCACGCTATTATGGCAATGAAAAATTGCGAGTTTTTCGAGGTGTTACTCCCGTCTGGCGCTCAAAAGTACGGGCTCGCCGAAGAGATAGACATCGACTCCAACGGCAATGTCCACGCATTCACCGGCCCCGGACTTGGTGCAGAGATCGACTTCGAACTTATAGAGCATCATAAAATTGGAGTTATCAGCTAAAAATATCGATGACCTTCTACCAGTAAATCAATCATCACCTGAGACCAAAGAATCTTGGAATCCGGTCAAGCGATACTTCACATTAAACCATGGAACAAAAATTGACAGAAAACGAAACGATAAATGTACCTGCAGCGGACCCTGCGAAGGCAAAAAGCTACGAACGAGTGAAGCTGGTTATGTCTCTGGTATCGATGGCGCTTAATTTCGTTATTCCAATACTGTTCCTGCTCCTCGGCGGATCTGAAGCTATAAGAAACCTTGCTGAGGGCTGGACAGGTTCAGCAGCACTAATTGTGGTGATCTACCTGTTGGTCTCGGGCGCAGGCTTGCAGGCGATTGAATTTCCTTTCGAAATTTTTTCAGGATTCATAGTCGAAAAAAAATATGGCCTGAGTAAGGTTTCGATCCGCGGCTGGCTATGGGACTGGCTTAAAGGAACAATGATTCAAACGGTATTAGCCGTCGCATTGATTTCTGGAATCTACTGGCTTTTGCGTTCCCAACCTGAAATGTGGTGGGTATGGGCAGCGATCGGTGCGATAGTTCTGATGATAATCATGATGGCGCTTGTTCCTATAGTGCTAATGCCACTTTTTTACAGGTTCGAACCAATCCCTGAAGGCGAACTTAAGGACAGACTATTTGCCCTCGCCGACCGAATAGGCACCAATGTAAAAGGTGTCTATGTGTGGCATCTGGGGGATAAGTCATCAAAGGCCAACGCAGCCGTGACAGGCTGGGGTAGGACCAGAAGAATCATCATTTCCGACACCCTGATCGAATCAAATACAGTGGAAGAAATTGAAGTGGTTATGGCACACGAACTGGG
>CEOQ01085462.1_pt1 | contig 11724 bp, 9 predicted proteins | sample 361351 | NCBI WGS metagenome assembly CEOQ01 (sample SAMEA2619907, study PRJEB7988) | marine metagenome | biome: marine biome (ENVO:00000447); feature: deep chlorophyll maximum layer (ENVO:xxxxxxxx); material: "saline water (ENVO:00002010), including plankton (ENVO:xxxxxxxx)" | depth 60 m | reverse complement strand
CTTCCCGCTAGAGCCGGGAATAGCATTCCTCTAGGTGTTAATATGACCTCAGTAGTCCTCTTTGACGATACTTGCGGTACCTGTAGTCGCTGGGCATCATTCATCAACCGATACGATCGTTCAGGTAACCTCCGAACACTTGGACAGGACACTGATGAAGGAACCAAGTTACTCTCAAACAAACCAGACGAGATGCAGGAAATTGACTCCGTATTCATCATCACCGAGGAAGGCCAATGGCATGCCAAGAGTGGAGCCGTCTGGAGAATTGCATCTAAGATGGGTCTGCCTTGGTCGTTCGGTGCGGCAATGTGGTTAGTTCCATACCCTATCAGAGATTTATTCTACGACATCTATGCCAAGTTCAGGTAAACCCTCACACGGTGGGTTCATGGAGCCCCTTTCTCTCGAAGTGTCGTTGAGTGATGAGAAGAGCGGTAAACGACGGCGGGGACGCCGTCGACGCCGCCGAGGCTCAGGGGGCAGAAACGGATCCCCTCAGAAACAGAGCCCGGCGGCCGACACAGAAGCGGTGGAGCGTGCGATTAACCGATTCGATCAGAATCCTCTCCCCATGGGCATACCTGCTGAGATAGATCCTCCTCCCAGAAGAATTGACGTAACCTGGAAGACTAAGGCGGTGCCCAAGGATGTCCAGCGTAAGGCGGGAGATATCGCATGCATTCCGGGGGAATTCGGATTCCTGCCCGAAGATAGGGTGCAGCAGATTGCTGAGAAGTTAGATCATCTTCCAATCACCTTGGAGCAGGCATTATCGCTTCGCAGTGCCCTTAACCAGGAGAAGAGCGTTTACTCGCACTCTCGACTGATGAGAAGGGCAAATGAGCTTAGCCGCAGGTACAATTCAGGTGAGAGCGTAATCGCTCTCTCCAAGCGCTTCGATGCCCCCCCTGTCAATACTTTCAGAGCAATCCTGACCGGTCGAGGGTGGTCGAAGAGCCGAATCAAGGAAACTCTGAACAAACAGCCTCACAGACTCAACAAGCGCGATCGTGAGCAGTTCGAGCTGGCTGAATCGGTTGACAGAGTCAGCTCGGTGGATCAAAGTGACACCCAGAGTGCTGCCGAGGTCTTTGAGGACATTCTGTGCAATCACTTTGAGTCTCTGGGGGTCAGGTTCCGTCGTCAGGAGGAGTTACTTGCTGAGCAGAAGGATAGCGAAGGAAGGGCAATCATAACTCCCGACTTGCTATTTTTAGATGATGTCAGAATCAACGGAGTGCCCTGCGCTTGGATTGATGCCAAGCATTTCTTCGGAGCCGACCTAAAGTTCCCCCGCAAGAAGACACAGAAGCAGGTGGACCGCTATGTTGCCGAGTACGGCCAGGGTGGTATCGTCTACAGACACGGGTTCTGTGACGGATTACGACTCAAGGGAGCGGTACAACTGGACGCCAATCCATTGGATTTGTCGCCATTGGATGACTTCCATGAGAAGGCCAGAAACTCATCATGAGAGTTTGCCTACTCTGGTACCCAATCCTTTGAGGCCAATATTATCCAATTCTGTGATTACGTCCTCGATCCATTCACCCCCGTTTGTGGGGTCGACGGGGACTATCGCAACACTCTCTCCGAGCATGCACAGCATTACCTCAACATCCTCGGCTCCAGCACTAGCGGCAGCGGCTTCTGCCATGGTTACCAATTCGTTCCGAGAAGAATCTTCGAACAGCCCACTGTCGTGTGAGAATGAGCTCGCTGATTCAATCAGATCGGCCCATCTCTCGGCCGTCCAATCTCCTTTCGAGAGAGTTTCCATCTGCCTTGAACCGGCCTCGCTGATTACTCGCTTCCAATTCGAATCATCGATATAGACTGAGGTATGCTTTCCCGAACCACTCCTCCAAGCCAGTACAACGGGAGTTCCAAGACTCCAACCCTCGGCCCGGCCCGGCCCATTTCTAAGATCAGAACCATGGTACGGAGAGCCCGCCTCCATCCTCCGTTCGACACCTCCGGCTGCTAAAGCGGTCACATCACCCAATCCAGTCGAGCGCGACCTCTCTACCCAATGAGCGACAGAATACGCTCTACGAAGACTCTCTTCGTAAGGTAGGCCGACTGCTCTCTGGAACGCCATCGCCGAAGCCACTGCCCCGGAAGCTGACACCCCAAAGCCCTGAGCGGGCGGAAGCGAAATTGTGACCGATAAGCCCCAAGCGACGTCCAAAACTTCCGGGACTTCTGCGACTAGAGCATCCAGCACGGCTTCATAGAGCTCCGAATCTCCTTCTATAGATTCGAATGTAACAGTCAGTCCGAACTCTCCATCCTCACCGTATGCAACCACCTCGACCCCATCATCGACGCATAGGCCCGCCCCAAGGCTACCTTGTCTAATGAGGTCGTCAGATTCGTCACTGACAGTGAATAGTAGGGTAATATGGCCCCCACACCGGCCTCTCCCTAGGTACCGATGCATGCTCGCTCATATGCATCCAAGCCAAGAATGCTCGGACTCTCAGAATACGGCTACGATATCTTCCTCAATCTCACCGAATCTTCCGGAGAGCTCAGCGATTGCCGCCTCAAATGCGACTCTAGGAGTCATCGAACCATCGGTCTCGAAACTGAGAATGAACTCTCCAGGAGCATCCTCAAGGGTTATGGCGTCCTTGAAATCACGCGACTCCTCAGTTCCCGGGCCAACATGGTTGAGATCATCTGCCAACTGGTCTACCATATCCATGTCTTCTAATCTACCATCGCCGTCAAAATCCTTCGCCTTGATTGAAAGTTTCAGGCCCCACAAAATCTTGGCCTTCGTCTTGTTGTTCAGAACTCCCACCTTCCTCTGTGTGAACGTAACACCTGAGACCGGTGACCACTTTGCGTGCTCACTACCGCGGCCCATGACTGCAGTTGCGTAGAACTCAATCATCTGACCTCTGGACAACTTGGTAATCGGGATACTGCGGTACTTCTCGGGGATGTTAAGACGAGCCTCACCAAGGTAACTCATGTCCCCGGCAGTTATCATTCTGCCACCATCAGTGCCGAATTCCTTGCAGGTGTAGATCATGGTGCACAGAGGGCATCCTCTGTCCTTTTCGACTAAGTCAGCGCACTCTGGACATTCGTTCTGGAAGTGAAACTCGTCATGAACTGTTGGAATCGGAATCATTGCTAATCTTTGAGCAATCAACTCATCAGGCAGTGGGCCATTAGTCTCCCAGACCTCTCCGTCTTGCTCGATGGTACCCATCTCGAAGCGAACCTTGTCTATGGCCATCTTGGGAGTATCAGAAATCAGAGTCCGACGAATAGCGTTTACAAACGCACGATCAGTATCTTTGAGCAGGATTCGGATTTTCTCATCACTCTCTTCGATAATCTTCGTCTTTACCATTCTATCACCTCAAACACGACGCCCTCGGCGCCCTCCCTTGCTCTTCGTCCCATCCGTCGCTACGGGGGTAACGTCTTCGATTCGGGTTATTTGTACTCCGGCTCGGGTCAGGGCCCTGATTGCGGAGGTCGCGCCCGGTGCATTGTGAGAACGGTTCCCTCCAGCGCCGCGATACTTGACAATAACTTGGCTGAATTCCTTCTCAGCCAGCATCTCAGCCATTCGCTCGGCGGCTCTAGTTGAGGCAAACTGGCCTCCAGAGTCGCTCCCACCCTTAGTTACCATTCCACCTGAGACCTTGCAGATTGTCTCTGCACCGGTCAAATCAGTAGCGGTCATGAGCACGTTGTTGTGGGTAGTATAGATATGCAGGATAGCCTTCCTAGTCATTTGACTTACCTCCCTCATTCTCTGGCACCGTATCCTGAACGGTAGGCGCCTTGGCCGAATCTGACTTGATTTGCTCTACGAACTCGGCATCCGCATCGCGCTCAGGAATTTCATCCTCTTCATCAGATATTCTATCCCTAATGGATAACTCCAAACTCTTTCTAAAATCATGTTCTGGATCATTGTACGGAGAATTAGACGAGTACTGAATCAAGTCCTGCTCTTCCCTTAGTACGTGATATCCGGGAACCGTCATTCGCTGGTCACCGATACTTATGTGTCCGTGCACAATTAGATGTCTTGCAGAACGCATGGTAGGAGCCAGTCCTTTGTAGTAGACTACAGACTGTAATCTCCTATCCAGCATATGTTGAACTGTTATCTGTAGAATCTCGTCTATACCCGCACCCTCAGACAACAATCCTTTGCGATAGAGCGATTCCACCAAGTCATTCTTCTCGCGAGCGAAGTGTCCTTCTGAGGTATCAACTCTGCCGATTAGTTTCATCGCCTGGTTTCGGTGGCGGCGAAGAGCTGACAGTTCACGCCAAATCTCTCTCCTTCCACCGCCTCTTCCACTGATTTTCTTTAGTCCGTATTCCTCTCTTAGGTCGTACTCTTGCTGTATTCTCGCCGCCTTCCAAGGGTGAGTAGGTGTACTAGTCTTGGGTCTTGCAAACTTAGGATCTCCCATCTAATCACCTCACTTCTTACGCTCTACACCCAGTGTCGCGCCACTTCTACCGTTGGAGCGCAGCCTCTGGCCACGGACCTTGTGTCCGCTCCTATGCCTCATACCTCGGTATGCCTTGACTCCTGCCATTCTTGCAATGTCGTCGTCACGAGTCATCTTAACCTCCAGAGCTACGATATGAGCATCATCATTGGTCTCAAGATCGCGCTGGCGGTTGACCAACCACCATGGAACGGCAGTTGCGTAATCGTCGACAGCTGTCCTTAGACGGTCCTGCTCGTCGTCGCTGAGGTGACCGCCAAGGGTCTTACCATCAATTCCCGCCAAGCGACAGATTTGCTCGGAGGTACGCATACCAATGCCCTTGATCGAAGTCAGTCCTATCGAGATTGGTCGCAGACCATCGATGTCGCTGTCCGCCATTCGCAGGATGTAAGAGAAGTCATCTCCTAGTTCGGCTTCATCAGGCATTGTTACGGTTCCCCCGTGTTCACCGGTTTCCCAGTGGCCCATTGGGCATCTGGGCGACCTACCTTCCCTATTTGAACCGATTGGCCGCCCCGAAGGGGCGTCAAAACCTACTCTTTGCAGACCACATACAGGCTCTGGGTGCCCGAGGAGCGCTCTAGGTCGATATCGACCATGAACCCCTTCGAACCGTCAATTTGTTTGAGTTCTCGGTCGAGCCTTCGCTGAATTGTGGGCTGAATCTCGGGATCTAGAGTGCATCGCAGAGTGATCTTACCAATTCCATTCTTGCCGACCGAGGAAGCGACTTGGTCGATTGTGTGAAGCTCTGGCGGCCTGAGTCTGTGCTGGACAATCTCGCCGGTAGCCACAACGAACCCTTCAACTTCTTCCGAATCGACCAATGGATCAGTGTGTATGAGCATCGGCCTGCGACCTTCGAGTCTAAGCCAACTGTAACCCGTATCCTCTCGCATCGCCTGTTCAAGCCAAGTTTCCTGTAGACCGCTCTGCACAAGTGCAGGGTCAACAATCGTCAGATGAGCCCCATATGGCGGTGGCTCAGTCATCACGACACTTTCAGATGGCCTAGGATTGCCTTCAATCTCAGCGATGACGTTCTTCCTACCCATCCTGACGCAGCGATTACTTGCCTCAGAGGACAGCGACCCAATCCACAAGGACAATCGGTCAACACGCCCACCGCCTTGACTCAACCATTCCCAAGTAAACTCTGCTCCGGGCAGGGCCATTCTGACATTGGCTTCAACTAATCCTCGCTGATCCTCTCCGAGTCTAGGAGAGAGATCAAGGAGAACTGCGGGCCCGTTGGGGCCACTCTGAAGTTGATCCGCCCATCCTTCTAGGATAGAAGCGACCGAAGGCTCCATCTCATCGATGTCATGATTCTGAGCATCTGTCGGTCTGGCTGGGTCCAAATGAAGCATCGCAATCGGAGGATGGGCTCTTGTACCAGCCTCTCTGAGACTACTCCAGTACTCTGTCATCGCTCCTTCCGAATCGGACCCATCACCAATGACGACCCTATCCATCGATCTTTGTAACTTATCTTCCTTCGAGTTGATGTACATGTTAGCAGCACATAGAACCGCTATATTCCCATCTCTTTCTATTCCTAGAACGGGGCGCTCCAACTCCCTACCGTAGGCGATGAGTTGGATTCCTGAACCTGCCGCGGCATCCAGGATGACCCCTGCAGGCAGAGAATCGTCATCTATCCGCTGTGCACGAGCGAGAGCTACGAACCAAGGTGTGGAGAGACGTCGCATATCATCAGTCATGTGAAATTCTGGCTCGCCCCGCCTAGCAGAAGACGCCTGAACCCTTTTCTTTGCCTCTGTGGCTATGCCCGCTGAAGGGTTGAGAGCCGTGTGTCCATCTCCATCCATCACATCGCCCCCTCCTACAACTCAGTCAAGTCTTTTTCGCGCACCTAGGTTATCGGACCGCGATTGATGGTCAATTCAAAAAGCAGCCAGGAATGCTCCAATTCATGCCCCTCGCTGTTGCCATATGCAATTGGAGGAGGAAGTAGGGTGGTGTGCGTGGTGCCTGTGGTAATCCCGGGAAGAAGGCCTCTATCACCATCTATATCGAGTCCAATGGCCGACCACCCGAAACCATCGATGTAAGTAGGGTCATTTCCGGCGGTCACAACGAGGTCACCCTCATCGAGTTGCTCACCTGTATCTGCATCCCAGAGCACGTAGTGAACTTCAATCCGGTCGTTATCGTTGATGTGAAGCTCTCTCTCCTCAGATCCCTTGAACACTGCAACATCTAACAGCACCTCTGCATTGACCACTGAGAGATGACTAGCTACAACTGTGAACTCGCCTTCCGTCAAATCTTCTGTCAACTCGATTTCACGGAAACCACTCTCATTGGCTTGCAGAGTAATCACATCACTGGTATCGCTCTCAGCAGAGAACAGCACCCCTGAACCGAGAATCTCCAGTACCAGATCTACTGACTCATTACCTCTGTTGTATACCACTAAGGTAGCCCGGTCACCGTCTCCTTGGTGCTCCCAGTCACAACGTAACTCACCCGGGTAAAGGAATACATCATCCTGTCCCGAGAGGTTTTCGGGCCACTGCCAGTTACCCTCTCTAGCCATACAGGTGTCGAATAGCAAATCAACCTCCCAGGAGTATCTGCCATCAATCTCAGGAGCATCTACTGGGGGGCCGAAGGAATCCTCTAGATCGGCGCTAAAATTCCACACTGCGAAACCCACCCATATGGCCGAGAACAAAAGCACTACAGCGGTCCCTATCGAGAGCATCAGAGTTGCTCTCGGAACCGCCATTTCGTTGATTCCGAGAGGTATCGTAGGATGCTCGACCTCGTCGGGGGTATCCGATATCCAAGACCTCGTCACAGCATCTGTGTGACGACCGTCTGCCATCAACGTTGGCGTAATCGGTTGTGCCTAGAGTCGAGTATGACATCAGTCCTGCAGGAGCGCTTCTTCGTTGCGCTGACCTAGCCATGAAACCACACCAAGCTCGATTGCTACTACTATCAAGGCGGTCAGCAACGTGACAGGTTCGGTAATGCCCTGAACGAATATTAGTGCTACCAAGATAGCCAGTATCAGATCAGCCAGACCCCAGATTCTGAGAACTCTGCGTAGTTGCAGTATACCGATGACCCATACCGTGGTTGAAAGGACAATCAGTAGCGCTGGCAATACTATTGAGGTTGCATATCCTCCAATTCCAATCATAATCAGTAGCATGTGAGAGTTCACAGCCAGCATCATTGTCCACTTCTCACCCTTTAGAGGCACAGTCAACGCGCATAATGACAATAGGACCAGTCCTGTAAACAAGGTGATTTCGGGCAGAATTTCGATTGAAGTCTTGAACCAAGGACCAGTGGATAATAGAGCAATTAAACCCGCTGGAATCGCAATTCCTACTGCAGTCGGCTGACGATACCTCCAACCTTGCTCTATGCAACTGGCTACTGCGAGTATTCCAGCCGGACCGAAAGATAGCAAGACGATGAATAGGCTCCTTGCTCCTCTCCCCGAGGCTCCCTTCCAGTCACCTCGATCCAATTCCACTCTCTTCCTGTCAACAAAGATGTCCGCGAACACGCAAAGTATCAGTACAGACTCTAGCAGTATCCAAGGTAATCTCCATTCTAGCATATCTCCTTCAAACGGATCGATTGTGAGTGGGAAGGGAAGTGCCTCGACCATCACTGCTCCAAGCATCCTTCCCGCTAGCAGTGGTAGAACAATCCAATCTAATGCGATTGGGATTCTATCCAACAACCTGTCCTTCCCAATCAGAGATATCGCTGACAATGCGAGTAGTAGAGCAATCAGTACAGCCATATCGAGGAGATCCCTGTTGCTGCTCCCAGGTCCCAAGTGAGAGATTACATGAATGGCTACTAGACCAATTATCGCTGCTGCGATTGGCATCTCCATGCCTAAGATGTGCGGCAACTCAAGATCGAGGCGTTCGGTCCTAGCCCTAGCTATGGCGATCAGCGCAGTTAGGAAGACACCCGTAGTCACGAGCAGTAGTGGATTTGGCCCCGTGAGGAGCCCGATGAGCACTCCCGAACCTAGTACTAAGGCAAGGATTGCAAGGACCACTGTAGGCCTGTGGCTGACATCGGAAGTGTACAACTCAGCCAAGTCATCGGTCTCTGCCTTGACCCGACTCTTCCTTCGCTTTGCCTCCATCTCGCCGAGAATCGGGTCGTAGGTCGAAATCTCTCCTTCTCCACCCTTGCCCGCCTCAACGGCCATCTGGATTCTAGCATCTCTCTTCGAGATACTCTTGAGTTCGGCGCGAATCTCTCCCCTGGCAACTAGCCAAATCGAGCTTATCGCAAACATCGCGAGTGAACAGCCTGAGGCATAGGGATCCTCCTCCGAGTATGCCAACGCGGTTGTAATCACCATCAGCCAGAGGGCTGCGAGAGCGGGGTTGAGCAGTTTCTCGATACTGCCTGAGCGAGGCAGATAGATTGCCAGCACACCAGCTGCAAGTCCGACTGAGACTATTGCGGAGTCGAAGTCTGGAAAAACATCGCTGGAAGCCAGTTCCAGAACCGGCTCTCGGCCGGATAGAGCCAGCAGGATCGGCATACTCATCAGCACCAATCCGCCGGTGTAGAGACTCTCACGAGAACCGCCTCTTGTGAACATCAGAACCATCAGACTCATGCATAGCAAGACCGAGAGAGGAACAAACATACCATTCCTCCATTGTATTGCGACTATTGAGACAGTCAGAATGGCAGCCATTGACATCGGCTCACCAATCCTCAGACCCGAGACCTCACACGCTAGATGTAGAATGACTAACATCGAGACCAGAATCATCAGTGTAATCGCGTTGAATCCACCGAACTGAGACATCAATAGGATAGTCAGCATTGGTAGCCACAGCCCAATGGTCCACAATTGCAGAGCCCCTGAGTCACGAACAGAGGCTGAGACCTCGCTCAGTCCGAGGAACTTGGATGCTAGATTGACACCCCCTTCCCCCATTCTGACATTGACCACTACCATGAGAATGCAAGCGGTGGCTAGATACGCCCCTAGAGGAAACGGTTCCAGATCGACCAAACTACCTGGATCGACTTTGTCGTTGGCGACTAGCAGAGTTCTGATTGCCTCCTCTGCCAACTCCTCTATTAGCACCCAACTCCAAGGCAGCAGTACGGTGATTCCTGCCAGCGCCGGAGACTCTCTGTTTACGGCCAATACTGCTGTTCCAATATGCATCACTGCTAGTAGAACCAACAGCAAAGCTCCTCCATCTCCACCAGCGGCGGAAGCCTCTGAAGGAACCAGTATGACGAGCAGGGTCAGCACCACCACAGAACCCATCCAGAGTACCCTGTCAGTCACCCTGTCCTGATCACGCAGTAAGACAAAACCAGTGACGATAGCGGCTAGAATTGTGAACAGTTCGTACGAGTCTAACCATGCGATAAGATCTCCAGAATCTTCTCCAAGGACTAGTATCGCAACCAGTGGGATTGCCCCAATTCCCAGAGGCATCATCACACGCACCGAGTCTACGCCTCTGACGACAAGATACGAGCCTCCGAAGCAGGCGCCTAGGAACGAAACCATTCCTAAAGCGTACCCGACATCCTCGCGACTGGAGGCGACGGCAAGCAGAGCGCCCACCATACCCATCGAGACGGAGACACCCCAGAGTCCAGGCCGACCCAACCCGACTGCCTTGAACGCCTGTGAGAACCAATTCTCCTCGCGCGCGAAGCGGGCTGCAATGGTCGCATTGATTGCCGATACAACCATCAGCAGAATAAACAGGAGAAGCGAGTCATCGAGTGCAAGAATTCTCAGAGATCCTAGCTCAAATCCACCAGTAATCGCATGCATACCAATCCACAGATTGGATGCTGCCACACCCAGAGCCGCCAGATTGCCGGATTGACGGTGCAGAGCCAATCCGTGCACAAGCAGGGTTGCGACAAGAATCATGCCGGCAACACCGGTCTCACCTAGTACTGAGCCCGCAGTCGATCCGATTGCCAGCAGAACAAGGGTGGACTGCGCAGCAATCGCATCGTGGTCGTGGCGATATGCAACGAACACGTTGACTGCAACTAAAACCAGCAGAAGAGCACCCAATGCTTCGAGTCCGATGTAGTCCCATCTGTTGAGCTCAATTGCAAGTCCATAGAGTACCTTCATCGAGATTATCACCCATGTGACTCCTAGAATCTTCATACTCTGATTGGGAACCCAAATTTCTCCTAGAGCAAAACCAACCGATGCTAGCAGAACAAGAACAGCGATGGCCAGCAGGGGTGATAGCGCAAGTCCAGCCTGCACCCCGATGGCACTGTATACCAAAATCATCGCAATCATCAGACCCCAGTTTACACCCCTCTCGCCCTCAACAGCAATCTCAGTCACAATGTCGCGGTCAGGAGCGACGGGAACTGTACCATCTTCTTGGATTGCGCCGGCCTCAGTTCCGTCAGGTTTCTTGAACGGGTCAAACATCTCTCCAAGCGCCTCATCGACAGCAGAAGCGAGCTCTTCCCGACTCTCTTCACTCCTTTCTTCAGGAACCTCGAAATCACCCAAATCGATGTCGATAGAGCGTCGAAACTCCTTCTCTCGGATGATTCTGTCATCGCGCTCTTCGCCATCCATCGGCTCGTTACCGAAGCCGCTCCCGCATAATCGCATCCCCCTCCAGAACCCTGAAGAAGCCGGCTTCGCCGAGAGATTCGAAGTCACGACATAGCCGCAACGCTTGAAGGGAGAATCTTGGCGTAGGGCGTCATGGAGTCATCCACCATGTCCGGCGACTCCCGTAACTTTGCCACCCCTCTAGCCTCTCATGGCTTGGATCCAAAGGGCTCAGTCCACTGGAATCTAGGATGGGAGGCCCTACATGAGACGGCCGTGGAATTGAAAGAAGCCAAACTCACGGCCGAAGGGGTTCTCTTGGCCACCACAGGGGAAAGGACAGGACGCTCCCCCAATGATCGATTCATCGTAGATGAGGATGGAATGGCGGAGGAAGTTCTGTGGGGCGAGGTCAACAGACCAACCGCTCCAGCTGTTTTCGAGAGGTTACTGGCCAAGACCCGAAACCATCTAAATGCAGCCGAGAATCTGTTTGTCAAGGATGCATTCTGTGGGGCTGACCCTGAATATAGAATGCCTGTTCGACTAGTGACAGAGAAGGCCTGGCATGCGGCTTTCATGCACAATATGTTCGTGCGCGCGACCAACGAAGAACTGGTCAACCATGTTCCT
>CEOQ01046705.1_pt1 | contig 11742 bp, 4 predicted proteins | sample 361351 | NCBI WGS metagenome assembly CEOQ01 (sample SAMEA2619907, study PRJEB7988) | marine metagenome | biome: marine biome (ENVO:00000447); feature: deep chlorophyll maximum layer (ENVO:xxxxxxxx); material: "saline water (ENVO:00002010), including plankton (ENVO:xxxxxxxx)" | depth 60 m | reverse complement strand
GTATTGGGCTTGTCCAATCGCTATTAAAAAGTCTGTTAGGTGGCTAGGAACTTCACCCGCATCTGTGCCAACCTCTCCCATCCCAGCTCCGGCTTGAGGTTGAGGTGGATCTCCTTTTGGCGTTTTTGGTGGCTTATTCTCTTTGTTTAGAGCCCAGGAGTCGAATTCAGTGTCTCCATAGTCGTTAATGAGCTTGATGGTTTCGCTAGATAAACCGTCCACTTCATCCTGTGTCCACCCATATTCGGACATTAATCTTTCAAAGTTTGACATTCTTAATCCAATACCGTTTCGATCGGTCCCCAAGTCCTCAACAAATGCTTCTTCCAGCCCAAACGTAAATACTGCTCATCCTCCGCCCACAAAGAGGCGAATTCTCTGAAGTTGTCGACATACTCCGGCGGCACTTGGTCATATGAGCCGTAGTTCTTCAACATTTGTTCCGACCAATGAATGAGATAACCGAGCTTGGCTTCTCGAGGAGCGTCATCGCCGGGACCATTCGGCCCGTACGACTGACCTAAAGCAATCAGCTCTTTCTCGTCTTGTCGTTTAATAATCGAGTTGCCAACAGATTCAGCAACCGCTTCCTGATAGCCGGGGTAGCGACGGCGAACATCTTCCTTCATCCGTTGCTGCTTGTCGTAGTAGCCGCTCCACCGTTTCTTGCGAATATCTGCGATCGTCGCTACAGGCGTCCCGTCTTCCCTTTCCCCCGATTCAAGACGAATCATCCGATCAATCCACCTGTTATACGACTCAATTTCGGCATACCCACGTTCCGCTTCAGCAGCTCGAGTGAGACCAGTCCCACCAAAGAACACATGACCTTGTTCCGAAATATCTTCGATTAGGTGCTCAATGTCGTTAAACACTGGAGCGAGACGAGTAACAGTCCGGTCGTAGTCCTCCATCGCAGCCTTGTTTTTAATTTCCACCGCTTGAGGCAGAAATGCGTTGATGACAGGGTTGATCGTCACTTCGTCCACACCTGACTGGTTGAAGAAGTTGATGTACGGCCTGTTGGCACCACCCAACTCGCCGGGGGTTGCACCATACGCAAACACATTCAAGCGTTGGAATTTCTCCAACAAAGGAAGCCTGTCTCTCCACAAGTCATGCAAGTCGTAGTGCTCGTTGAGCATGTCGTAGGTTTTGATTGCGTCATGCAGCATCGCCGCTCTAGACCAATCTTGACTCAAGAAATTCGCTGCATGCCCAAACGTTTTCTTAGTGAAGGAGAACGGGAAGAACAATGCGTTGACGTTCATCTCAGCAGCAGATCGAGGATTCAATCCGTAGGTGAACGCTTTCTTTGCAGTGGTGTACGCCTCCATAGGTTCCATCTTGTGGATACGAGTCAAGTCGGCGTACATCGATGCCATCCAGTCCTGCACATTGAAACCCAAAATGCCGATCTGTCGGAACTTCGCAGTCCCAGCCTCTAACGCATCAAAGTCGAAGTCCTGTCGACGCATACCGATGCCCGCAAACTCAGCTTGAATCACAGCCCACTCATCGTCAGCTTGAGCGATGGCTCGAGCATCTGGCTTCTTAGAACCGGCGATCTGTTTTGCACGGTCTTTGCGCCAACGAGTAGGACTGATATTGAAACGCAAACCTCCAGCTTGCTGAACTGTCTCAGGCAGATGACCTATCTGTGACAACACAATGCCTTCCGTGTATCGGGAAGCATCAAAGATTGGAGATAACGAGAACCGCATAAAGTCACGCAACATGGACAGGTGGTCAGCCATGTACGTGTAGTGCTTGTACTTGAGACTTTCGTCTAGTTTCCTTGCCGGACTTGTTACAACCCAGCCTTTGTCTCCGTGCCTAACTGTGTCAGCACCCATCTTCTTAAGCAGTGCCGCTTGTGGCCTATAGGCCAGCTTGGTGCCAGAAACAGCACGACCGGTAAAAGCTATTCCGGTAAGTCGAGCAACATCTCCCCATCCCATTGTCATGGGGTTGAGATCAATGTCTTCTCCTGACAGTGCATTCGTTGCGAATAACAAGCCACCGCCAACACCGCCGCCCACCATTCCTCGAGCAGCGAACTGAGCACCTTCAGCGAGATACTGCTGAACACGGCCCGTCACACCTGTCATTTGAGGCTTGTTGACGATCTGTGTTTTAGAGAACAGACGCATACCGTTCGTCAAGTTCGGAGTGGCCTGCAACTTGTCTTGCATGTTGACAAAAGTGCCTCGGAGCTGAGGGCCGACCACTCGTGCCCCCTTCAGCCCGTCAATCACAGCCAAGATCTCTTCGTCGGAATAGCCGTCTTTCTTCAGGCTCTTCGTCATGTACTTCGTCATCTTGTTGGTGCGAACAAGATCTGCTGGGGTACCTGGACTGAACGTGGACTTTACGTTTGCCTGGGCACGAGTAATAAAGTCTTCGCCTTTAGCTAACTCAAGACGAACGGAGTTGTTGTCAGTTATCTCCTCAGCGATCTTTCGCAAGCGATTGAGGAGAGCGTCCATGTCGGCGGAGTCCACTGACCTGAAGTCACGGCCCTTAATTGAGTACAAAGCTTTGTGCAAACTGTTGCGAAGTTGGGCGTTGTACATCTTTGACACTTGATCCTGCTGGTACCTCTGCCCAGCACGACCAATCGACCTAACCCCTCGTTTAACTCTCGCTTCAGCATTTGCTAACTGGTTGCCGTATTTGCGGCCAACTAAACCAAGCGAATCGGTGTACTTGCCGACATCAACAATGTCCTTAACTTCGACCAGCTCATCCACTAAGTCTCGTGGGCTCATGTACTCGACACCGTGAACAAGTTTGTAACCAGCGTCGTCGAGCGTTTTCGCTAACGCTTCGGGTATTGATTCGGGATCAACTTCAGATGCCGTGTAAGCAATCTGCCTATTCAAAGCTTTCTTCTTAGCTGCAAGACCGCTTCCACCATTGGCACGACCTAAGTCAGTTTGAATGCCGTGAACTTCTGACCATCTAGGTGAGTTGTCAAGTTCGTCTAGTCGTCGAGTGACGTGGCTAGTCACTGCTTCAACGTCTATTTCGTTTTTACTTGCATAGTTACGAAGACGATTCACACGTCGTTGGAGATCTTTGTTCATCTCCAGCTCAGTCATAATTTTTTTGAGTTCACCCATTGGCACATCGCCAAAGTTGGCTGTCGAAACTCCGAAGTCATTTTCGACACGAACAAGCAACTCTCTCCACTTTTTCGCATGCTCTGGGTTGTTAGCTATTCGACCCAAAGTGTCTCGAGTGGCTTCCAGATACTCAATTGCCTTCAGTTCGGCAATCTTGTCTTTCTTGCTGATAGTGCTCTTGCGAGCAACAGTGAACTTGCCACCCGGATCAAACGTTCCTCCAAACAAGTTAAACGTTCCATCCTTTGACAAATCTAAGAACTCGTCGCTGGCCAGCACGTCTCTTATGTCGAAGTAGAACGGGTCATCAACGTCTGTGAAGTGACCGAAAGGAGCTGCTTCTTGCTTTACAAGATCTTCTCTTCGCCCTACACGCCGACCCGTTTCAGGGTTAATACCTTGAAGCGACTTGGCTTTCTGAAGCTGGCCTTTCCCAACGGCAATATCGATCGCTTCGGAAGACTTTGTGAAGTTACTCCAGTCACCCATGTCATCGAGCTTGCTAGTGATAGCAATCTCTAACATGCCCGGTGTCATGTGCGTTTCAAGAAGATCTCGAATAACTCGTTTTCGAGTCACGTTGTGTGCATCAATCATTTGACCAAAGCGCTCTAAAGCCATTGGGTTGTTCATGATTGACTCGACGTATGCGTCGTACAGCTCCAGAGCCTGTTTGTTCGACCGGGCTCTGGACTGAGCCAGAGTGAGCAAGGCACCCGGAACATCTTCAGGGTCGACGTAACGCACTTGACTAACTAGCTGGTTGCGGGCTGTGTGGAAATTTTGAGAGAACAATTTAGGACCGTCGACAAACTCGTCAACCATCTCACCTAAGAGGTTCAAGTGCTTTGCAGCGTCAGCGTCAATGGCAGCAGACACAGCCATCCATGTCATCCAGCCACCAAGTTCCTCGATAGCTTTTTCATCGGTTGACCCCATGAACCTTGCCGCTAAAGCTCGGGTAGCTCCAAGTTCTCTTACGTCGTTATCCCACTCTCGAGCTTTGTCAGCCCGCATCGTTTGTATTTCTTCAGGAGTCTTATTTAGTTCAGCAACCTCATCACCTTTGGAAAGAATGTTGTTACGAACAGCGTTAGAGAACTCTTCGGTATAGAAAGCGTCTTGACCTACCTTGCTGAAGTTCGACACGAAACCAAACGGGTTTCGCACAACGCCCGGTTGCAAAATAAGAGTGGGCGTAAACATTGCCTCAAACATGATTGAAGCCGGAAGACTGATCTTTGTTGGCTCTCCATACCCACGCATAAACTGAGTAGTGGATTGCACCCCCGGTATATCTGACAGTGAACGATCTGGATTGATTCCAAGCTTGTCTTCAACTCGAGAAGCAAAGCCGAGCTGCATGCCCTTCTGAACACCTTTTTTGGTGATCATTACCCCCGGTATCTGCCGCCAGGATTCCATGCCACGGCCAATAGCCATGCGAGCCGCACCAACAGTCTGACCCTTAGCTTCCAACACGCTTGCATTAGGAAGAATTCGACGACCAATAAGGCCACCTTGCTGCATGCGAAGAACGTCAGATCCTACGTCGGCAGTTTCCATAGCCGCTCGACCAAGAGTCGGATTGATCTTCGTCAGAGGCGCATACCTAGCACCATGCACAGCATTCAAGGCTCGGGCACCTACGATGCCGCCTCTAGCGGCTCGAGCAAACAAAGCAACTTGTCCGACACCCGAAGCCAGCAACGCAATGTTGACCGCTGGCATTAACACATCGTCGATTGGGCCAAGAGCCGACCAGAGAGACTTGACTGCTTCGATGGGGTTCGAAGGTCCGTGATCGATAAAGGCAGCCTTTAAGTCCCTAAGTGGGTTCCAGTTCTCAAACTCCGTAGCGATCTGGTCTTCATCCCAAAACAAACCAAGTTCAGTAGCTGCTTCCAACAAACCCGTCGGCGATAGCCACTTATCGAACGTATCCATGACCTGACCTATAGAAGATCCGGGGCCAGGTACGTTGCCCTGTTTGGCACGAGAGAAATCGTCTTGCCGCATCTTGTGGTAGACGCTGTTAAGCGCAGGGTTCCAAGAAGAGTCTAAAGACGTGTTGGGATCGAGATAACCGTGGCGAATCGCTCGAGCTTTGAACTGCACAACAGAGTCACCAGAAACATTGGTAGGGAGTGGGAAGTTAGCTACGCCGCTGGCTACTCGTCGAGCTTGATCACTGAACGAATAAGTGCGAGTAGTTGGCTGCGGATCTGGTGGATCCATAGCTGATTGCACGTCGCCGTCTAAACCCGTTAACAGGTCTTGCATTCCTACCGTGTCCAAACCCGAAAACGCAGCAAGGTCCAAAGCCACCATGTCGGGAAGCTTCGGAAGAGACCATGAGTTTTCTACAGCTCGAATAGCTTTTAGACCGTTATCGATATTGCCCAGAATCCCACTCATGACGTCACCTTGAATTCTGGGGTGCCAAGCACCCGACCTTTGTCTTTACTTCCACCCTTCCAACCTGACCGTTGCAAGAACTGAACCATCTCGTCTTTAAGAGTCGGATCCATTCGTTTGTTTCCCTTGACGTCAGGTACTTCTACTTCAGAGCGGAAACGACCAGCTCGGAACGACTCTTCCCCGCCTCGTCCAGTCAGTCTCCAAACAACAACTCTGTTCGGGTCAGCTCCTGGCACGGTTGTTTGCCCTAAAGCTATTTGCACTTGACCTGTGCCTTCAATCGGCAAATGGACAGCTATCTCGCTGACCCTTTCACCGTTTATCGTCACATCAAAGGGGTGAATCGCATCAGCTAAATCGTCAGCCATTTGAGGGTTAACAACTTCAGCAATACCGTCCCAATGCCAGCGGCCGCTTACCTGTCTGAAATGGTGAGACCCACCTTCAGGTGTGTACCGGCCTGTCTTTGCATCTTTGAAGTACTGGTAAAGACCATCTGTTTCAACCCACACTCGAGCAGCATTAGCAGCGTTTGCATCTCCCTGAGCGCTCATGTGTGACACAGCGTGAATGTTGTCTGTGTATACGTGTTCAAATGCTTGAGTCATGCCCGGTGGTATCCGCTCACCATGCCCGTACATAACAAAGTCGAGAATCTGTTCGTTGTAAACGTGGTCGATCATTCGACCTTGATCTGATCCTTTTAGAAGACCAGGATGGGCAGCCAAGGTTTGATCAGACCAGAATTCTTTAGGGAGGACCGTGGCTTTCTGATCAGCGAACTGGCCTTCGTAGGAAAGTCCTTGACGCACGGCCTTACGAGCTGCAGCTCTGTTCTTTCTTGAATAGTTCAGATACGAGTTCTGGCCTGCTGTCTCCGAATGCATTGCTCCTCGAGCAGTTTCGGAAAACATTTGTGAATGCAACAAGTAAGCAGCTTCTTCGCCGTGACGGGTAAAGCTGTTCCCCATCACTGTGTGCCCAAAGAAATCGTGAACAGCTCGGAACATATCGTTCTGTTCGTTTGACATATATGGATGACCGCCAGTTGCCTCAGTCGACAGCACTTTGATCCTGTTGTTGTCTCTAATGTCAGCGGCGAGTTCTCTAGGAGAGGAATACGGGTTAGCGCCAACCACCTCTACTTCGATGCCCATGGTTCTGGTTATGTACTGGTATTGAGCTTCTACTTCAGCAATCATTTGGTCGTAAGCAGCGACGTCAGCATCAGTCATTTCCATGGGTGCAGCTTCGTAAGCGTCTGCTGTTCGTCGAGCAACAGCGGGATCTGCTTGCGTCCGATCTAGGGGAGACATAACTCCTTCTGTTTCTTGAGCAAGCCCCCTGTATTGCAGCTCTTTCTTAATTCCACGGATCGGGCCGAGACCGTGAATTTCGCCCCACGTATCTAGATACCCTTGCCGTGCTCGAGCAGCTTCAGGAACATGGCCCGCTTCACGGTGCGGGTTCGCTGAATGCATAAAGTTGCGGGCTCGACGCATCATCTCTGGGTCATCAAAAACAAAGACAGCTCCAGATCTGGTTTCCCGATCCGAAGTTGTTCTCAAAGCCGAAACATCTAAACCTGCTTCTTCGACGTCAGCTTGACTCCAATATTTGCCACCTTCGTCATCTACCCAAACAGTCGAACGACCTTCGAATTGTGGTTCGAGTACCAGCTCATGGCCTATGCCTTCTTCGTTAAGGCGAGCTGACATTTGCTTATGTGCATCTCGACCCCGTATGCCGTGATTAGTAAGGGCTGGAGCTGACACTGATATTGCCATCTCCCCGTCTAGTCCTGGTTGCCGATGTTTCATCAGCTTGATTCGACTGCCGGTAAACCCAACACCCTTTGCTTTGTCGACGGTGTCTTGAGCTATAACGTTTTCGTAAAAGTACTTTGCGTCTGCCACGATCATTGCTCGACGTGGCCGCACATCCTGGCCATGTGGTGAGTACCCAAAACTGCCGTAACCACCGTTAATTCGAGTTCCGGGAGGAACATGGGTTTGCAAACCATCTAACCCGTAAGACAAACCTATTTGCTTAACTCCCGCACCAAGACCTGAAGCCACTCGTTTACTGCCAGACTTAACTCGACCAGTCAGATCTTTAGGGAACCTCCACGTCCCATTGGAAACCTCAGACAGGGCATGATGATTAAACGCTGGCGGCAATGGTGTGCTTGCAGCGTCGAGAACACGAGGGTTGAAAATATGTGCCGGACCTTGACCATGAATCCAGTTAGCAGGAGATTGAATGTTTTTGAAAGTTTCCGGGTCATAGGTTTTGTAGTTCTTTGTGGTTCCCTTCCACTCTCTCCACTCGACCCACGTCAGAGCCTGCAACTCTGACGGGGTTAGTTTGCGAGTTGACCCATCAGGGAACTGCACTTCACCAATTTGGTCAGCGGCTATTTCGTACGCTCGACGCACAGATCGATACATGTTGTTTGACATGCGAGTGTCAGGAGCCATAGAAGCTCCCATGGCAATAGCGAAAGCGTGACGGTCAATAACGACTGGCACGGCAGCGTCAAGTTCACCAAAAAGGTATTTAGCGTTGTAGTCGCTAATTGAACCAGTCATCATCCCGTAAACGGCGGCTCGATGTTTCTCAAGTTCAGAGGCAGAAGACTGAAGGATTGCTTCCACAAAGTTTGGTTGCTTAAGAGTGTTTGGGCCCTTCATTTTGCGAAGAAAGAATGCCTCGACCTCATTGTCAGACTTCTTAAGCAGCTCTATGACGTTGGACGCTTCCTCGGTCGTCGACTTGATACCTACCACCGTGTTCATGTGGTTTTTCAGTTGTTTAGCAGTGGCATCAGGATGGTTTGTCATGTACCGAGCAGCGGCTACCGCCTTCTCAATGTTCTGTTCCCACAGTTCGCCCGCTGACATTAGCGAGGCCACACCAACAAGTTTGCGGTGGTGCATCCCTATTTCGGACGCTGCTCGAGCCAAGTCCTCGTTTGCTATTCGATACCAGGCAACTGCTTGATCCATTTGGCGTTGACTTTCGGGGATAATCCCCTGGAATGGAGCAGGTGCTTTACGCAACGTCTGGTTGCCAATGTCACTCACCCGAACCGTGGCAGGTACGTTTCTCTTAAACTTTTTAAGACCGGCTATCGGGTCACCTTCTAAAGCTTCGTTGACAATTACCCGAACAGGCACAGCCTCAAGGCCACGCATTTCAGAAGCCATTAAACGTTTCTGACCATCAGTTAATGCGGCTGCACCTGTTCTGGGGTTGTACTCCAGAACAAGCGCTTCTTTGATACCGCTTTTTCGAATGTCATCAGATAGCTCTCGAACGTCTTCAGTTACTTCGACAGCAAACCGCTTCATATCAGCAACGGGCACCACTTGAACAAGATCATCTTTTAGTGCCGGGTGGGTGGCCGCCGGTCTCATCACCGATGCATCTAGTTGCTTTAGCTTTGCCATGACTCTTTGGTTGAAAAAGTCAGTGATGTTGTTTGCCATCATCGGCATGAGCTGCACAGGATTAACCATTGCCATGGTGCTGATACGGCGAAGCATTTCACTTTCGTCGATTGTGGCCGCACTCCGAGCATCAAAGTCTGCGACGTTCAAGTAGATACGATCAGCAGACGGGTCCTTACCTAAGAAAACTGAAGCTACGCCGATGCGAGGGTCTTGCAGTGCCAGCTCAGGGTGACCGTTCCCCATGGTGATCTTGGCGAACTGCACCATTGCCCCACGCAGCTCTACCATTTCCACATCCGACAAAGCTTCACCGGACATCATTTTTTTCCAGTGCTTATCGACTTCCGGCATGTCTTTACCGAGACGAAGTCGAGGCTGGTTGCTCCAACCAGTCTTAGTCGAAATGACGTGATCAAATTTGGACGCTTCAATAGCAGCGGCAGCCACACGGATCTCAGACTTGTTCATTCCCGTTCCGACGCTTGCCGCATAGTCAGGCACTTGTTCAAACAAGTCATTGCCTAACCCCAGGAAAAATTCATCAGCTTGAACGCCGTTATTGTTGTTGGGTTTCCAAGTTCCTAAGTCGTCATATCTCCCAATTAGCGATTGCCGCAGTGAGGAGATTGCCCCAGCTTCGTTAAAATTTGCTGTCCCAAAGTTTGAACCAACAAGAGACATCATCGCTCGACGAGCCCGACCGCCTGATGTTGGGATAATCGTCGCACCCAACATGGGTTCACGCATGGTGCCTGACAGTTGAGCTAAAGCATCTGTAGATGTTGTGCCAACAATCCTCGGGACTTGTATCTCATAGGGGTTTTTGGGGCCTCGGGGTATGGGAGGCAGACCCAAAATCGAGTACATCGGCGGGTCTTCTTTGAACATGTCCCTGACACGAACTTGTTGCGACTTAGGGCCGCTAATCATTCCTCGATCAACCAAACCATGTTGGACTTTGCGTTCAAGGCTGGTCGCCCCGAGAGAAACACCAGCCGCTGCACCAGCAACTCCTAAAATGCCAAGCACTCGGGTTAACCAACCAGAGTCAGGTTGTGCGGCATGATGTGCGCCGATTGCTTCACCTAAAACGGGAGCTGTGTATGCCTGCTGTGTGGCAAAGTCTCCCGCAGCTCCAACGACATCTGAAAGCTGAAATCCGTCAGTAGCACGTTCCGACCATTGCTGGCCAAGAAGGCTTGACGGCAGCATGCCGGTAACCATTCCGGCAGCACCCAACAGCCCACGTTCTTTAACTGGACCGAAAATGCTTCCTTGTTCACCCTGTTCTGCTGGGGGTTCTGGAAGAACAGTGTCCTGCTCACTGAGCTGTTCCCTCTCGTCGGGAAGCATTCCGCCGGTGAATACCATTGTCTTTACCTACGGGCTTCGATCAAAGCTTCCATGACGAGTTGGGCCCACTCACGAGTTTCTTCAGAAACCTCAGGGTGAGTTGTTAACGCATCAAGAATCGCTAACCGTTGCTGATCACCAGCCTGTTGTTTTGGAGGCAAAGGCGCTTGACCCATTGCCATAGGTTGAGAGATAGGAACATTTGGTCGTTGCGTGGGAGCCATAACTCCCTGCGGCAGTAACGCTGGCCCTTCAACTGGTCGGCCTTCTTGCTGCGGGACGCCTCTTTCAGGTAACGCACCGGGACCTTCCATCCCGCCTTGCTGCTCAGGTGGGGCCATTGGTGGCAGCGAAGCTTTAAGGTCCGCTAGATCCGCTTTCTCTCCGTACGTGCCAGACTCAGGTTTGTTTACCGACTGGTTTTGCGTCGGTGTTTTCTCAATATCCATTTCAGCCATGAATAACCTCAGCCTCAGTTTCAATCCAGACTCGAGCACCGCAGCGGTCAGGGGTCTCTGAATGCACAATCGTGCATGGCCCCTGAACGGTTACTCGACGATGATGAGTCGAACCTTTGTATGTGCGGTCAATGATCGCCGGTTCGTTCTTCTTAATCTTTTGTTGGTGAACGTGGATAACGTGTTTCACTGGCAAGACTCGCAGATCTCATACCCGTCGATCGAGCACTCGATAGGAGTGTCGTCATCGAACGGATCTAACTCGGGTCGTTCCCCCATCATTTCGGTAGGGGTTTCCGTCATTTCCTGCGTGTCTGTCATCCACTCACCTGTGTTCCAAGCATTCCGCCCTCACCTGCGGGCATTCCCAAACGTGCTAAAAGCTCGGCTCCCCCCGGTGGAGCTGGCGGAACAGCTCCGCCGCCCTCTCCGGGAGGAGGAGCACCAGCCGGAAGTCCCGGATCCATTGGGGCTCCAAGCCCCGTTGGCACCTGCGCTTCCAACATCTCTTGTTCTGGTTTAACGATGTACTCCTCAAACAAGTCGAACAGGTCGTCGCCCTTCTCACGGGCACGAGCAATCTCAACCAAAGCCTCGTTAGGTACCAAACCTGACTCGAGACCTTGAAGAAGTTTCGCTAAAGCCATAGCCCTGAACTTCTCCACGTCAAGACGGGAACGTTCACGGCCAACGTCAGTCAAACCATCAATGTTTTCCTGAACGAATTCTTTCGAAACAAACTCTGCTTGCGAATACTGAATATGCAGCACAGCGGACTGTGCAGGGTCACGTCCCAAACCAAGCCCGTACTCCACTCGGAGACGATGCGAAGGATCAATATCGGTACGTGCGTTGTACTCCGACAAGAATTCTTGGTTGCGGAGAATCCCAGCAGCTACTTTCGGGCCAGGGAAATATGCTTTGTCG
>CEOQ01004175.1_pt1 | contig 11749 bp, 11 predicted proteins | sample 361351 | NCBI WGS metagenome assembly CEOQ01 (sample SAMEA2619907, study PRJEB7988) | marine metagenome | biome: marine biome (ENVO:00000447); feature: deep chlorophyll maximum layer (ENVO:xxxxxxxx); material: "saline water (ENVO:00002010), including plankton (ENVO:xxxxxxxx)" | depth 60 m | reverse complement strand
TCCTTTTCTTTCAAATTTAACCTTACCATTAGCAAGTGCAAACAATGTATCGTCACCACCTTTTCCTACATTCAAACCAGGGTGAATTTTTGTACCTCTTTGCCTAACTAAAATGCATCCAGTATTTACAAACTGTCCATCAGCTCTCTTTACACCCAATCTCTTGGAATGACTTTCTCTACCATTCTTAGAGCTACCTACACCTTTCTTATGAGCCATTTTCTAATTCCTTATTTTGCTTTTTTAGATACTGTTTTCTTTTTTGCGACTGTTTTATTTTTTGTTTTTACTACTTTTTTACTAGATGTAACTTTCTTTTTTGAATCTTTCTGTATATCTTTATTTTCTTTGCTAACGACACTCTTTTTCTTAGTAGAAATTTTATTGATTTTTAACATAGAATATTTTTGTCTATGTCCATTTTTCTTCTGGTAACCTTTCCTTCGTTTCATTTTAAAAACAATAATCTTTTTATCTCTTACATGCTCAACAACTTCGGCTTGGACCTGAACATCTTTCAAATAAGGAGCCCCAACGATCTTCTTCTCACTATCAGATAAATATAATATTTTATCAATATTTATTTTAGCTCCCACTTTTTCACTAACAAATGGAACTTTTAAGACGCTATCTTTTTCAATTACAAACTGTTTACCTAAATATTCTATTAATGCATTCATATATAAACCCTTTCAAGCCAAGAAATTTATTTATTTTTTATTATTTCAACAAGCTAAACTTCTAAAGTTACATCTTTATTGCGTTTTTTTGAAAATATTCTAAACTGATCCAAGTTTATCTCTTGATCAACCCTTAAGTCTAAAAGCATCCAATTTTTCCACATAAAACTAGAAATAACTTTAGACTTTGTTTTCTTTATATACTCTAGCATTTGCGGATGTAAATATATTATTAATCTTCTATCTTTTGCTTTATATCTAAATCTCTTCAACCAATTTTCTATAGATGTTAATGTCGTATCTTTTAATGCAATCCTTCCTCTTCCATTGCATGTTGGACAATCTTCACTAATAGTATGTAATAAATTTAGTCTAACTCTTTGTCTAGTCATTTCAAGTAATCCAAAGGTTGAGAATTCAGTTAATGAAACTTTTGCTCGATCTGTTTTAAGAGCTTTTTTCAATTCTTCAAATACGCGTTTTCGATTTTCTTGTTCTTGTAAATCAATAAAATCAATAACAATCAATCCCCCAATATCCCTTAATCTTAATTGATGTGCAACTTCCTTTGCTGCTTCTAAATTTATTTTTAATGAATTTTGTTCATGATCTTTCTTGCCAATATATCTGCCACTATTTACATCAATTACAACCATCGCTTCTGTATGCTCGATTACAAGATGTGCACCACTTTTCATCCATACTTTTCTTTTTAAAGACTTATCAATTTGCTCTTCAATTTTATTTTCATCAAATATGAAGCTCTTACCTTTTTTTAATTCTATTTTTTCTATTTTTTCAGGACTCACTTCTTTAAAATAAGATGTAATACGCTTTAAAAGCTTCTTATCATCTACTACAAGTTTCTTAATATCAGGAGTAAAAAGGTCTCTAATAACTTGAACTGATGTTGTAAAATCTCTATAAACAAGGGTAGGAGCTTGCTTATTTTTTGATTTAGATTGAAGTTCTTCCCATTTTTTCCAAATTCTATTATAATCAGTTGTTAATAACGTTTGATCCTTCCCTTCTGAAATAGTTCTGATTATTAAACCATAGTTTTTAGGCTTAATTTCTTTAGCTAACCTTCTTAATCGCCTTTTTTCATATTTATCACCTATTTTTCTAGATATCCCTATATATTCTACATTTGGGACTAGAACCATTAAACTTCCAGGTATAGAAATATCAGTAGTAACTCTTGGGCCCTTCCCGCTAAATGCCTCCTTAGTTATCTGAACCAAAATTTCATCGCCAACTACTAAGTTTTTTGATAAATCTTTATTTTTTGATAAGCTTATTTTTTTATTTTTTTTATGGTTAACATTATCATCATCATCATCATTAAATGACAAGTTGCCTATACTTTCAGGACTACCTATTTCAGAAAAAGGTAGGAAAGCATTTACATCATGTCCAATATCTATAAACGCTGCTTGCATACCGGGGATAACATTTTGCACTTTACCTTTATATATATTACCAACTGTACGTTGATGATCAGGAAGCTCAACATAAAGTTCAACGAGCTTCTCATTATCAGTAAGCGCAATTCGCGTGCTCCCGGCAGAAACATTTATAAACATCTCTTTGCCAGTTTTCATATATCATCCAATTCAATTTATATTAAATAATATAGAAGAGCTTGTAATTTTGCATTATTTATAGGCAAGCATGTTATGAATAGGTGAGGGACTAAATATTATACTTATATTAAAAAATCTAAATGCGATGTAAGGAATAAATAAACTTATAATTCCTAATTACCATTTATCAATGGAATTCACAACAAAAAGAATCATTCTTGAATAAAATACCTATTTCTAAAAGGCCTAATTAAGCCAAAAATATAAAGCTAATTCTATTTTATATGTCTAATTTACAAAGATAAATTTATTTATCTTATCTATTTTAATATTTTTTTTCTAAATAAATTTGATCTTGTTTTTTATAAATATGTAAATTAATAGGATATTTTTAACATTAATTTTAAATGGAGAACAATAAATGACTTATATAATAGCTGATCCTTGCGTGGGAACTTGTGATACTGCATGCGTTGAAGTTTGTCCTGTAGATTGTATACATGGACCATTTGATAAAGAAGGTGCTGGAGCTGAAGCAAAAGAACCTGATTTTGACCCTACAGATAAACAATTATATATTGACCCCGAAGAATGTATTGATTGTGGAGCTTGTGAACCAGAATGTCCTGTAGAAGCTATTTTTGAAGAGGATGCAGTTCCAGAGGAATGGAATAAGTTTATTAAAATTAATTATGAGTGGTTTGATAGAGAATATGATGGATAGTTATTGTAAATAATTATTCTTTTTAATATTATATTTTGGAACAAACTGCACCTTCTAGTAAATCTATAGTTAACCTATTAAAGGATATAAGCTACCCTGGCTTTAGTAGAGATATTGTTTCCTTTGGTTTAATTAATGACGTTAAAATAGATTCAAATACCATTGCAATATATCTAAAAATCAATACTGATAATAACAGCCACATCGATACTTTAAAGCTTTCTATAAGGAATAAAATAAATTCTAAATATTCTAATTTTAAAGTTGATATCATTATTAATCAAAATAAGCCTCAAATCTCGAAAACGCAAACTACAAACACTGAAAAAATTAAAAACATTATAGCTGTTGCTAGCGGCAAAGGCGGGGTTGGAAAATCAACAATCTCATTAAACCTAGCTGCACAATTAAGTAAAAAATATAATGTGGGTTTGCTTGATCTTGATATTTATGGCCCTAGTCTACCTATGCTTGTAAATCTTAATGACCAGCCTGCTTTGAATACAGAGAAAAAGCTTATCCCTTTAGAAAAATACAACTTAAAGCTTATGTCATTTGGTTTTCTCAACACCAATAATTCCCCTGCTATTTGGAGAGGCCCAATGGTTGCCAGAATGACACAACAATTTTTTGATGATGTAGTATGGGGGTCATTAGATTATCTGATTTTAGATTTACCACCTGGGACTGGTGATATCCAGCTAACCCTTGTTCAAAAACTTGCTCTAACAGGCGCTCTAATTGTTACAACTCCCCAAAATTTAGCTCTACTTGATGTTAAAAAAGGAGCAGATATGTTTAGTAAAGTTAATACACCAGTTCTAGGTGTTATAGAGAACATGGGGAATTTTGTATGCCCTCATTGTAAAAAAGAAAGCGAAATCTTTAAAGGTCTTGGTGGTACTATAGAAAGCAATAGACTAAATGTTCCATTACTAGCCCAAATACCCCTAAATGGAGATATAGTTTCTACATCTGATAATGGCACACCTTTCGTTTTAGAATATCCTAATTCACCTATAACGCTAGAATATGATAAAATAATTAAAAAATTAGAAAACATTTAAGCTGTTTTTTTACAAACTACTATAAAAAAAGTTAAATAGTTCTAGCTATTTTCATTTTAAATTATAATTCAATGAAAAATATAGAAATTGACAAAAATAACATCCCTGATCATATCGCAATTATTATGGATGGGAATGGACGATGGGCAAATAATAAAAATTTGCCACGAATTATCGGACACAGATCCGGAGTTAAAACCGTTAAAAATATTACAGAACTATGTGGATCTCTTGGCGTTAAAATATTGACACTTTATACATTTTCATCTGAGAATTGGAACAGACCAAAAAATGAAGTCAAAGCTCTAATGCAATTATTGCTTAAAACTTTAAAAAAAGAAATACAAGACTTGATTAATAATAATGTAAAATTAACAACCATCGGTGATCTTAGTATATTCCCAGACGAAATAAAACAAGAAATTGTTGAAAATTGTTCGCTTACAAAAAATAATACGGGGTTAAACTTAAACCTAGCATTGAATTATGGAGGTAGACAAGAAATTATTTTTGCTATTAAATTATTATTTGACTCTATTAAATCAGGAAAGATTGTAAAAAATCAAATAAATGAGTCACTAATATCTAGTCTAATTTATACATCTAATTTACCTGATCCCGATCTATTAATTAGAACTGGAGGAGAGTTCAGAATTAGCAACTTTTTATTATGGCAAATAGCATATACTGAAATTCATATCACTGACTTATATTGGCCCGAATTTAAAAATAGTGATTTACTAAAAGCAATTGCAGATTTTCAGTCTAGAGAACGTAGGTTTGGTAAAATTAGTGAACAATTAAAGATCAATCATGATTAATTTAATTTTTATTATTATAGTTACACATTTTCTATTTCCAAGTAATAACAATATTATAGTACAAAATATTTCAATTAGTGGAAACGAAAGAATATCTAAAAAGGATATCTTGCTTCAAAGTGGTCTATTTCCAGGAATGATCTTGAAAAGTGATGAAATCCCTCGTGCTATAAAAAGATTGTGGAACCTTGATAGATTTGGCGATATACAAATATACATTGATAAAGAAGATGATACAGGTATTTATCTAATAATTGAAGTCTCGGAATACCCCGTACTTAATGAAATAAAATTTCAAGGCAATAAAAAAAAATCTGATAGAGCATTAAAAGAAGAATTAGAACTTACTTCAGGTCAAATACTAACAGAAAGAGTTGTATTTGAAGCTACTCAAAGAATAAAATCCTTATACTTAGATAAAAATTTTCATTCAATAGAAATAATAGCCCTTTTAGAATCAAATGAATCAACAAATTCTCAAGATTTAACATTTCAAATATCGGAAGGTAATAAACAGAAAATAAAGAAAATTAATATTGAAGGAAATAAGATTTTATCTAAACAAAAAGTATTAAGAAAATTAAAAGATACAAAAGAATGGAAATGGTATCTCCCATGGAGAGGATCATGGAACTATAATGAATTTGAAGCAGATAAAATTACTCTATCACAATTTTATAAAAACAATGGTTATAGAGATTTCTATATTATAAGCGATACTATTTTAACTTCTTCAGAGGACAAAAATCTTAATTTAAATATTATTTTATATGAAGGACCTCAATATTTTATTAGAAATATTACATGGGATGGGAATTATATACATTCCGATAGCGAGTTAAATGAACGCCTAGATTTTAACAAAGGAAGCCTGTTTGAACAAGAAAAATTCAATTTAGCAGTCTCTGAAAAAGTTAGCCCTTTATATACTGATGATGGCTATTTTTATTTTCAAATTGAACCTCAAATCACTCCAATTGGGATCGATTCAATTGATATAAAATTTAATATCATTGAAAATAATATTGTTACGATTAGAAAAATATTAATAAAAGGAAATTTAAAAACAAACGATGATGTAATTAGAAGAGAATTAAGAGTGTTCCCTGGAGATACATTTAGCCGTAAAAAACTAATGGATAGTTATAGAGATATTTTTATGCTAAACTTTTTTGAAAATGTAATTCCTGATATTGTTCCAATTAGTGATAATGAAATAGATATCAAACTAGAAGTCTTAGAAAAGAGTACCGGACAAGCAAATTTTTCTATGGGTTATAATGGAACTTATGGCTTTACTGGTGGAGGCGGCTTTGAATTTCCTAATTTTAGAGGCAATGGACAAACACTATCAATAAGTTATCAAAGGGGTATCAACTCTAATCAAACAAATCCGTACTCAAACTATAATAATTTTAATTACAATAATGTTAATACAGATATTGCAAGCTATCAGTCATTCTCTGTAAGTTTTGTTGAACCTTGGTTATTTGATACTCCAAATCTTATCGGTGGTAGCTATTTTTATACAGAAAGAGGACGAGGCCAAGGCAATCCTTACAATTTTGACATTAAACAACATGGTGCATCTTTAAGATTTGGAAGACGTTTTAAATGGCCGGACTCATTCTTCAGGGGCTCCTGGCTAATGAAAGGTTCTGATAACCAATATTTTGCTGATAGTCCTAATATACTAACTGATCAATTTAGCGGTATTGATAATAATGATATAGACCTATCAGGCAACATGTTTAAATTTTCTTCTTCTGGAATTTCAATAACACAAATAATCACTAGGGATAGTAGAAATCATCCAGAGTTTCCAACTCTAGGTTCAAAATCTATTTGGACAACAATACTTTCTGGTTATTTCATTGGAGGAGATGAAGAATATCACAAGCATATACTTGATTTTAATTGGTTTACACCCATAAACAAAAAAACAACATATTCTCAGGTTTTTAAAGCTGGAATATTATTAAGACGATTTAAGAATTCAATTATTCCACCTAGCGCTACATTCATAATGGGAGGCACGGGAATACCATATGGAGAAATGCTACGTGGATATCCAGACTATGAAATCAGACCATATGGATATTCTCATACTAGAGGCGGAGATATAATGCTAAAGTACTCTTTTGAACTTAGATTTTCATTATCTCAAAGTCCTACTATTTATGCCTTATCCTTCTTTGATATTGGCAATGTTTGGTCAGAAATTAACATCGTTGATCCTTTTAATTTAAAAAGATCTGCGGGGTTAGGAATACGCGTTTTCATTCCAATGTTAGGAATGCTCGGTTATGATATTGGATATGGATTTGATCCCACAGCTTTTGATACATCTAATGAAGCTCACGGCTGGGAATATCATTTGATTTTTGGTATGCCATTTTAATTTAATTAAGGAGATATATATGAAATACTTACACTATTGTTGCATGTTCATATTTTTATTAGGAACATCTTTATGTAACATAAAGATTGGATATGTTGATTCAAATGAAATTATGACAAAGTTTGAAGAAGTTCGAGATGTTCAAATTCAATTAGAAAAAGAACAACGAAAGATGCAAACTGAGTTTGAAAGCCTTGTTAGTAGTCTTGATAGCCTAAAAAGAGATTACGAGCGACAAAGATTGCTTATGAGTGAATCACGTAGAGTTGAAAAAGAAAATGAGATTTTATCAATGGAACAAAGCATTCAACAGTATCAACTCGATAAGTTTGGTCAAGAAGGAGAAATTTATAGAAAACAAAATGAGCTCTTAAAACCTGTACTTGCTAAAATTGATCAAGCAATACAAAAAGTTGGGAATGAAAGAGGTTATGATTTCATTTTAGATGCAATGTCAGGAGCGCTACTATTTGCCCTAGATGCTCACAACTTAACGGTAGATGTTATGGATGAATTAGAAAATGCAACAAAATAATTATAGATAAAATGTATTCAGTTCAACAAATAGCTGATAAAATTAATGGAATTGTTGATGGAGATCCTAATTTAACTATTTTGGGTATTTGTGACTTAAAAAATAGTATTAAGGAACACATTACTTTTTTTTCAGATAAAAAATATCTAGAACATTTATCTAATTGTAAAGCATCAGCAATAATCGTTGATTCAAACATTAAAATTAAAAAAAATAAAAAAACTTTGATTAGAGTTAAAAACCCTACATATGAATTTATTAGTGTTGTTAAAATGTTTTATTCTAAATCAAAAATAAAAAAAACCATACATAATTCTTCAACTATTTCAAAAAATGCAAAAATTGGAAAAAATGTTTACATTGGACCAAATGTATTTATTGGAGACCATGTTGTTGTTCATAATAATGTTTCTATTGGTGCAAATTGTGTTATTAATGAATCATCAGTATTAGGAGAAGGCTGTTTTCTACATTCAAATATAACAATTTATAATGATGTTGTAATAGGATCTAATTGTATTATAGATGCAGGATCAATGATAGGATCTGATGGCTTTGGCTTAGTTAAATACGATAAAAAATATCATAAAATTCCTCATATTGGTAAAGTAATAATCAAAAATGATGTATGGATTGGTACAAATTGCTGTATTGATAGGGGAACTCTAAGTGACACAGTAATTAACGAAGGTACCAAGATAGATAACTTAGTTCATATAGCTCATAATGTTAAAATTGGCAAAAATTGCATATTAGCTGCGCAAGTTGGAATAGCAGGGAGTACAATTGTTGAAGATGATGTAACAATTGCAGGCCAAGTTGGCATAATAGGTCACTTAACTATTGGATCAGGATCTACAATTGCATCTAAATCAGCTGTTTTTAAATCATTGCCCTCAAATTCCTTTGTATCTGGTATCCCAGCTAGAAAGCATAAAGATAGAATTAAACAAGATGTGGCTATTAATAAACTGCCTGATATTTTATACAGAGTGCGATCATTAGAAAAAAAGTAGGAATAAAAAATTTTGTCAATAAATAAAATCAATCATCAATACCAGAAAACTATTGTACAAAAAACTCAAATTAATGGAATAGGACTCCATACTGGTTTAAAAACATCTGCTATTCTTAGGCCAGCACAACCAAACCATGGCATTAAATTTCAACGGATTGATTTAAAAAACAAACCAATAATCCCAGCAGATATAAAATATATTTATGAATTAAATAGAGGGACTTCACTTAAAAAAAATAATGTTTTAGTATATACCGTAGAGCATCTATTAAGTGCAATCATAGGTTTGGAAATTGATAATATTTTAATCCAATTAACAGCTAAAGAAGTTCCTATTATTGATGGGTCTGCTATGCCTTTTGTCGAAATTATCACTAAGTGTGGAATAAAAAAACAGAATAAATTAAAAAATACACTTATTATTAAAGAACCCTTAAGTTTTACTGATTCAGAAAGGAATGTAGATATACATGTTATTCCATCTAAAACGTTTAAAATAACTTTTATTACAGATTATAATATGCAATCTTCTGGGAAGCAAATCTATTCAATTGATGATATTCATAAAAATTATGTGAGAGATATTGCACCTGCACGAACATTTTGTTTACTTTCAGAATTAATCAATTTAAAATCAAAGGGATTAATTAAGGGTGGCAATCTTAATAATGCCGTTGTTTTTATTGATTATAACATTAAAACTAATGAATTAATAAAATTGCAAAAAATCTTTAATATTAATCAAAAGTTATATAAAGGTGATAATAATATCCTTAATGGAAAACAACTTAAATATAAAGAAGAACATGTTCGACATAAAATTTTAGATCTTATTGGAGATTTAGCATTAATTGGTAGACCGCTTATTGGGCACATTATTGCAATTAAAAGTGGTCACGCCTCAAATATTGAATTAGTCAAATTAATTAAGAGGAACTCTACTAAAATGGTAAAAGCTAAAAATATTTATAAAACAAAAAAAATAGCCTTTGACATACAAAAACTACTAAAAGTTATGCCTCATCGCTACCCTTTCTTATTAATTGATCGTATATTAAGCATTGTTCCTGGAAAAGTAGTTAATGCTATAAAAAATGTCACAATTAATGAGCCTTTCTTCCAAGGTCATTTCCCCGGACAACCGGTAATGCCTGGTGTTTTAATTTTAGAATCAATGGCCCAAGCAGGTGGATTCTTAATATTAAATTCAATTAAAAATCCAGAAACAAAATTGATGTATTTCTCAGCTATAAATAAAAGCCGCTTTAAAAAAACAGTAGAACCAGGTGACCAAGTTTGCCTAGAGGTTAAGCTAGATAAATTTAAGCTAAATACTTGTAAAATTTTTGGTGTTGCAAAAGTAGATGATGAAATTGTTGCTGAAGCAGAAATGATGGCATCTATTGTTGATAGGAGAATATAGCATTTCTACTTTTATTCATCCAACAGCAATTGTAGATCCCAACTCATATATTGGAAAAAATGTTGAAATAGGACCTTACACAATAATTCATAATAATACTAAAATTGGCAACAATACAAAAATAGATTCTCATGTTAATATTAAACCTTTTAGTTATCTTGGTGCTAATTGCCAAATATTTCCAGGTGCAAATATAGGAGAAATTCCTCAAGATCTGAAATTTTCTGGTGAAAACACTGAATTACATATTGATGATAATACCATTATTCGTGAATATTGCACCGTTAATAGAGGGACCAGTGCTTCAAAAAAAACTATTATAGGAAAAAATTGCTTACTTATGGCATATGTCCATATAGCGCATGACTGTATTATTGGAAATAACTCAATCTTAGCAAATGGTGTGCAGCTTGGAGGACATGTTGAGGTAGGAAATAAGGTTATCATTGGAGGTATGACTCCTGTTCATCAGTTCTGTAAAATTGGTGATTATGCTTTTATAGGAGGAGGGCTTAGAATAGTACAAGACGTTCCTCCTTATATTATTGCCATGGGAGAACCGCTAAAATATTCTGGAATAAATTCTGTTGGCTTAAGAAGAAATAAAATCTCTCTTAATAAAAGAACAGATATAAAAAATGCCTATAAGCTAATTTTCAAATCTAACTTAAATATAACTCAAGCGATAGCAAGTATTAAGAAGAATTTTAAATCAACAATTGAAATAAAAAAAATCATTGATTTCATTAATAATAGTAATCGTGGGTTAATATAAATGCTAAAATATTACTCTTATTTTTCTATATTTTATTTCTCCTTATTGTTCGGTATGTCTGAAGCATCATTAGCTTGCCAAAACAGAATATTTCCAGTTAAAATTTATAATGTGCCTAGTATACTTCAAATTGGTATAAACAAAAATTTATCATTCACTAATATATTTTTGGGCTCCCAATATCAACCGATTAATAATTTAGGTATTAGTTCTGTTATGTCACCTAAAATAACTAATGAAGATAATATTTCATTTTATTGTAATATTGGTATTAGCTATAAAACTAATTTTAAAATAACTAACTATTCTTCAAATACATTAAATATTAATATACATAATTATCTATCCTATAATAAATCTAGTCAACGTTGGTATAGTTTATCTTTATCTGAATCATTTTCTTTTAATAGTATGGATATTCATCTAGGATGGAATATTTTATTTAATAATTTATGGACTCGAAATTTAATTACGGGATCAAGTTTAATTAATTTTAATGATACGATGAAATTAGTACCGGGGTTTTCAATGTTTTTTTCACCTCAGCTTGATTATTTAACATCTCTATCTGTTATTTTATTTTTATGAAATCAATAGGTATATTAGGATCTACAGGATCAATAGGCACACAATCTCTTGATGTTATTTCTAAATTAGAAGAAGAAATACATATTAAATACCTAACTTGTAATAATAATTTTGAATTATTGGCACAGCAA
>CEOQ01104660.1_pt1 | contig 11765 bp, 9 predicted proteins | sample 361351 | NCBI WGS metagenome assembly CEOQ01 (sample SAMEA2619907, study PRJEB7988) | marine metagenome | biome: marine biome (ENVO:00000447); feature: deep chlorophyll maximum layer (ENVO:xxxxxxxx); material: "saline water (ENVO:00002010), including plankton (ENVO:xxxxxxxx)" | depth 60 m | reverse complement strand
AGATTAAATAGGGATTGTAATGTTCGGAACAGTTCGAGCCAAATTAGATTCTAATGGTCGCCTGGCGATGCCGTTGAAGCATCTTCAAGAGTTCAATTCTGACTCTGGGACCGGCACTGGTCACGGAATTCTCGTGATTAGTGAGGACGGCTGTATTGAAGTTTTCTCAAAAGGAAAGTTCGGTGCTGAGTCAGAACGGAATTTTCCTAATATCGAAGGATCGCGAGATGGTGAAGTCCGAGAGCGGCGCAGAGGCCTCCTCGGGAACGCGTATGGAGTCGATATAGACGAACGGGGACGATTTTCCATTCCTATTAAATATCGAGAATATGCGAATCTTTCAAGTGGTAGCGTCATTCTTTCTGCTTGTGGCGATTACATAGAGATATGGGCACCAGCCCGCTGTCCCAAAATTTTATTGGATTTTCTTCCTGATGAAAGGAGCAGATAAGACACAGTGGTTTGTGTACTACGGTAGAGAGCGCGATGTGAGTGCCCCAGTTCAATTGAATTAGGTCAGAAATAATAAGACGTCGCCCCCTCGACAACACAACAAAAGACCTTGCTCGAAAGAATTCATTCGCAGCGCGCTCTTTACCGTAGTGACAATCAGTAAAACTGAGACCACTCGGTATTTGGGGTGGCTCCGCTAACGCCATACTAATGTTAATCCCCGCCAACATATGGAAAACGGAGCCACCCCAAAATATATTCCACTAGGGGAATCCGTTAGCACCGGGGACCAGATGAACATACTTAACACCGAACAAAAACAGCCACATACATCAGTAATGACTAAAGAGGTCGTCGAATATTTGCAAATCCGTGATGGCGGAATCTACATCGACGGAACGATTGGTGCTGGTGGTCATACAGAAGCAATATTACAAGCGTCTAATAACTCTGCATCCATCATAGGAATTGATAAAGACCCTGAAGCACTCAATCTTACTGAATTCCTGTTAAGACCCTACCGGGAAAATATAACTCTCAAGCAGGGAAGCTTTGCGGATATGGAGTCAATTTGCAAAACCGTCGGAGTTGAGCAGGTAGATGGAATTTTGTTGGATCTCGGAATTTCGTCAATGCAACTAGAGAGTTCAGGGAGAGGATTTTCCTTTATTAGAAACGAACCTCTAGATATGCGAATGGATCCACAAACAAAAACTACGGCTGCTGACATAGTCAACAAATACTCAGTTGACGAACTTGAGCATGTCCTAAGAAATTTCGGTGATGAGCCTAAAGCCCGAAGGATATCGAAAATCATCTCTGAAGCTCGACCCATATCAACCACAAAGCAACTCGCTGAACTAGTAAGTAGGGCTGTGCTCCTGAATATGTCTACCAAGCAGAAGGTAAAAATCCATCCTGCAACTAAAACTTTTCAAGCACTACGAATAGCTGTAAATACTGAATTGAAAGATCTGGAGATGGGGCTGCTTTCGTCACTAAATTTACTGAAAATTCCGAATCTGAACAGAAAAAATAGTTATGGAAGATTAGCAGTCATCGCCTTCCATTCGCTCGAGGATCGGATAGTAAAAACATTTATTAAAACTGAATCAACTGACTGTCTATGCTCAAAAAAACAGCCGATTTGCACCTGCGATCATGTGGCTAGACTACGCCCGGTAACTCGCAAACCTCTTGTACCCAGCTCGCATGAGGTATTAAGCAACCCGCGTTCACGCTCCTCAAAACTTCGTGTCGCTGAAGTACTCGATCGACAGGTGCATAATGTATAAAAGTTCCCTTGATCTCAGTGAAAAACTAGACAATCAGTTAAATTTAGCCCCCAACCAAACTTCTCAAAACCCAACATTAAATAGAACAGAGGAAAATGGTGTAGGGACCGGATCTCGAGCGACTCTTGTTGCTTGGGTCCTGACTCTCATTGCTTCAGCCTTAGGAATCTTTCAAGTGCACACAACTGCCAAGATTCCAGTACTCGCCAGTGAGCTTTCCTTGATACATCAGCAGTCCGCGGAAATAGCGTACAACTCAAACCTTCTCAGCGCAGAATTAGCCCAAGATCTTGCCATTCTGCACAAAACGATAAGCTCCGAACGAGATAATACCTACATCCAAAGAGAGCCCGATGAACAACTGATCGACCAAGACTTCATCGATACATATCGTGACACAGGTGAATATCTACCGAAGCAATTCCTGCCAAGTGAATTAGCAAGAATACTGAATTATTCGCTGATTATTGATGACCTAACTACCGAGTGATAGTGAAAAATGGTGCGGATGATCAAGAAAAATAATTCCTCACAAAACATATCTACTTATCGTGCGGGTGCCGTTAGCTGGCGGCACATATTCCTTGCGACGTTAGTTATTGCCGGAATTGGGATGATTTTGCTGAGGCTTTATGAATTACAAATAGAGCAACATGGTGTTCTGAGTGCGAACGCCAAATCCGCACAACTCGATTTAATAGACATTCCAGCTCAGAGAGGAGTCATAACCGATGCCAATGGCTTGCCACTTGCCCTTTCAGTTGAATCATGGGACTTGTATCTGGATAGCGTCCATTGGATAGCGGATCCTAATGAAGCAGAACATACCGCAAGTGAATTAGTAAAATATTTAGGGGATACCATATCAATCACGCATGACATTCCTAAAGATCAACTACTTTCTTGGCTGATTCATTTAGGAAAAGACTCAGATGCCTCAGGAACTCCTCTTCTACGAAACCTCGATCTAGGGCAAAGAGGTCTACTGCAAGGGTTGTCCCTGTACGCAGTCCAGTTACAGCCACGTTCAAAAAGAATTTATCCCGATGAAACAGCGACCTCGCAATTGATTGGATATGTAAACAGTTACGGGGAACCGCTGTGGGGTATAGAAAAAGATTATGACTCATTTTTAAGTGGAACGCCTGGTTGGACCCTTAGGGAACAGGATGCGTTAGGCGGGACACTAGGATACACACCAACAATAGGGGAAAAGGCCATTCCTGGGAATAATCTAAAATTGACAATAGACTCCGAAATCCAACAAATCGCAAGCTCCAAATTATCCGATGGGATAAAAAAATATAGAGCTGACGCGGGAGATGTGATAGTGGTTGATCTGACTGACGGGAACATAGGAGCAATAAGGGCAATGTATAGTTACCCTTCCCTAACCTATCAAGAACTGAACTCCAAATTAACCATGGGTGACATAGCGAATTCTGTTAATTCTGCTGTGGCAAAAACCTACGAACCAGGATCTGTATTTAAACCTCTTTCCGTGGCAATTGGTATTGATCTTGGCTTAATTACAGAAGAGACAGTGTATAAGGACATTGGAATTCTTTGCTTCGCAAGCGATTGTGTTGACGGAGCTAAAATTTCAAACTGGGAACAGCGAGTCTACGGTGAAGTAACTGTCACTGAAATTCTGAATCATTCAATCAACACTGGTGCCGCTTGGATTGGAGGTCTAGTAGAACCTTCTGACTTCTACTCTTACATGGACCTCTTCAATATCGGGCATACTTCTGGTCTGGACATCCGAGGCGAGGTGAAAAGTGATTTGGTGTCACCAGATGACCCTAATTGGACAGATATGTCAAAGGGAACTCAAGCGTATGGACATGGAGTTAGGGTGACTCCTCTACAGGCATTGATGACACTTACCACCTTTTATACCGATGGATGTCTAGCCACCCCCTACCTGATAGGCGACGTTGAGCTCACTGGGGGTGCGTGTGCACACGGACACAGAGTCATTTCGACTGATACGGCAAATACAATGATGAGGCTTATGGAAACTGTAGTAGAAAGTAACGAGTGGCATGCAGCGCGAATTCAGGGACATTCTGTTGGAGGGAAAACCGGGACAGCTATTCGCTTTGATCCTGTAACAAATAAATATGATGAAAATCAAATGGATGCAACGTTTATCGGGTTTGTACCCGCACGCGAGCCTAGTTTCGGACTCTTAGTGAGGCTCAGCAATCCACGCGAAAATGACGGCTTGGCTGGACTGACCGCTGCGCCCATTTTTTCTGAAATAGCCGAGGAAATTATAAGGTATCGTGAAATACCGAGTGAAGTAAGTAAAGGTACGACTGGGAGGTAAGATTATGCCAAATCCCGATAGACAACTTTCCGGAACTTTCATTTCCGAGTCACTAGCGGATGAAATAATTGAATCTAATCTCCTCAGTGCTATCAACGTAAAAAAGGCAGTTATTGACTCCCGTGAAATCATGCAGGGAGATTTATTTGTAGCCATGCGCGGAACCAAACACAACGGCCACGCGTTTGTCGAAGAAGCAATCGAGCGCGGAGCCGCTGCGATCCTAATCGACGAAGAGTCCTCCAAGCCCCAGCAGCACTCGTTCATATTGGTTCGCGACTCCCTAATGGCTCTTCAAAGACTGGGGAGTGAATGGAGGGAACAAATCGCCACGAAGGTTTTAGCAATAACCGGCAGTGTGGGCAAAACAACCACAAAAAATATAGCCGGAGAAATATTTAGTAATTATGAAAATACATCGTGGAACAGAAAAAACTACAACAATGAAATATCAGTGCCGCTCTGCCTTCTAGAGACACCTGCCAGCTCCAATCTAGCGATCATTGAAATGGGAATGTACGAAATAGGTGAGATCGACTTCCTGTGCAAAGTAGCCAAACCAGACATTGGCATAGTACTAAATGTAGGGCCGACACACCTGTCTCGCGCGGGCAGCTTAGAGAATATTCAGCTGGCAAAAAGTGAATTGCCTAGATCACTCCCTGAAAATGGTCACTCTATTCTCAATTTCGACGACCCCCTTGTTTGGCAAATGCGACAGGTCGCTAAAAGCAATATCTTGGGCTTTTCTGCAGCCGGGAATACAAAAGCTGACGTTACCGCCACAAATATTGAAGTAGCTAGTGACGGGCGGATTGTATTCGATATTGGATATAAATCGGAAAGTACTCGATTCTCCATCGAGCTATCTGGTACACATTTGGTTGAGAATGTCATCGCGGTGATTTCATCAGGAATTGCTATGGGCTACACAACGGAGCAGATCAGCCAAACAATGGAAAATATGATTTTCAGTGATCGTATTGAGAGGACCGATATACCTGGAGGTATAACCATACTCAACGACACCTATAATTCACAGCCCAAATCACTTGAAGCTGCACTCCGAGTTTTAGACAGCTCTGCGGGAAGTAGAATTGCCCTTCTAGGTGACATGTTGGAACTAGGCTCTGTGTCAAGAGCAGAGCATATAGCAGCTGGAATCCATGCAGCTTCTACTGTTGATCACCTAGTGACGATAGGATATGAAAGCAGGGTCCTCGCTCAAGCTGCAAAAGAATACGGCCTCACATCCGTGGAAATGGTTAATAGCAATCAAGAAGCAATAGAAGCCTTATTGGAGATTATTGACTTTGGGGACACCCTACTAATTAAAGGATCACATTCCCTAAGACTAGATGAGGTTGCATCAGCGTTGATATCAGAACTCAAAAGTCGATCACATGAAAAGGATAAGACACTATGACTGGAGCGCTCCTCTCGGGAGGAATAGCTTTCTTGGTAGCACTCACGTTAGGATTACCCAGTATCCGACTTCTTCGGGCATTGAAATTTGGCAAAGCAATCTCTGGATATCTGCCTGAGTCGCATCAGCTAAAATCAGGCACACCCACTATGGGTGGACTTTTTATCTGGGCAACGGTACTGATCGTGACAGTACTCACCAATCTTTTCGATGTCGAAAACAGTCGGCTTTTGATTAATCGCGAATCGATGATTTTGCCTATATCAGTAATCACCGGGATGTTAGTACTTGGTGTATGGGATGACTTTGGAACTTTCGTCAATCGCCCGATGACTGGTCTCACATGGAGGTTAAAATTTGCCTCTATCAGTCTTGTTGCAGGTATTGTTGCGTACTGCATGTTCTTCTTGCTCGAGGCTGAAAGTGTCAATATCCCTTGGATAGGTAAATACGGATTAGGATACGGTTACTTGGCCATCGCTTTTGTGACTGTTTTTACAACTACCACGGCTGTATCAGTGACCGACGGGTTGGATGGACTGCTTGGTGGTACCGCAGCCTTTGCATTTGGAGCATACGCAGTTATTGCCTTCATACAAGGCCAAGTCTTCCTAGCTATATTTTGTTTCACCGTGTCTGGAGCTCTTCTGGGATTCCTCTGGTATAACGCTCATCCCGCATCGGTATTTATGGGTGACGCCGGCGCATTGCCACTCGGAGCCGCACTCGCCACAGTGGCACTAATGACGGGGCATTGGTTGATACTTCCTATTGTCGGAATTGTGTATGTATTGGAGGCAGGTTCTGCGCTTGTTCAAGTAATCTATTTCAAAGTGACTAGCGGGAAAAGAATATTCCTGCAAACTCCTTTCCATCATCATTTAGAACTACTGGGATGGAGTGAACCACAGATTGTGATGAGGCTCTATTTACTTGCAATCGCTGGAGCCATGTTGGGCGTTGCACTCGCTTTAAAGGTGTGAAAGTCATAAAGAATGAATCAGCGAGTATCAACGAACACCTATAAAAATAAAAAAGTTCTTGTTCTTGGTTTAGGGATAGAGGGAATGGATCTCTCGAAGTTTCTGTCATCTGAAGGCGCAGATCTCTTCATTTCAGATCAAAAATCAATCCACGAATTACGTGACTCTCAAGAAAAATCTAAGCTGCTCGCGGGGCTACCACGATCCCGCCTTTATCTGGACGGTGTTATCCCAAAGGATTTGCAATCATTTGATACGATTTTTGCGTCTCAGGGAGTACCAGACCACAACCCAATCCTAACTCAAGCCAGGCAAGCAAATTGCCGTATTTCATCCATGCTTGAACTTTTCCTAGAACGGTGCCAAGTGCCTGTAGTTGGAATAACTGGGTCAGCGGGGAAAACCACCACCACAGCTATCCTCGCTGATATTTTGAGGCACTCTGGCGAGTCGGTGGTTGTTGGAGGCAATATTGGCTTCGAATTGCTCTCTAGTCTTCCGGACATAACAAATGACACAAAAGTAATTGTAGAGATGTCACATACACAATTACTTCGATTGAATAGATCCCCTGCAATTGCTTGTATCACAAATGTCACGCCTAATCATCTCGACCAATTCTCTTGGAAGGAGTATCAGGAACTTAAAAGTAAGATAATAAAGTGGCAGTCTCCAACAGATCTGTTTGTTGCGAATATCGACGATCAAAACGTGAGAAAGATAATCGCAACAGGAGGCAGCAGAACTGTCGCGATCTCTCTAGGTCAAGTCGCTCATCGATCAGTGTCTGATACCAGTAAAAATAAAGGCGAGTCCGCCAAGCATCGATCTGAGGAGAATGGTACCGGCGAGAGCCTCTACGGCCACGCAAATTATCAACGAACTGGAAACGCTGATGAGTTATATTCGTTGCAGCTAGATATCCCACATGGTCCATATGGCATGACTTCTCCGATAACTCTGCTTGAAGACTGGTCCCCATTTAATCAGCCACAGGCTCCTGGCTACCACAATATGTACAACGTAGCTTTTGCTGCCGTTATCAGTTACTTTTTGCTACAGTCGAAAGAGCCTAAAAGCCCTAATATGATTTTGGAACTGATAAGTTCTGGAATAAAGTCTTTCCAAGGTGTGGAGCACAGACTCGAAACTATTGAAAGTAATCACCGATCGCTTTTGTTTTTGAATGACTCGATTGCTACCACTCCTGAACGCACTTTGGCCGCATTAACCGCGCTCAATTTGAATACAAATCAAAAAGTGGTCCTGCTGATGGGAGGCCGTGACAAAAAACTTCCGTTCCCGACGAAACTCAGAGATGCCATCGCTGACAGGTGCCGGGGATTCGTAGGCTTTGGAGAATCCGGTGCGCATTTTATAGAGAAAGGCAGTCCAAAATCAGCTGATCCCCTCTTATACATCAGTGAAAAAAACCTGACGGACGCGTTTTGGTCCGCTCTACGTATTGCTAAAAATGGAGATGTCATACTACTGGCACCTGGTGGAACCTCATTTGACCACTACGCCAACTTCGAAAAAAGGGGTCGGGAATTCAAAGCTTTGGTTGCTGGATTGAACTCGGATGGACCAAAAAACTAGGATGCAAGGTAACAAAAACATCCCCTCCGGACTAGCAGCACGTAAGAATGTCGACACCATATCTCTCAATAGAGAAAAAAAACATAAGCCTGATTACATTTTGCTTGGGATAGTTGCAATATTAACGATCATTGGTTGGATCGCGATCAGCTCAACAACCTCAGTTAATGAGACAACCCGACCGATATCTGCCCATGGGATAAAGCATGGCTTTATGCTCGGTGTTGGTTTCCTCTGCCTATTTATTTTACAGGGTCTCGACTATCGTAGACTCGCGAAAGTTAGTCCTCTCATGATTGGTGTTGGATTGGCTCTCCTGTCCCTTTTATTTATCCCATCCTTAGGCCAGGAAGTTAATGGTGCACGATCATGGCTAAAGCTTCCGGGCCTGCCCTCCACACAGCCATCAGAACTAGTGAAACTTTTGGTAATCATTTACATGTCTGCATGGCTAGCAGCAAAAGGTAAGCAGTTAGGCAGTATCACCAGTGGAATACTGCCTTTTACCCTAATTAGCGGATCATCTGTAGGCTTAATTCTACTGCAACCTGATATCGGTACTGCGTTTGTCTTGGCACTAATCATCGGTTGTATGTTTTTCGTCGCTCCAACAACCAAAATTATTCATATCGCCGCGATGGTTCTGCTCGCTGCAGCTGGGGCTTTCTTCCTTATCATTAGTGCCCCATACAGATGGGAAAGGATATTAGCGTTTATCGCCGCGGATTCTGATCCGGAAGGGTTTGGATATCAAGCAATACAGTTAGCTAATGCTTTCGGCTCTGGTGGATTGATGGGGCAGGGTCTTGGTCTATCTCGTCAGAAATTTTTCTATCTGCCTGCTGCAAAAACCGATGGGATCATGGCTGTCATCGGCGAAGAGACAGGTTTTGTCGGGTCGGTTGTGGTGATAATACTCTTGACACTTTTATTGTGGCGCTGCTGGCTATTGATGAGAAATGCGTCAGATATGTTCGGTTCACTGCTTGCAACCGGAGTTGCCGCATGGATTGCCTTCCAGACCGGATTGAATATTTCAGGTGCAACTAACCTCCTGCCTTTGACTGGCGTGCCGCTACCGCTCATTTCTTATGGGGGATCGGCATTGATATCACTTCTCGCAGCTGTTGGTATCCTTCTTTCTGTGAGCAGGTACACAGTAGACTTTAATTCAACTGATGAAAGACAAATAAAGATAACAAAATGAAGACATCCATGGATCACCCCGGGGCCGCAACCAACCCTCGATTATTTGAAATCGTTGATACTTCCGAGTTTACTAAATTCAGTGATGAAATAAATACGTCAGAAACGAGTACACCATTGAGGATCGGTTTAGCTGGAGGCGGCACGGGAGGACACGTCTACCCAATAATGGCGGTTAAACAAAAACTTCAGACCGCAATAGGTTTATCTGACGAACAATTCATTTACTTTGGTTCAATAAATGGACCTGAGGCTGAAATATGCAGATCGGAAGGCATTCGATTCAAATCGGTCCCTGCCTCACCGATACGTAGTAGATCTCCTTTGAAGCTCGCAAAAGGAATTTGGGATTTCCTGCGAGGTACTAGAATAGCTGTCGGATTATTACAAGAAGAACCGCCCGATGTTATTTTCGTGACCGGAGGATACAGTGCTGCACCGCTGTGTAACGCAGCTTCGAAACTCGGAATACCGGTGGTCCTGTTTTTGCCTGACGTTAAACCTGGATGGGCAGCACGCTTCATAGCAAAAAAAGCTCAAATAGTACTCTGCTCAACCAGTGAATCTCACGAATACTTGGGCAATACCCCTTATAGAGAGACTGGGTATCCCGTCCGTCCAGAGTTTGAAGAACTGATAAATGAAAGCTACGGCAAACTGAAGACTAAAGCAATATCCAAGCTCGGATTTTCTGGTGATCGGCCAATCGCACTAGTAGTGGGGGGCTCTTTAGGATCTGTTGCTATAAACAGCAGCATATTAGGTGAACTGACTGAGCTTCTCGAGAAGATCGACATCATACATGTTTCTGGGCGTCACGATCATGAAAGGATATTAGCAGCCGTGAATGAAATCGGATTATACGAGCATCCTGGATATCAGTTGCTCCCCTACTCTGACGACATGCCTTCACTAATGATTGCCGCCGATATCGGAGTATTTCGGGGCGGCGCCTCGGTTCTGGGAGAGGCCCCTGCGACGGGACTTCCACTGATCGTAATACCTGGCAACTTTTCAGATCAACAATTGAATGCCGAACTCCTCAGAAAACATGGAGCCGCAATTATATTGGCGAATAGTCGCGTCGAGGAACTCCCAAATACGATACTAGAACTGATAGCCCAAAATGCTGACCTCGAAAGGATGCAAAGTAACATGTGGGCACTAGCCCGCCCCTCCGCGGCACAACAAATCGCGTCGGTCATAGTCCGAATCGCAAAGAAAAATGAGGACCAAATTCCTATAAAAATTCATCTAATTGGTGCGGGTGGAATACATTTATCAGGAATCGCAGAAATACTCCTGGAGAACGGCCATCGCGTCACAGGATCCGACATTAAGGATAGTGATCAGATACAAAGACTAAGAGCGAGAGGCGCCGACATTTTGATCGGTCACGATCCGGCAAACATCAAAGATGCTGATCTGATCGTGACCACCGCAGCAGCAAAAGCAGATAATCCTGAACTACTAGCTGGGCACGCTAGAGGTATTCCGATAATTTCCAGAGCAGAAATGGTACAGAAATTGATACAGGGCAGGCAAACAATCGCGATAGCTGGGTCTCACGGAAAGACCACAACATCAACCTTGACCACTGTCATGTCAATAAACTCGTCACTTGATCCTCTGGCCCTAATAGGAGGAAATATGGCTGATCTTGATAATCGAAATATGGTCAACGGCGATGGTAACCTCGCCATCATTGAGGCTGATGAGTACGCTGATGCGTTTCTCTCATACACACCTTCTATAGCAGTAATTACTAATGTGGAGGTGGACCATCTAGATTATTTCGGGACCGAGGAAAACTTTTTTTCCTCTTTTAGCCAATTCATTGAACGAATTCTTCCCAACGGGATCCTGCTAATTTCACACGACGACGAAGGTGCGAGAAAACTCAGAAACAATTGCAATCGGGAAGATATTAGGATTGAATCATTCTCAACCGTTACTGAAAATGCCGACTGGTACGCTAAGGATATCGCATTTAGCGAGTCTTCTGAGCTGACGAGCTTTGAAATTTATATGAAGGGAAGAAGGCTTGGCGCGTCATCTCTAAGATTAACGGGTGACCACAACGTGAGTAATTTCCTGGCGGCATTGGCGGCCAGCATGCACGCCGGGGCTGACTATTCCAGAGCTTCGGAAATCGCGGCATCCGTAAAGGGAGCAAGGCGTCGATTTGAGCTAGTTGGTGAAGTCACCCTAAGACAATCGCTGTCTTCAATCCAGTCACGTAAAGTTACTGTAATTGACGATTACGCCCATCATCCAAGTGAGATCAAAGCAACAATTGCTGCCGCTAAAACTAGATATCCCGACCGGCGACTAGTAATTTGCTTCCAGCCGCATACCTACTCTCGCTCTTCCTACTTGCTCGATAAATTCATCTCCTGTTTCGAGGGAATCGATAAGTTGCTCATCCTCGACACTTTCCCTGCACGAGAAACCGAAGCAGATGGCCT
>CEOQ01069600.1_pt1 | contig 11774 bp, 6 predicted proteins | sample 361351 | NCBI WGS metagenome assembly CEOQ01 (sample SAMEA2619907, study PRJEB7988) | marine metagenome | biome: marine biome (ENVO:00000447); feature: deep chlorophyll maximum layer (ENVO:xxxxxxxx); material: "saline water (ENVO:00002010), including plankton (ENVO:xxxxxxxx)" | depth 60 m | reverse complement strand
AGAGGCTCCTTCTCGTCAGGTGCTCTCTCTACTTCCTCTTCTGACCCTGGACGAAGCCCAACAACGTTAGGTACGTCTATGGGAGATGGCAGTAGATCCACGATATAGTCCAGCATAGGTTGTAATGCTTTTCCTCCCAGAGCCGTTCCGCAGAGTATAGGCACCACGTCCATGTTAATTGTTGCTTTTCTAAGTGCTGCTATGATTTCTTCAGGGGTTAACTCGACTCCATCGAAGTATTTCTCCATGGCTTCTTCGTCGTGTTCTACGATTTTTTCAAGCATTTCTTCGCGACGGGTTTCATATTCATCCTGATATTCCGCTGGAATTTCTGTGATTTTCATTTCTGGTAAAGTTTCGCCGGTGTGGTCTCTCGAGCCCTCATACATCACAGCGTGACCTTTAATAAGGTCTATAACGCCCATGAAGTCAGATTCAGCACCCATGGGAAGCTGAATTGGAACTGGATTAGCACCCAGCCTTGCTACTATCGTTTCGATAGTTCGTTCGTAACTTGCTCCTACTCGGTCCATCTTATTCACGAAACAAAGTCTAGGGACGTTGTAAGTGTTAGCTTGTCTCCAAACTGTTTCAGATTGAGATTGAACTCCAGCAACTGCGTCGAAAACTACGATGCCACCATCAAGCACTCTGAGGCTTCGTTCTACTTCTGCAGTGAAGTCAACGTGTCCTGGAGTGTCGATGACATTGAGCCTGGAGTCATTCCAGTAGGCGGTGGTCGCTGCGGAACCTATTGTGATTCCTCGCTCTCGCTCTTGGGCCATAAAGTCCATTGTGGCTGTTCCATCATGGACTTCTCCAACTTTTCTAATAACTCCGGTTAAGTATAAAACTCTTTCTGTAACTGTGGTTTTCCCCGCATCTATGTGCGCTATAAATCCAATGTTTCGAATCTTTTCAATAGGATAATCTGCCATGGTGAATGTGACTTAGCTATTGCTAAGCTTTACCTCCGAAAATGTACAAAAGCTCTATTGGCTTCTGCCATACGATGTAATTCTTCTCTCCGCCTGACTGCGGAACCTTCTCCGTTTGAAGCGTCTATTAATTCGTTCGCAAGTCCTTGTCTCATCGGAATGCCTTTCCTGTTCCTGGCTCCACTGATAAGCCAGCGCATCGCCAAAGCTTCACTTCTGTTGGTGGCCAATTCTTGCGGCACTTGGTAAGTTGCTCCTCCGATTCTTCTTGGCTTTACTTCTACCAATGGAGTAGCATTTTTCATCGCAGCGTCGAATATCTGCATAGGGTTATTCTTGGTTTGTTCTTCAATAATATCCATCGCTTGATACATTATTCGTTGTGCGACAGTTTTTTTGCCGCGCGTCATAATACAATTGATGAATTTGCTAACCACTCTGCTCTGAAATTTTGAGTCAGGCAAGATTATTCTTATTTCAGCTCGTCTTCTCCGAGACATAGTTCAAGTACCCCTTGATATTTTTGTGTTATTTACAAACTTTTTAGACTGGTGCTAACTTTTAGCGGTGCCGTACTTACTACGGCCTCGTTTCCTATCAGGAACTCCTTCGCAGTCTAAAGCGCTTCTTACTACGTGATACCGTACGCCAGGTAGATCTTTAACTCTTCCACCTCTTATCAGCACTACGGAGTGCTCTTGGAGGTTGTGGCCTTCACCGCCAATATAAGCAGTAACTTCAACACCATTTGTGAGTCGAACTCTTGCTATTTTTCTGAGTGCAGAGTTTGGTTTTTTGGGAGTCATGGTTCGTACTTGAACGCAGACACCTCGTCGTTGAGGACATCCGTCTCCCCATTTTACTCTGTTAGCAATTGAGTTTTGAACCCAGTGCAACGCTGGAGCTTTAGTGTTTTTCTTAACACTCTTTCTCCCTTTTCGTATTAATTGATTTACTGTTGGCATATTTGGCCCTTAAATTTATATTCCTGGAGCAAGCAAATACTCTATCAACTAGTGTGTCTGTTGTCAATATAAATTTTATGACCACACGGCGCCAGGATTAATCCAGTTTACATAATGTATTTTAATTGATTTTGGCATCTATGTTGTTTAACATGAACTTCCGAAAACTCGACCTTTTACTGGAGCTAATTTGAGTGAATCAAGGAAAATTCCTAAATGTATGACCATAGCAGGTTCTGATTCCGGAGGAGGGGCAGGGATTCAAGCTGATTTGAAGACTTTTGCCGCATTTGGAGTATATGGTACATCTGTGATCACCGCTCTCACTGCTCAAAACACCTATAGTGTGAATGCCATACAAGCAATGGAACCACAATTAATAATTTCCCAGTATGAAACCGTGCTGGAAGATATAGGAACTGATGCAGTAAAAATAGGAATGCTTTTCAATGCAGAGATAGTTGAAGCAGTGGCAGCTATGATGAAGAAAACCAATCCTGGGAATATAGTGCTTGACCCAGTGATGATATCTAAAAGTGGAGACAACTTATTGAGAAGGGATTGCGTGGATGTTCTAAGGACTCTGCTTATCCCTTTGGCCACTATTGTCACTCCCAATATTCCTGAAGCTGAAGAACTGACTGGTATTCAGGTCTTAGATAAGAGATCCATGGAAAAAGCGGCACATTACATTCTAGACATGGGAGCTCAGTCTGTGATTATGAAAGGTGGCCACATGGAAGGAGACCCTATAGATTATTTTTTTGATGGAGAAAATAGTATAGAATTAGTCTCCAAACGCATCGAAACGAAAAATACGCACGGGACAGGATGCACATTCTCATCAGCAGTAGCTGCTAACCTGGCGTTAGGTAAGAATCTTGAGGCATCGACCCGAATAGCCCAGTCTTATGTGCATGATTCGATTGATCCAGGATTCAGTATTGGTTCAGGACACGGTCCTCTTAACCACTTCAGTAAATTCTGGGATATGTAACGAACTTGAGGAAATGATATAGGAATCATTTCACAAAACAATAGAGGAACGAATGTTTAAGCCAGCAACTAACCGAGTTAACTTCCCCACCATTGACACAGACGTATTGGACTTTTGGGAACAAAACAAGATTTTTGAGAGATCTTTCAAGGATAAAGCAGGTGGCCCCAAATTTATGCTTTATGAAGGTCCTCCTACTGCTAATGGTAATCCTGGAATACACCACGTTCTTGCTCGGGTATTTAAAGACGTTATATGTAGATACAAAACAATGAAAGGATTTCAGTGCGTTCGTAAAGGTGGATGGGATACTCACGGGCTGCCAGTCGAATTGGAAATAGAGAAAGAATTAGGATTAAAAAGTAAGAAAGAAATAGAAGAGTACGGGATAAAAGAATTTAATGAACAATGTAAGACCAGTGTATTTAAATATGTGAAGGAATGGGAACAATTAACGTCTCGCATAGGATATTGGGTGGACCTCGAGGATCCTTACGTTACTCTGCATAATAGCTATATCGAGTCAGGGTGGTGGATTCTAAAAACTTTGTGGGATCAAGGATTATTGTATGAAGGTAGGCGCGCGACCCCTCACTGCCCTAGGTGTGTTACCAGTCTAAGTTCCCATGAAGTAGCTTTGGGATACAAAGATAATACGAGGGATCCTTCTGTTTTTGTGAAGTTCATTTTGGATCTAGACCGAACAAATGATTCTGGTATTTGTAATGATTTCGTTGAAACTTTACAACAGATCGTAAACGCAGGTAATCTGGCACACTTTGTCGCATGGACCACTACTCCGTGGACTTTGCCTTCTAATGCAGCACTCGCTATAAACAAAGATGAATCTTATGTGGTTATCAAATTTGCTACAACAGATGAAGATGAGGTCAATGAAAATCAGTACTTAGTTATGGCTGAGAAGCTTGTAGAGGCTGTGTTAGATGGCAGCGATGATTATGAGATTTTATTTACTGCTATCGGAGCTGATTTGGAAGGAGTTTGTTACACGCCGTTATTTGACCCAGCTGAAGCAAATTTGCCCCCTGGAGCTCTAGGAGTATTCCAGAATGGAAGTATCAATTCTGATAGTAATTTGACAGAGAATGACATGTTTCAGAACTCTTTCAAAGTTCATACAGCTGACTGGGTTTCGATGTCAGATGGATCTGGTATCGTACATATCGCTCCGGCCTTTGGTGAAGATGACTTAGCATTAGGCAGGGAGAAAGGTATTGGATTCATACAAACTGTTGATTTGCAAGGAACTATTACAGGTAATTATTCATTTGCAAATAAATTCGTTAAGAATGCTGATAAAGAGATCCTAAGTGATTTGCAATCCAGAGGTTTACTACTTAGAGATGGAACATATAGGCATACTTACCCATTCTGCTGGAGATGCGATAGTCCTCTCTTGTATTACGCCAAAAGCTCATGGTACATCAGAACTACTCAGAAAAAAGAAGCACTGGTACAAGGAAATCAAAAGATCAATTGGTATCCGGAACATGTCAAAAACGGGCGTTTTGGAGAATGGCTTCAAAATAATGTAGACTGGGCAGTTTCCCGCGAACGATATTGGGGAACCCCTATGCCTATATGGGAATGTCCTGAATGCCTAGTTCAGACATGTGTAGGAAGCGTGGAAGAATTAAGTAACTTGGCCTTAAATATGCCTGTAGGTGAAGATTTGGATTTGCATAGGCCATTTATAGACGAGATCAAGATCAAATGTGAAGTTGAAAACTGTAATGGGGCTATGACTCGCATCCCTGAAGTTATGGATGCGTGGTTTGATTCAGGTGCTATGCCATTTGCGCAATTCCATTATCCGTTTTCAGGAGAAGAAAACTTCAATACTCAATTCCCTGCTGATTACATATGTGAAGCGGTCGATCAAACGAGAGGATGGTTCTATAGCTTACATGCTCTGGGAACTCTGTTGAAGAATCAGCCTGCTTATAACAATGTTATATGCCTGGGTCTGATTTTGGACGAAAAAGGACAGAAAATGAGTAAACGGATTGGAAACATAGTAGAGCCTATGTCCGTTTTAGAAATTCATGGGGCCGATGCTTTGAGGTGGTATTTATTTACTGCTTCTCACCCTGGAGAAAGTAGAAGATTCTCTGAACGATTAGTAGGTGAAGTATTCAGAAAAATGATGTTGACACTATGGAATGTATATTCGTTTTTCACTAATTATGCTTCCTTGGATGATTACGACCCTACTCAAACACCTTCTGATTGGAAGCCTCAAACTGAATTAGACAGATGGATTTTGTCAGAATTACATTCACTCATCAAAGAAGTGGAAGATGCCCTAGAGAATTACAACCCTACCGATGCAGGAAGAATAATCCAGGAATTTGTAGACAATTTATCTAACTGGTATGTGAGGCGGAGCCGAAGGAGATTCTGGAAAAGTGAAAACGATACAGATAAAACGGATGCGTATAATACTCTTTATCGCTGTCTAGTGACTGTGTCAGAATTAATGGCCCCGTTGGCGCCATTTGTATCTGAAGAACTTTATCAGAAATTGGTTAAAGAGGTGGATCCTTCTGCTAGTGACAGCGTACATTTGAGTGACTTCCCCGTAGCGGATGAATCGTTGATTGATGAAGATTTGATGAAAGCGATAAGACTTGCTATGAAAGTATCGAGTTTAGGCAGATCAGTAAGGTCAAGAGCAGGATTAAAGGTAAGACAACCCTTATCTGACGTGCTGGTATCTCCTAAAAATGATGATGAATCACGATTCTTATTTATGGTGAGTGACCAGATTCTCGAAGAATTGAATATAAAAACTCTAAATAGCTTTGAAAATGCTAATATGCTGGCAGATATCAAATCACAATTAAGCCAAGAAAAAAGTGCTAATTATCAGTCTTATGTGGCGATTGAAGATAGTTCGTATATAGTCGCTGTAAACACTCATGTAACCGACGACTTGAAAGATGAGGGTATTATCAGAGAGATTTCCCACCGCATTCAAGGATTCAGAAAAGATGCAGGCTTAGATTTGAACGATCGTATTACCACGTATATGAGACTACCTGAAAGTTTGATTTCTGTAGTAGAACGATTTTCAGAATTTTTGAAGCAAGAAACTCTTACCACTGAAATTGTATTCGATGGAGATATTGAATATGATCAGGTTTTCGATATAGAGGGTGAAAATTTGGAATTTAGAGTAATTAAAGCTTAGTCTTAGCTCATATGCCAGAGTTACCTGAAGTAGAGAACACCAAGAGATATTTGATTGAATCGGGCATTGTGGGCTCGCGCTTTCTTTCCATTTGGACTGATAGCCCAACAAAATGGATTGGGTTTGGCAAAGAAACGTTTCAAGAAGCCTTTTTAGGCAATCAAGTGATGGATATAGAACGAGTCGCTAAATATCTTGTGGTCCACACAGCGACAGATCATTTTCTATTACATCTAGGAATGACCGGTTGGCTTAGACTACAAAATGCTGATACTCCTGCTCATAAATTTACCAGACACGTATTCCATTTTGATGATTCTAGAGAATTGCGTTTTATGGATTCCAGGAAATTTGGCAAAATTGTATATGGGGAACCATTGAAAAAATCGTTACTCAATGATCCCTTGGCCAAAGATTTTTTACTAACTGATCTGGAAGACTCTGTTTTAGCCCGGAAAAGATCCATTAAGTCGATATTGATGGATCAATCAATCATTCCTGGTCTGGGTAATTTATACACGGATGAAAGTTTATTTCAGGCAAAAATAAATCCTTTCACTCCGATTAGTGATCTAACTGAAGAACAACTGATTTCATTAACTCATCAAATCAAATTAGCTTTGGTCAGGTCCCTAGATGAATATGATGTGGTGCGCGGAATCGATGATAGTGAACCCTATTTCAGCATGACCCCTTGGGATATAAAAAGGAAAGAAAATGCACCATGTTTCAATTGTGATTCACCAATGCAATTCTCGAGGATTAATGCTAGAGGAACTTATTTTTGTTTGCAGTGCCAGCCTATATGAATATCTGATACCACCTGTGATAAAATTAAATATGGTGGAAGAGATTATAAATTAATTTAAAGATTGTAATGCTACTAACGGAGGCATGATTAATGGCAAACTACAGTAAACATGACGCTCAAGACTGGGCATGGGAGACGCTAAAAGGGCAATGGACAACATTTGTTACTCCATTTACCGCAGATGACAATATAGACGAAGAAGGCATCCGTACTAATATTCAGCGAGCTCGGGCTCTCGGTACAACGGGAGGCGGCTGTACTTGGGGAATGGGAGAATTCTGGAGTTTGTCATTTGCAGAACGATGCCAAGTGATGGATGTAGTGGCTTCCGAGGCCGCGGGAGTTTGGCCGATAGCCGCACATGTAACTCATACCTCCTTTAAAGATATGATAGCTTTGGCTGATAGAGCAGAGAATAATGGCTTTGATTTATTAGTTGTAGCTCCTCCCTACATGGTTACAAATACAGAAGAACAAGTTATAGAATTTGTTAATGGCTTGGCAGATCACTCCAACCTAGCAATCATGTTTTACAACTCACCGCAATTCGGTATGGTGATGAGTCCTGAAGGTTTGGACCAGATCTGTTCTATCCCGTCTGTAGTTGGAGTGAAGGAAGCTAGCTTCAATCAACAAATTTCAATAAAGACCCACATAACTACTGGTTCTAACGCGATTATAAGTACACCTGATGAATGGATATTTGCCAAAGGAAAAGAATTAGGTTTCCAGCAGCATGTGATGTTTGCAAACACATCTGATTGGCGTTTCGATCTTCCTGGAAGAAATAACTATGTGCAGTTTATAGACAGAGCTACGCAAGGTGATCTGGACCAAGAATTTTATGATAGACATATATCAGACATTAAAGCTATTTCCGATAAATGGTGGGGTTACACAGTGCAGAAAAGTGGAGGAGCATTGCCTGTTGCAATGATCAAACACTGGGGTGAACTGCTGGGACTAAAGTCTGGTCATGTCAGAAAACCATTGAATGATTTAACCTATCAAGAAAAGTCAGAACTTAAAAAAGACCTAGAATCGGTAGGGCTGATAACAAAACCTGAAGAAGTGGCATCGATTGATACTCGAAATCATGCAGCTTGGCTAAACAATGCTGATGCTGGGTCGTCTGGAATGATGTTATTGGTTAGTGCTCAGAATATGGACGAAGTCTACGAAGCTGATAAAGGTGGAGCTGATATTATCGATGTAAAGAATCTTCAAGAAGCAGCTGTTGGTTCGGCTCACCCTAGCCTAGTAGCTGAGGCCAGAAAGGAAATTGCCGCCAAAAAGCACGTGAGTGTAACGCTGGGTGTAGTTCCTAACCAAGCAGGTACTGTAGCTATGGCAGTCCACGCTGCAGCAGTTATGGATGCAACGTCCGTAAAAGTGGGATTTATAGAAACAGATTATGATGAAGCTGTATTCATTTTAAGGGAATGCCGTAGAGCACTGAAGGGTTTTGGTACCAAATTAATTGGCTCTTTATTTGCTGACAATGTCCTTTATGAAAATGGATTGGATCCTTTGTTGATGGTTCAATTGGCAATGGACGGTGAATGTGACGGATTTTTGATTGATACCCTTGTGAAAGACGGTAGGAATTTGTTCGATTTCATTCCTGAACCTCAACTGAAAAAGATGGTATTGGAAGCTAAACAGGCTGGATTAAGTACAGCGCTGTCTGGACATTTGAAATTAGATAATCTTGACGAACTGGCAAGAATTAACCCTGACATAGTCGGAGTTAGAGGCGCTGTTTGTTCATCAGGAGATCGTGATAGAACAGTTGCTTGGGAAGCAGTGGCTCATTTTAAAGCTCAGTTGGACCTACGAAAAACCGGGCAAATCGATGTTTATGCAGGACATTCCAACGGGAATAATGGCCATGTGAATGGCTACGCAAATGGTCATGTGAATGGCTACAGTAATGGTAATGGTCACACGAATGGTAATGGAGCCAGCCCTGTTAATGATTCAGGATGGGCTATCATTGATGGTAGGGGTAAAAACTGTGCTGGAGTGATTGCTGCATTAGCTAAACAAATCGAAGGTGACAACAGTTCTTTTGTTGAAGTTATATTAGCTGATGCTCTAAATATTTATGATGTTTTGGGTTGGGCGGAACAGGCTGGCCACAAGTTGATCACAAAAAGGGTAGATGAATCAGGGAATACTCGAATATTGATTCAGCCTCACGCACTGATTCCCACTAACTAACACAATTCTATCAGGCGGAGGTTATTGAATAAGTGGATCCTGCGTGGTCTTTCGTAACCTCTATACGTGTAGGAAAAGCATCTTTGAGATCGTCTAAGTGAGTTATTACGATTATCTTTTCGAACTGATCGCTGATGGCTGCTATGGTATCTAGGATTTTCTCTCTGCCTATTGAATCTTGAGTTCCAAAGCCTTCATCCAAGAACAGCACAGGCAAAGAAGCACCGCTTCTTCTTGCAAGGACTTTGGATAAAGCTATTCTGAGGGCTAGGTTTATTCTGAACGCTTCTCCTCCGCTATATGATTCGTAAGAGCGCTTACCTAATTCATCAGCAATGCTTATGTCTAAAGTCTCGATGGGATCTCCTTTCCCTGTTCGTCTTTCTCTAGTCGTTTCAAGTGTTGTATATAATCTGTTATCTGTCATTTTTGATAACAGTTGATTAGTTTCATCTTCGATTTGAGGGATTAAGGCCTCGATCAACATTGCTTGGATACCTTGTTTGCCAAAAGCATTTGCGACTTCAGTATATATTTTGTGCTTATTTTCTGTATCAGATCTATCAGACCTGAATTTAAGCAGTTTTTCTTTTGAATCTTTAGCTCTATCAAGCTGGGTCTGAATGTTTTGAATACTGATTTCATGATTGCGTATTTGCTCATTGATTTGGGTTAGTGATTGCTGAATGGAGCTTAACTGAGATTTAAGTTGTTCTGCTCCGGCCATTTTAGAATCTATTGTTGTTATACTTTGGGACAATTCAGAAAGGTCCTTGTGTTTTTGATCGATTCTTTTGCTTAATTCCTCAATCTGTTTTTTAGTTTCAGGGGCCTCTGCCTTTGCTGATAGTAGTTTAGTATGAAGGTCCACGTGGCCCTGATTACTGGACAGATATTCTTGCAATGTCTCTACTATTTTTGAGTCGTAAATGCTGCGTTCCATTTGTGTGGTCAATTCTCTACGAGTCTGCTGTTCTTCTTGTAGAAAATTTTGTTTATCAAGAGAATCAGACAAAGCTGCGGATTCTTTTTTTAATGCGATGATTTCCGATTCTGCATTACTACTATCTTCGATTTGTTTGTGCATTATCGTGATTTTAGTGGTCAGTTCTCTTCTGATGTTCTCTAAAAGAGAAGTTTTGGTCTCAATGTTGGATTTGATTGCAGTCAAGTCAGTATTTAATTTATCGATCAATGTCTTATTTTCTAGGTATTGAGTGCGTTTAGCTTCAATTTCCTCCTGGTAGGTGTTTTTAAGATTTTCAGCAGAGGTTTCGTCAAGCCGAGATTGGCATAGAGGACAAGTATGCAGATCCGAGGATGAATGATTGATCAAATCTAATTTTTGCTTGATTTCCTTACCTTCTTTCTCATGTAGTTCTGATAAGGTTTGGGCTTCGCTAATTTGTGATGTTAATTGGATTTCCTGGTTTTGAAGATCTTTAATGTCTTCTTCCGATCTCGTGGTTGCAAGTAATTCTTGATCCAGTTTCTCTTTTTCTATTGATAAAGTGGGTAGCTTTTCTGCTAGATCCGAATATCGAGTGATCTCGGACTCTTTTTGAGTTAATTGGGTTTCCATAGATGCTTGATATCTGGATATCAGCAGTTCTATTTCTGATAATTTTGATTGTAACCCTATATAAACTGCTTGCTCTTTTTGCTGTGCTTCAAGGTCTTTTTTATGCTGCTGAAATGCTGAGTTATTTTGTTGAATTGATTCTTCTTGATTGAATAGATTTTCAAAGGTTTGATAAAGATTTTGTTTATGTTCTTTATCTGTAGTCATGAAACGTATATCATTTTCCATCCCAGAAATAGCATCGGACATTTGCTTGAGCTGGGTTATTTCTATCTCTGCTCGGGTCACTTCTTCTGATTTTTGGCTCGATTCTAGTTCTATTTTGGTTCTTTCCTCTTTCTTTTTAATAAGTTCGGCAGATTCTGTTTCGATATCTTTAAGTAAGGCATCCTCATCAAGGTTCAATGTTTCAATGTCTGATTCAATGTAATCCATGGCTCCGGTTATGTTTTGCAAGTGACTTGTTAGTTCGTTAAGTTGGATTCTCGCTTCTTCTTGGTACTTATCATACATCCCTAATCCTAGGATGTTTGCTAAGATCTCTTTTCTTTGAGAAGGAGTTTTGTTAGTGAATTCATCTGAGTGACCTTGTAGAAGAAAAGCCGAATTTATAAAAGTATCATAATCCATACTGAGGACGCTGATGATCTTGGCTTGAGTGTTTCTAACGCTGTCTTCTGTAATAGGAATGAAATGATCTGTTTGCTCAATTTGTAATTGGAGGTCAGTTACTCCTGTTTTTCTTCTTCCCCCAGATTTTATGTGACTTCGAATCACTCTATAAGTTTCATTGGATGCAGAGAACGTTAATTCAACCCGAGTCTCTTCTGCTCCTAACGATACGAGGTCATCTGCTGATCTGACTCTACACCTTCCCCATAAGGCCCAAGTAATAGAGTCTAGTAAAGCGGACTTTCCGTGGCCATTTCTACCAGACAATGCCGCAACGGTCATACCAGTGAAGTCGAGCTCAGGAACTTCCTCTCGGTAAGACATGAAATTTTCTAGTTTTAACGTGATCGGAATCATATGACAATCGCTATG
>CEOQ01292622.1_pt1 | contig 11776 bp, 12 predicted proteins | sample 361351 | NCBI WGS metagenome assembly CEOQ01 (sample SAMEA2619907, study PRJEB7988) | marine metagenome | biome: marine biome (ENVO:00000447); feature: deep chlorophyll maximum layer (ENVO:xxxxxxxx); material: "saline water (ENVO:00002010), including plankton (ENVO:xxxxxxxx)" | depth 60 m | reverse complement strand
CGGATTTGGTCGCGTGTCTGCACACCGCGATTGCTGCCAATGGGCGCGCCGAGCGGCATGACAGTGGCACAGCCGACTTCCTGCAGTCGCTTGGCGATGACGGGGTCTGCGTTGATGTACGGCAACACAGTGAAGCCTTCGCCGACGAGCTGCTCCGCCGCCGCCAGTGTCTCCACCGGATCGGGCAGGAGATAGCGTGGATCGGGGTGGATCTCCAGCTTCACCCACTTGGGCAGGCCCGCCGCTGCCGCCAGCCTTGCCAGCCGCACGGCTTCGTCGGCGTTCATTGCGCCGCTGGTGTTGGGCAGTAGCAGAAATTTTTCTGAATCGATGAACTCGAGGATGTTGGCGAATGGATCCTGCTCGCCTGTGAGGTCTGCCCGGCGCAGGGCTACCGTTACCATCTCCGCTCCGCTTGCTTCCAGCGCATCGCGCATCAATTCCGGCGAGGCAAATTTGCCCGTGCCCAAGATCAGGCGCGAGGCAAATTCCTTTCCGGCAATGGTCAACAGCGGGGCTGGCACAGGCCGAACCTACGCCCAGCGCGCCGCAGCGTCGAGTATGACTTCAAATTCCCTCGCGCCCACGCGCGCTTTGGCGCATCCTGCGCACCTTGAGCGCGCTCTCCCAACTGGGCCAACGCACCACCGATCCTCCCATCACATGGCTGATGCGGGAAGCCCTCATGCGCCCCGGCCTCATCTCGCTCGCAGCTGGCTTTACGGATAACCCCTCTCTCCCCGTCACCGAGACGCGCGAGATTATGGATGCCATGCTGCGCGGCAAGTCCGGTCAGCCTCCCCTGCAGTACGGCACCACTGCCGGCGATGAAACTCTGCGCACACTAACCGCCCAGCGACTTGCCCTGCAGGACGGCCAGCCCGCCAAGGCCAAGGCCTACCAGCCCGGCCGCATGATGATTACACACGGCTCACAGCAGTTCCTTTACATCCTAACCGAAATCCTTTGCGACCCCGGCGACATCGTGCTGGTGGAAGATCCCTCTTACTTTGTCTACCTCGGCATCATGCAAAGCCACGGTCTCCGTGGCCGCGGCATTCGGCTGGAGCCCGACGGCATCGACCTCGCGCACCTCGAGGCCACTCTGGAGAATCTAAAATCTACCGGTGACCTCCCACGCCTTAAAGCCCTTTACCTTGTCAGCTACCACAGCAACCCCACTGGCATCACCACCACCGCCGCCAAGAAAGCCGCCGCCCTAAAGCTTTTGCGTCGCTACGAGCCCGCTGCCGGTCATCGCCTTTACCTCATCGAGGACGCCGCCTATCGCGAACTGCGCTTTGCCGACGACGACACCCCCAGTGCCCTCACCTTTGACCGCGCCGGCAACCGCGTCATCTACACCAGCACCTACAGCAAACCTTACGCAACCGGTGTGCGCGTCGGCTATGGGCTCCTGCCCGGTCCCCTGCTCACCGCCGCCCTGCGCGTGAAAGCCAACCACGACTTCGGTACCACCAATCTGCTCCAACAACTCATCACCCGCGCCCTTACCACAGGTGCTTACGACGCCCATGTCCAAACCCTGCGCGCGCGCTATGCCCAGAAAGCCCGCGCAATGGTCCGCGCCTGCCACGAGAATTTGCCGGCCGGTGTAAAATGGACCGACCCCACCGGCGGCCTCTACATCTGGGCGCGCATGCCCGCTCGTGTGAAGACCGACCTGAAAAGCCCACTCTTCGCCGCGGCGCTGAAGCAAAAGATGCTCTACGTCCCCGGCAACCTTTGCTACTGTCCAGACCCTGCCCGCCGCCGCCCCAACCGCGAAATGCGCCTAAGCTTCGGCAGTGAAAACACCAGAAATGTCACCAAAGGCATCGCCCGCCTTGGCCGCGCGTTGAAGAAGGTTCTTTGAACAAAAAAAACGGCGCCCGTTACCGGACGCCGTCGTGAATCTTCAGTTTAATTAACCAGCGATCTCGGCGTTGTAGAACTCTTGCCAGTCGTCGAGATTGTTCAGGTTCACCGCATCGTCCGGGCCTTCGCTGATGCCGCAAGCGCTGAGGATGCCGGCCTTGGTGTCGGCGTCGTGGTTGTAGCCGGCGATGGAAGCATTCAGTTCGTCAATGGACGTGCTGTCGAGCTTCGCACCTTCCTGTGCCTGGATCCACGCCTCAAATTGCGTGTAGGTCGGTTTGTCGTTGGTGATGTAGTTGCGCACGGCATCCGCGTCAAGGCCAAGGCCTGCGATCACCATGCTGTCATAGCCTGCGCCGATTCCTGGATAGCCATCAGCGATCTTGCCAGCGGCCTCGAGGCTCACCTTTTGCCACAAGCGCGGCAGATGCAGCACGCCCAACGGGCCCTTGGTACCGGAACTAATCAAAGGAACAATATTACTCATAGGTCTGTCTTTCTGAACATTAGGGGTTCGCCGGAAAACTAGGCGGCACATGCCGATGGGTCAACGGGTTTTTGAGAGGGCTGGCTTGCAGGTCATTTTGCCCAACGCGCCAGTGGCCCGTCACGGCGCAGAATCGGTTGCAGTACTTTGAAAGGGACCGTGACGCGGAAAGCGCCCTGCGCATACGGCCCCACCTCGTAGGGAGGGAAATGGAACTCTGCCCCAGCCGGAGAAAAAGTGAAGTTTTCGCACTTGGCCAAATCCGCCTCCTTCACGGATCCCTCGACAACATAATGGGCTTCCTTGCGAATCAATTCCCGCCGCAAGTGCCGTCCCAGCAAAGTGCGCCACGGCTTGGCGGCATCAAAGATGTCCGTGACCTTCACCCTCGTTACTGTACCGTTGCGCCACCAGTAATTCATCGGGAAATCGCCATAGTTACCGTGTGCGCCGCCCGTATACTCGTAAGTTGATCCTCGAATGCTGATTAGGTCTGGTGCAAAAAAACACACCACTGCTGAGTCATCGCAAGCCCAGTTGCCAAAACTTAACTCCGCCAACTGGGGGGTGTCTTTCGAATCGCGCGCTAACTCTGCCGAGTTTTTTTCAAACTCATCGCAAGATTCTTGGAAGCGCCTGATGAAACCCGCCGCCACGACCGCGTTGAATCGCCCGCCTGCAATACCCGTGAATTGCGGGAAAGCCGTTCGCACATTCCATCCCTGTCTGCCGGTCTGATGCCGCTTCAACTCAGTAGCCACCAACTGCAGGCGCAAGGGGAATGCCTTTCGGCCATCGGTGCTTTTCCACGCTCCAATCCAGCGATTATCCTCGTGCGATAAGGAAATGGTTGCCACCACTTTTTCCCCCGACACTTCCCGCAAGGATACCGCACTTCCGCTCGCTTCCCCCTCCAACGGGATTGGAGTGCCGTATTTATCGTAGAAGTAAGCGCCGGTCACCTTGCCCATCTGGTGCTTCAATCCCATCTGGAAACGAGTCGACCGGCCAAGCAGCCCGGTGAAATGTGTCCGTCCCGCCTTCAGCGCCTTCGCCGTGGCATCGCCACTTGTTAAAACGAACTCCCCATGTGGCCAATTCTCCATCGGCGCCAACACTGTCGGGTTCAGCGGATACCGTTGTCCGTCAAAACACATCCGCACAAACTTCGCCTTTGCCCCGCCACCCGATACACGGATGGCGAGGTCACGCCAACCCTCCGATCGTTCATTCGTTACACATACCGAACCCGGCATTGGCAAGCTCACGCATCTCATGCGCGAGACAAACTGGAATCCCTCAGCGCCGCCCTTGAAAATGAACATCGTTTGCCCGCCCGTGCCTCCCCAGGCACGACCCAGCATCAGCACCAACGCATCCTGTCGCCCGTCCCCATTCAAGTCCGCCAAATGCGATCGGTATGAAGTGGCCGCCACCGCCTTGGAATCAGCCCCGCCATCCCGCACCTGCAAGTAACCATTTAAAGCAGCGTGCAATTCTGGATGTTCAGGTAGCATCGCAGCTTTCACCGACACCACAGACAGTAACATAAAAAAAATGAAATTCCCCCTCATGCCGCGAATCTACCCTCGGCCCGAAACCAGACAAGAGCGGGTTGTTCACCACATTTTTCTTCACCACTCACCGGCACACCCGTAATCTTCGCCGATCCATGAGTGAACATTTATACAAGATCGCCGTGTTGGCGGGGGACGGAATTGGACCGGAGGTGATGGGGGAAGCCGTGAAGGTGTTGCGTGCGGCTGAGGCGCGGCATGGTTTTACACTGGAACTTAATGAGTCGCCGGTTGGCTGGGCTGGCATCGATGCCGATGGGAAGGCACTGCCGGATGCGACGCTTGAGTTGTGCCGGGGCAGTGATGCCATCCTATTCGGATCCGTCGGCTTGCCCGATCGTGACCCGACCATTCCAAAAGAGGAACGGCCTGAGCGTGCGGCATTGCTAGCTTTGCGGAAAATCTTTGGGCTATTTGCCAACCTCCGGCCGGTGCGGTTGCCGACGGAACTAGCCCATGCGTGCCCGCTCAAGGCAGAGCGGCAAGGTGACGGGATCGACCTGTTGGTGGTGCGTGAGTTGACAGGCGGAATGTACTTCGGGCAGCCAAAAACCACCGAGACGCTGGATGACGGCCAGCAGCGCGCCATCGACTCGATGGTTTACACAACTAGTGAAATTGAACGCATCGCACAAGTCGGCTTTAAGAGCGCCCAGTTGCGTCGCAAGAAATTGATGAGCATCGACAAGGCCAACGTGCTGGAGAACGGGGTGTTGTGGCGTGAGGTGGTGACGCGCGTGGCGGCGGACTACCCGGAGGTGGAGTTGGACCACATGTTTGTGGACAACGCCTCGATGCAGCTGCTGCTTAATCCCGCGCAGTTTGACGTGATGCTGTGCGAAAACACCTTTGGCGATATTCTAAGTGACGAGGCCGCCGCGTTGGCCGGTTCCCTTGGGATGTTGCCCAGCGCTAGTCTTGGCGAGACTGAAGGCGACAAGACCTTCGGTTTTTACGAGCCCGCCGGTGGCAGTGCGCCGGACATCGCGGGGCAAAACCTTGCCAATCCTATTGCGCAGATTCTTTCTGCGGCATTGATGCTTCGCCACAGTCTTGGGGAAAATGATGCCGCTGCAGCCATCGAGTCCGCCGTCGGCAAAGCCGTTACCGACGGACTACGCACTGGCGACATTTTCAATTCCGATGACCCAAACGCACGCCAAGTCGGCACCACCGAGATGGGCGACGCAATCGCAGCGGCGGTATGATGAAATCTCTCACTGAGGAACTCTGGTTCGATGTGCCGACAAGACGGGAGTTTATCAATATCACGTCGCAGGTGGAGGAGCTGGTGCAGCGCAGTGAGGTGCGGGAGGGGCTTTGCCTGGTCAATGCGATGCACATTACGGCGAGTGTTTTTATCAATGACGACGAGTCAGGGTTGCATGCGGATTACGAGAAATGGCTGGAGGAACTGGCGCCGCATGAGCCGATTGGACAGTACAAGCACAACAACACTGGGGAGGACAACGCGGACGCGCATCTCAAACGGCAGGTGATGGGGCGCGAAGTGGTGGTGGCAATCACGGAGGGCCGACTGCATTTCGGGCCGTGGGAGCAGATTTTCTACGGGGAATTTGATGGGCGTCGTCGTAAGCGTTTGCTGGTGAAAATCATCGGGGAATGATTCACTGCGCCGATGCCGCTGCCACACCGCATTGCCACGCTGTTGTACTGCTTCGATGATGCGGGGCAAGTGCTCTTGATGGAACGGCGGCGGGAGCCGAACAAGGGATTGTTTAGTCCGCCGGGAGGGAAGCTGCGAATAGATGAGGGCGAATCACCGCATGCATGCGCATGCCGGGAGGCGCAAGAGGAGTTGGGCTTGGACTTGGAGGTCACTGATTTTCGACTGGCAGGAATGGTGAGCGAGCATGGTTACGAAGGGCAGGCCCATTGGCTGATGTTTTTGTTCGAGCTATTAAAGCCGCTGCGGGAACTGCCGCCGGAGCATGAGGAGGGTGCGTTCTGTTTCACGCCACGTGAAAACTTGAATACGTTGCCTCTGCCGCAGACGGATCGGGAGCGGATATGGCCATGGTTCTGGAAATATCGCGGTGGATTTTTTGCCGCGCATTGCCGCTGCCTTTCGGATGGGCGGCAGGAGTGGGCACTGGAGGAGTCACGCGATGGGTGAGAACGAGCCGGTCATTGATTTGCACAGCGATGATTTTTTTATGCGCGAAGCGTTACGGCAAGCTGTTCGCGCGTATGAGATGGAGGAGGTGCCGGTTGGGGCGGTGGTGGTGCGCGAAGGGCGTGTGATCGCTCGGGACTGCAACCGAGTGGAGTCGCTAAAGGACGCGACGGCGCACGCGGAGATGTCGGTGTTGACGGCGGCAGAGGCGGCGATGGGGGATTGGCGGCTGAACGGTTGTACACTGTTCGTGACGAAGGAGCCGTGCCCGATGTGCGCGGGGGCAATTGTGCATTGCCGGTTGGACCGGGTGGTGTTTGGTGCGGCGGATGAAAAAGGCGGGGCATGCGGTGGGGCGATGAATCTGCTGCAGTTTCCATCTTTAAATCATAGCTGCGAGATCACGGGCGGTGTGCGGGAGGAGGATTGCCGCGCGTTGCTGCGGCAGTTTTTCCTAGAACAACGGGGGAAGCCGGGCGCATCGTGAGCATGGATTCTGCAAGACTGCGTGCAGCCCGGGATCACGCGCGTGAAACTTTGCTGGCTGCCCGCAATGAGGAGGGCCACTGGTCGGGTGAGTTGTCGAGCAGCGCACTAGCCACGGCCACAGCGGTGAATGCGCTGCGTATTGTACAGCTGGAGACCGGGGCGGATCATCAAAAGTTGGTTGATGGCGGGATGCGCTGGCTGGCGGAAAACGCGAACGACGATGGTGGTTGGGGTGATACGGTCAAAAGCCTTTCGAACATCTCGACAACGACGCTTTGTTGGGCGGTCTTTGAGGCGAACGGGGAATATCGCGGTGTGGTGGAGCGGGCGGAGGCTTGGCTGGCGAAGCGGGCGGGAGGTGTTTCGCCGGAACAGCTGACACCAGCAATCATTCGGCGGTACGGGAAAGATCGGACATTTTCGGTGCCAATTCTAACGCACTGCGCTCTAGCGGGAAAAGTGGGGTGGGACCGTGTGTTGCAATTGCCATTTGAGTTGGCTGCATTCCCGCAGTCGTGGTTTGCAGCGATGCGACTGCCGGTGGTGAGTTACGCATTGCCGGCATTGATTGCCATCGGGCAGGCGCGGCATGCGCATCGGCCGACTTGGAATCCACTCGCAAGGTTGTTTCGGGCGGCGGCTCGTAACAAGACGTTGTCGGTGTTGCAAAACATTCAGCCATCAAACGGCGGGTTCTTGGAGGCGACGCCATTGACGAGTTTTGTGACGATGAGTTTGGCCGGCAGCGGGATGGCGGAGCATGCGGTGGTGGGGAAAGGGGTTGAGTTTTTAAAGGGCTCGGTGCGTAAGGATGGCAGTTGGCCGATAGACACGAACTTGGCGACTTGGGTGACGACGTTGGCAGTGAATTCTCTGGGCGGGTCGGTGGATGATTTGTTGTCGGAAAAGGAGCGGGAGCAAATCCGGGACTGGTTGCTTGGGCAACAATACCGAAATGTGCATCCGTACACGAATGCCGCACCGGGAGGGTGGGCGTGGACGGATCTGCCGGGTGGCGTGCCGGACGCAGATGACACGCCAGGAGCGTTGTTGGCGTTGAAGAATCTTGGTGGAGATTGCACGGACGCGGCTCGGATGAGTGTGGGTTGGTTGCTTGATTTGCAAAATCGAGATGGAGGCATGCCGACGTTTTGTCGAGGTTGGACCAACCTGCCGTTCGATCGTAGCAGCCCAGATTTAACGGCGCACGCGATGCGAGCTTGGCAGGCGTGGCGTGGGGCGTTGCCGGATTTGCGGCCGCGAATGGATGCGGCGTATTCAAAAGCGGCGCGATATTTGGCAAATTGTGACGGGGAGCATGGGTGGGTGCCTCTGTGGTTTGGCAATCAACATGCGGGTGATGAGGCAAACTGGACTTACGGCACGGCGCGAGTAGCAGAAGCTTTGAATGAACAAGCGCAACTGGAATTGCCGGGTGGTGCAATGCGGCAGCGCGCGGCTCGGAATTGTCTGTTGGGCTTGCAAGGCAAAGATGGAGGATGGGGAGGATTTAAGAATGGGCCGGTTTCGGTGGAGGAAACGGCTCTGGCGGTGGGTGCGTTGAAAGGGGTTGATGATGGAGAGTCGAGAAAGTCGATTGAGGAGGGGACGGAGTGGTTGGTGTGTCGGGTGGAGTCTGGGGAGTGGTTGGAAGCGGCGCCGATTGGATTTTATTTTGCGAAGCTGTGGTATTTTGAAAAATTGTATCCCATGATTTTCACGGTGGGAGCAATGGAGCGCGTAGCGGGAAGAGAATGATGCGTATCTTGATTGTTGGCTGTGGTTATGTGGGGCTGCCGTTGGGTGTGGCGTTGCGGGAGGCTGGGCATGAGGTGCATGGAGTGCGACGTGGTGATGGGGAGGAGATGGCAGCGGCGGGAATTGTTGGGCACGCGGTGGATGTAACTTGTCGTGAGCAGTTGAATGATTTGCCGCGAGGTTTTGACCGAGTTGTTCTTTCGGTGTCGTCGGGTCGCGGTAGTGTTGAGGCACACCGGGAGGTGTTCGTGGAGGGAACACGGAATATCTTGGAATGGCTGGAGGGCGAGATTTCGGTGGTGTTTACGAGCAGCACAGGGGTTTACGGGCAGGTGGATGGAGAGGAGGTGGATGAGAATGCGGTCACTGAGCCGGCGGGGGAGACTGGGCGGGCATTGCTGGAGGCGGAGGGCATGGTGCGGAATGCGGGTGGGATAGTGCTGCGAGTGTCGGGGATTTACGGGCCGGGGCGTGGGTTTCTCTACCGGCAGTTTTTGAATGGGGAGGCGACGATGGTTGGTGACGGTGGGCGGTGGTTGAATATGGTGCATCGCGACGATGTGGTAGGTGGATTAGTGGCGGCACTGGAGCTTGTGAAAGGAGGTGGGGTGTTTAATCTGACTGACGATGAGCCGGTGCGGGAGCGGGATTTTTTTGATTGGCTCGCGGGGGCACTTGGACGTGAGTTGCCGCCAGCGGGGGAGGCCCGCAAGAGGAAACGGGCAATGACGAGCAAGCGAGTTCTGAACGCAAAATTGAGCGGACTAGGATGGTTGCCGCGTTACCCGACATTTCGTGAGGGGTATGCGGAGTTGATGCGGACAGATGGCTAGCCGACGCGGAAGGAGATACGGGCAATCATGTCGCTATCGAATGCGGACTGTAGGCTGCGCAAGATTTCCTTACGGCGGTAGCGGACGATTTCGCTGAGCCAGACATTGCTGTCGACACTGACGAACAAGGTTCCCTTGTTGATGCCGGTGGGTTGCGCGTGGGCGGTGACGACGGGGTCGATGAGATGATTCCAGACCTTGATGATCTCAGCCTCAGACCTTTTGCGGTCCAGGCCGATGGAGTCGAGGAGTTTCGGGAGGACGTTGGCCGCAGACTTAGCGTGATCAGTGCGGGCGGTTTCTTGCTCTGTGAGGTCGACGCCGCGCCACTGGGCGAGTGCGCGTCGGCGCGCGAATGCGGGGACGTTGGGTTTCTCCTTTCGTCTGGGGCGATGCAGGTTTCGCATGTGCGGTGGGAGAGTTTCCACGGATGGCGCGCTTGCTCAATGCGTTGATGTTCAAAATTGTCGGCACGTTCTTCGGGGGATTTTCCCGTCAACAAGCTGCTGATAATTAGGTGTATTCCCGCGAGCAAGGTGAGGATGTAAATAACGAGGCGAAATTGGCGCTCAGGAATGCGTCGATTGAGCGATACGCCTAGCCACGCGCCGATGGGAATAAGCAGACAGAAATAAGCACCCCAAAGGAGGCTTTTCGTGGTGATAAGGTCCTTGCTTATGAACAAGGGCATTTTGATCCAGTTGATACATGTAAACAAGATGGTGCGGGTGGCAACATAGTCGATCTTGGAAAGTTGCTGCGGCAGGAGGAAAAGGTTGACGACGGGGCCAGCGCCGTGAGCAAAGGTACTGGTGAGACCGGTGCCGATACCACAAGGGATGCCGGCCAGATGGGTGGGTTGCCAAGGGGGCACTTCGGAGTCGGTCTTACCGCCGATAAAGGACCAAAGCACGAAGCCAATTGCCAGCGCACCGATAAGTAGGCTGAAATGGTGCGGCTGCATGCGGTCGATGAATTGAACCCCGAGCCATGCACCAATGGCGACGCCGGGCAGTAGGTAGATAAGATTGTCCGCGCGCCAGTGCCGCCAGTAGTGGTAAAGCGAGACGGCATCACCCAGGCAAAGAAGCGGCAGAAGGAATCCAATGGCGAACTGCGGGCGTTCTCCAAAAATGCCGAACGCAACGACACAAAGGGGAGTCGTCAACATGCCGAGTCCACCGCCAAGCCCAGCCTTGGAAAGGCCGATCAAGAGTACGGCAGCGCTGATGAGAAACAGTGGCAGGAATTCCGGCACGCGAGAGATTTAGAGCCTGATAGGGGGAATGTCGAGGCGCAGGACTGTGGGTGAGTTGGCTCAGTTTTTACTATTATCGTGTGAATAAGAAACACCATTCACCGCCTTGACTATACAATGTGCAGTGTGTTACCCACTCCAAGGCCACTACATGTGGTCTTTCTGCCAAGGAGGTTTGACTGGGGTTATGCGCTGTCCGAAGTGCGAGTGTATTGAGGACAAGGTGATTGATTCACGCTCATCGAAAGAGGGCTCGATCATTCGCCGGCGTCGCGAATGCACAAAATGCAGCCATCGTTTCACCACTTATGAGCAGATTGAGCATACGCAGTTAATGGTGGTGAAGCGGGATGGACGGCGTGAGGAGTTTTCTCGCGAGAAGTTGCTCAGCGGCATCGCCAAGGCCTGCCAAAAACGGCCGATCAGTCAACAGACCATTGAGGATGTCACACAGGATGTCTTCGACACCGTTTCGCAGGAGTTCAGCGAGGAGGTGCAAGGACGTGAGATTGGCGAGCGCGTGATGAACGCGTTACGGGAGATCGACTCCGTGGCGTACGTGCGTTACGCGAGCGTCTACCGGCGCTTCGAGGAGGCCGGTGACTTTGTGGATGCCGTAAAGAAACTCGAGACCAAACATGATACAGCTACATACCGACTGCCTGGTATTTGAAACGTCTGATGGGCAGGCCATCCCTTGTTCCGCCGAGGACGTGACCGTGGAACTTCTGGGCGAAGCCGCCAAAGAACTGGAGGAGCAGGTTATTGAAGAAGCCGCGGCGGCAACCTTGTACTATTTCAAACAGGAACTTGGACGCAACGTGGTCTCGGTGGGTGAATTCACCATGGCACTGGAGCGGATTTTGCGCGGGTTTGGATACAAGGTGAAACCGGTTTACGACGAAACCACGACAGCCAGTGCACGCGAGGCCGAGACTGACTTACAGCCACTGGCCAGCCGCGCTAGCCAGTCACGTCGTGAAGGTGAGGGACTCGAGATGGTCTTTTTTTGCACCTTGAGGGATCAGATTCATGCTGATTTGCATGGCAAACCTGAACTACTCCGTATCAAGGGCCTCCGTAACGCTGTTCGCAAGCTCACTGGGTCAAACAAATGGAGTCCACGTTGTCAGCAACTCAATGACCAGATTGTCGACTACCTTCGCGATATAGTGGCCCGCCACAAGCAGGAGGCACGTCTGACCTTGATGATCATCTGACCGCGTGACCTTATTTGAGAAAATCATCGCTGGGGAAATCCCGTCTGAAAAGGTGTACGAGGATGATCTTGTTTACGCCTTTCGTGACATCAACCCACAAGCGCCTGTCCACATTCTCATTATACCCCGTAAACCTATC
>CEOQ01184748.1_pt1 | contig 11786 bp, 10 predicted proteins | sample 361351 | NCBI WGS metagenome assembly CEOQ01 (sample SAMEA2619907, study PRJEB7988) | marine metagenome | biome: marine biome (ENVO:00000447); feature: deep chlorophyll maximum layer (ENVO:xxxxxxxx); material: "saline water (ENVO:00002010), including plankton (ENVO:xxxxxxxx)" | depth 60 m | reverse complement strand
CTCTGGACGGGCTGCATACAAATTCCTATCTTGATCCGATATCAATAATAGAACAGCCCTGCTGTCGTCTGCCCCTATTGAATCAAGTCTACTTTGGATATCGTCAACTGCTTTTTCAGCGACGGATTCTTTACCAATAATTTTTCCGATCATGGAAATGTTGCCGGTAACGTCCGAAACACTTTCTGCCTTCACAGCAACAACTTTCAATCCAGATTGGGCAAATATTGCAGCAAATCTAGCTTGGGTCAAAGCTTCTATGATGACAAGGTCTGGCTGATTACCTATTATGGTTTCCATTGATGGGTCATATGCACTTCCCACATCTGGCAAACTTTGAACTTCCACAGGGAAATTAGACGCCCTATCTCTCAAAATTGCTGTCCCTCCGGCTGCATACAGCATCTCTGTAGCTGTTGGACTTATTGATGCTATTTTCTCGGGTATATTTTCGAAGGTTACTTCTTGTCCGAGAGCATCGACTACCACCACTGCCTCTGCAGCTTCAGATTCTCTAGCTGGAGGTGCAGGGTTTGATACAGGACTGGCTGACATTGCTGACACCGGTGGAGCTGTAGGCTCAGGTGCAACAGTTGCAACTGCTGGCTTTGTAGGTTCAGGGGCTGCGGCTGGTGCGGGTGCTTTTGCAGGTTCAGATGACACCGCCGGTGCGGGTGCTTCTTCTACCTTACTATCAGATTCCGAGCATGCTACAAAAATAAATAAAGATAAAGCAATCAAAGCAAGAGAGAAACGTGTGTAATTAAGCAAAACGGTGATATCTCCTATTCAAATGTCAATTTCATTATAGTATTACATTTTCAAATACTATTTCTTTGATTGTGCAGTGTATGGGCAATCAATTTTTCAATAAACATTATTTGCCTGTTGAATAAATAGCCCACCCCCCACACACACAAAAAGGCTTCTCCTGGCCTTAGTCCCGCCAATTACTAAGTCCTAAATGCCCTGAAGTGGGGTGGGCCGGCTAGTCTGAGCGGAAGGAGACCAGGAGACTAAAAGCTGCCAGACTCAAGGATTTCTTGATGATTAACTAAGGTTTGGTTTCAGCCGAGAAAAAGACTGTTGAGGAGCGGTTATAAGCTCCCAGGTTCCAATTTACCCTCAGAGTCTGGCAAGTTTTTTATCTAATCTAGCATTCCCAAATCCCTGAATATGACTTGGGTACCTGTCAAATCAGACAGGTCTTCCATAGATAAAGCTGGCTTATTTAGCTCTTCCAGCGCAGGTAGCAACATGTGGGTTTTTACACCGTGGTCCCCTGCCAAAACTGGGTATTCATAAATTTGGCCTGTGAAATATTGCTGCGCAACCTTCGAGGTCATAAATCTAAGGAACTTCTCAGCATTTTCACGGTTTTTACCCGTGTTAACAATTCCTGCTCCAGAGACCATCACCAAGCTGCAGGGACCACCATCACTTAGGAATAAGTTTCTTGCATTAAATGTATCACCTGACTCAGAAATAAATCTGTGCAGATAATAGTGGTTTACTAGACCAATACTGATCTCTTCAGCTGCAGCAGCAGCTACCTGAGGTGTGTTCTTTGGGTATACTCCAACTTCATTGGCCATCATGTCTGTAAGCCACTGCAAAGTTTTCTCCTCACCCCACATAGATCTCATTCCTGTAACCATTGTCTGGAACGAGCTGTTTGATGGGGCCCAACCTAGCTTTCCTTTCCATTTTGGATCGGTCAATTCTTCACATGAACTTGGCAAATCGCTCAAAGTAGCGGTATGAACCAATACTCTAGCCCTACCTGATATTCCTACCCATGTAGCATCAGAAGGCTTTGCCCAGCCAGCAACAGATTCGGTTATGTCACCAGGCAGCGTGACCAACCTGCCTTCCGCTGATAGAAACCCAAGACCCCCTGGATCTTGAGCGTAATAGATATCAGCCGGGCTGTTATCACCCTCTTCCAAAATCATGGTAGCGATCGGAAATGTTTTACCATATTTGGCATCTACATCAATTCCGGTAAGATCTTCAAACTCTTCGATAATAGATCCTATAAGACTCTCTTTTCGTCCTGAGTAAATTACCAACTTACCAGGATCAGCTTCCCGTTCTATGACAACTTCTTCAATAATAGTCTGGCCAGGAACCTCAACAGTCTTTACGACTTCCTTCTCAACCACGACTTCTACAGGCACCTCTTTCACTACCTCTGTAGTACAAGCAGCAAAAATTCCTGCAAGAGCAAATATGGCTATTGCCATTAAAACAACTCGATTCACGACCAGTTTTTACCTACCTTATCATTTTACCAAGAGCGCTAATAAAAGTTTGTATGTGCATGATGTTTAATTTACTAAGCATACCATTTGCTTAATTATTAGTATGCACAAGAAAATATATTAAGCACCTAGATTAGGTGGTGTCAAGGGGTAATTAAATATTGCTTGTTGAACTTGAGATTTCCAATTGATCAACTAGAAACCTAATTCAAATCCTATTGAACTTTAATTAATCAAATATGGGCTAGAATGGCCTTATAATCTGGAATAATCCCAGGATGCTCACCCATCCAGCTATAAACCAGTATCCCGTCCTGACCTGCAATAAAGACCGCACGATTAGAGCTCCTGTAGTTGGGAAGACCAGCAAGGCCTGTAAAAGAAACTCCAAAAGCATCAATACAATCGAGATTGTAATCGCTAATCAAGTCATAACTTATACCGTTCTGATTTGCCCAGGCATTCAATGCAAATGGGGAGTCAGCAGAAATCCCGACCACTTTAACGTTGGAATGATTAAATTTATCCAACATATCGCCAATCTGACATAACTCATCAGTACAAACATCTGTAAAAGCACCAGGAAAAAAGGCAAATAGTGTTTTTGTTCCAATAAATTCTTTCGAATTTCTTTCCTTATGATGACTGTCAAAAAAAGAGAATTCTGGAATCTTATTTCCTACTTGCAACGGCATGCTAGATGACCTACCTCAGATATTTTTTCAAGTAATTTAATTATAAAACGTTGTAATACCAAAGAATATATATATTAACTGCAGTACACAGGACACCGACCAAAACGGACAATCCAATAGGCACCAAGCTATGGAAACCCCATTTGTTTGACATAGATGCCGATTGACAAACAAACAGAAATGTCGCGATCACCCCAAGACCCCACATTGACATTGCTACCCACAGTAGAATTTGCGTATTGGAGTGGAACCAAGAATGACCTTCTATAAGGTTATCTCTGTAATAAAAACTTGCGTGCAAAAAAATGGAAGACGCAATAAAAGGAAAACAACCAATAAGACCTTTTGTAATTGATTTGTCTTTTACCACTTCTGCAGGAATATTTATCGCAGCACCTACTATTTTCTGTAAGTTTTTCTATTGTGAAGCCTACAAATTTCTGTCGTTTCTTTGGCTGTGTGTTACCTTTTACTGAGAAGACCCTATTTTCCCAGAAGAGTTATAAAAGTTTGAACTATCTCATCATATCAGCCATTTGGGCGATCACATCTTATTTCATTGGAACCGTATCAATTGGAGACTGCATAGCTAAATTTAAAAAAGTAGATATTCGCTCACGCGGCACAGGTAATCCCGGGGCTTCGAATATATATGCGGAAATCGGACCTGTATATGGAGTATCTGTCTTCTTTATTGATATCGCGAAAGGCTTAATCATCACCCTCCCCGTTGTTTTGCTGGAATACCCAATCTGGATTGCAACTATTGGGATTATATTTTTCCTTCTCGGACATATGGTCATAAATCCATGGGGTAAACCTGGTGGTATTGGTATGGCTACTACCATGGGGGCAGGTATAGTTCTTCTTCCTATGGGAGCTTTAATAGCTGTTATCCCCGCCTTCCTGATACTAGTTATCACTAGGAGGCCATCCTATACAGGAGTTTTCGCATTTATTGCTACGATAATTGCTGGCTGGTTAGTCCATTTAGACCTTTTAGCAACCACCTCTGTACTGATATTAGCTGGAGCAGTATTGGTTAAATTTCAATTCCAATATCGAGACCTAGAAACCCACAAATGACACCAAAACCCAAATACTTATCACAAGCTTGGAAGTCCACAGAATAGTCCTAATCCAGTTAGTATTTACCAATTTTTCGGTATACATGATTTGATTTTCAGGAAATTCCAGCCGTTGGTGATAGGGGATTTGAAGAAATGCTGTGGAAACCCAAATCACACACACCAAAGTGGTATTGATTACCAAGAGCCCAACTGCAACATCCGGGATAAATACTAATAAGATCAAAGCAATACCTGCTTCAAGGGTCATAGCCAAGGCAACTAATGGTGTGATTTTTTTTACATGGCCGGAGTGGTATTTTTGAAAATCACCAGCATCTACATAGGAAAATAAAGGATAGGAAACTAACTGAATTAGCCATATTAGCCCAACCATAAAAGAAGAAACCACCAAATTAAGAATCACGGCGAATAAAAAAATTTGCTCTGGCACATTCCTTCCTAAAACAATTGCAAAATAATTTCAAACGTCGATTTAATTTCGCTTAGGCACGTCTTTGATTTTCGATTCATTTTGAAAATGACATTAAATTATTAACTGATGTCCCGAGCGCTTCAGCCAGTTTAAATAGTGCAGCCATAGTTAAATTTTGCTTACCGTTCTCTACCAAGCTTATATATGCTCTATCCACTCCTGCGAGGGTAGCTAATTCACCTTGATTTAGTCCCTTTGACCTTCGTATTTCCAAAACTTTCCCTCCAATTCCAGAAAGCATCTCCTGCAAGGATAGATTTCCGGACCCAATCCCCATTGCCTCGTGTAAAACAGTTAGCCCTGTCGCAGAGTTATCAACGATTGCAGCGCCACCAACTTGATCATTAAACCCCTTAAAGGCCGGTCCTCCCAAGATAATGTACGGAGGGTTTTCTATGGACTCTATGATATTCACCGAGGACTCTACGCTAGGAATGTTAGTAGGAAGAACTACTGACAAAGCAACTACATCCACCTCTATTTCTGATAGATATTTAGCAAGGTCTTCTCCCGGAGTATCAACCCCAATATATTCAACATCCCACCCGTCTAGAAAAAGCAGATTTGCAAACATTTTTGCGCCCATCCAGTGGTTTTCTCCCGAAGGAGAGGTCACAAGAGCACGGAGACCGTTATTAGATAGTCTCATGGAATTTTCAACGACCATATTTATCAAGCTGTCAACGATTTGGCTGGCATGATGCTCATGAGCGATAGTAATCCTCCCTTCATGCCATAATTCCCCTATCTCTACCATCGCTGGAGTGATTACTGAATTATAAATAGCCACTGGAGTGCAGTTGTATCTCAAAGCCTCATCTATGACAGCAACACTCCCCGTCCGATCCACAGCGGTCAAATTATTTAACAATCTACCCTTGAAACGATTTAGCAGAACGAAATCATCACTCTTACGACTCGTCATATTCACTACCCCCAAAACGCATTTGAATAACTTTTCTTCTGTAGGAAAATATCCTTATCAACATATTTTTGATCAAATATTTGTGAATAACTCTTCCTATAACCCAACCAGGCACCCTGTAAAAAACTTTGTCTTCCATCCGACAATTTGAATCCCCGTCAGCCACGATGCGATGCTGATGCCACCAAAGACTATATGGTCCTTTTTTTTGGAAATCTATAAATACTTCATCCGGTGACCACTTCACTATCTCCGTTCTCCACTTCATCGGAAGAATTCCAAGTTTGATTTTGTATTCAAATTCAGAGCCTTCAATTATCTCAGGTGGAGACTCTGTTATATGAAATCCCATCCATTTCGGAGTTGCCAACCCCAAATTAAGAGGAGAGGAAAAGAAGTTAAATGCAGCCTCAGAATTAACCGCAAGCCTCACGGAAGTTTCAATTCTATAGTCGGCCTGAGAAAGCTTCTTTGAATATTTCAGAGAAGTATCAAAAGTCTCTTTATTTGAATCGACTTTAACAACACTTACTTTTTCTGGTTTACATTCTTCAGTGAGAGCATTTTCCAGTTCGTCATACTTGAACTTGAAGTTCCTTTGTAGCAAAGCTTCTGGTAGAGCGTTCTGACTGTTGGTTAGCACCTTCTCTCCCTCTGCAAAAACCAATTTCAAGCATATGGAAGGTAATCCAATAACAATTTTTGCTCCCAATATCTTAGCCAAACAGTTAGAAAAAGGCTTACTCCTGACTGGATTGGGAGCAGTACAATTTAAGGGCCCTGATATACCATCATCGTTGATTGCGAGATCGATAATCCTCAAAAGATCAAAATAATGAATCCAAGGGACCCATTGGCGCCCATCTCCCACATAACTACCAATTCCCATCTCAAAAGGAAAAGACAACTGATTTAAAAATCCACTTTCTCTTCCAAGGACTACCCCAAGCCGCAACGTACAGACCCTAGTACCAAAATTTTGAGCCTCCAAAGCTGCCTTTTCCCAAGAATCACACAACTCGGAAAGGTAACCTTGGCCAATTCCGGACTCTTCAGTGATTTTTTCATCGCCTCTATCGCCATAGTAGCCAACAGCACTGGCTGAAATTAGAACAGCTGGTGGAAGTTCACAGTTTTCCATAATCGAGACAAGTCGCTCTGTCACACCCACCCTACTGTCGTAAAATTCTCTCTTTTTTGAATCCGACCACCTCACTGGCGCCAAAGGGCGTCCAGTCAAATTAACAATGACATCTGCATCCTCAAAAGCACTTGCCAAGTCATCATCAGATTGTCCAAACGCGAGAATGCTGACACCTGCACCCAGTTGCTCTGCAGCCTTTTCAGGATTCCTCACGATAGCCGTCACAGCATGACCTTTACCTCGTAGAAATGAAACTAACTCACTTCCAATAAATCCCGTAGCACCCGCGATAATTACATTCATCAGTGATAGGTTCCCTGAGCATCTCAATACACAAAACGTAAGAGTTACTTAATGCACTTGTTAAACTATTTCTTGTACTATAACACAATAATGTGTATTATGGAACATGTGATCTCAAAAAATTTAGGAGTCTCTTGAGTATGACAAATGTCTTAGTATTTTTCCTCGTCAACCTAGTAGGGGGGGTTGCTGTTTTAGGTTCATACGTTGTCGGGCTTTACATTTATCCTGACTTCAGAAATGCCTTGTGGGGGGGAGTTGCGGGGAGTTGGAAATCCCTTTTCACTGTTTCTATGTTTTTCGCCGCAGCAGGATACCTAATATTCTGTTATTCAATGACAATTTCTGGCGCAGCGGATAAATCATCGTTTTTGGGTGGGCACACTTTTTCCATACTTGCTGCATTTTTCTTGTTTTCGGCTTCAATCTGGATGCCAGCAACGCTGAAATATCTTGCGACCGACGATAATTCATGGTGGATATTATCAGTTATTTCTCTATGGATCACTGCTGCTGCCTTGTGTTTGCTAACAGTGTCTTTTGGCCTATCTAACTACGATGGTATTGGAACATTACAATTTTCATTAACATTAGTGGGAATTATTTGGATAACATTCCATTGCCTTGTATTTGACGCCATTATCTGGGTGACCAAGTTCCATTAGAGGTAAAAAAACCAAAGGGGAATCAGGTGTAAATATGGATCCAACGTATAAGTCAAAGATGACAACCTATGTAAACGAGCAGATACCAAAATTAAAAACAGTAAATAATGACGACCTGGAGTCAATGTTTGAAAATTTCTCCCCTGACCAGATAGTTGAAACAAGTGGGCTTACCGCAGAAGAAGTCGTGGATTCATTTAGGCTGTCACTAATAACAGAATCACTTACCGAGCAATATTCAGAAACTTACAAATTGGGAGCCAAAATGTTTGGTGCCGAATGGCTCAATGATTATGTAGTTGGTTTTTGGGAACCAGATGAAAATGGGCATGCAGACCCATTTAAAAACATACTCTTGGATTTCGGAGTGGATCAGAAAGTGATCACCGATGAAATAAATGAAGCGAAGCACACTACAGATTATAAAATACATCATGAGGCGGGGTTCTCACCAATAGCTTTAACCACATATGGGATGATACAGGAGTGCATTACCGACTACTGGTATGAATTGCAAAGAGATTTTTTCCCAAAGTCCAGTAACACAAACAAAGTAATCAGCAAAGTCAAAGGCAGAGAAGCCCTCCACACGGTGCAGTTTAGAGATCTAACCGCATTTCAACTAGAGGCGGACCCTTGCTTGCTGCCCGAAATCATCCATTCCACAATAAATTTTTCGATGCCCTCAAACCACATACCAGTTGTGCAGGACATAGAGGCCAAGACTCAAGAATGGTTACCTAAAATGGACGGAGATGTAACTGAATTATTGAGGCGCATAATATTTCATATAAACGGTTCTCTAAATGACAAAACCCGTCTAGGACAACTTCTTACAGAATACGCATCTGCCAGTGAGAGTAGATTTTTGTCTCTAGTTCCTAACCATGTTCTCTCTGGTGCGATATCACACGTCAAAGGTGGTTATGGGCTAGTTGGTGAAATAATTCTCGAACAACTTGGACTCACTGCTAGTGAGCCAGATATGCCTAAAGATTTTAATGAATCAATCCAATTCAAAATTAAGTCAATACTGAAGCGATGGGCCATTAAACGAATGGACTTGGAAGGATTACTGCATTCAAACAATCTAATAGCTTCCACACAACAAAATGACTGAATTGACAGAAAGTCTAGGCAAAAGATTGTCTCCTCTCATTCTACCTAGATTTAGAGGAATTGGCGTTTTAGTTGAAACCCCCGACGGTGCAGTGCACCGATTGGACAATCATGACCCAGAAAATGTTCACGCTATCACCATAAAAAAATGGAGTTTCTTCTATGACCTGCTAGTAGGATATGACCTCGGGTTTGCAGAGTCCTACATAAATGAAAAATGGGAATGCACTAACCTACCAGATCTTTTCAAGCATCTATCAAAATCATCACCTGACAACGCTATATCTAGATTATCAAAATATTTTCCTAAAAAAATTAAATCTAGAATCTGGCAACGAGTCAGGTCATCAAATACTATTAAATGGGCAAAAAGAAACATAGAAGAACATTACGATCTAAGCAATGAGTTTTTTAGCTCCTTTTTAGACCCGTCTATGACATATTCATCTGGAATATATGACTCCCCTGATGAAGACCTATCAGTAGCTCAAAACAGAAAATTAGAAACCTTACTTGAAAATAGCGCAATCAATGAGGGTGACCAGATATTAGATATCGGATGTGGTTGGGGAAGTTTAGTGTTTAAAGCAGCCTCTGAATACAACTGCGGGGTTGCAGGGGTTACCTTATCCAGAAACCAATATAAATACACTTCAAGCCTTTTGAAGAACCACAAGCTTTCCAATAAGACAAAAATAATGTTGATGGATTACAGGGAAATAGAAAATAAGTTTGACCATATTTTTTCTATTGAAATGCTTGAAGCCGTTGGGCACAAAGGAATAAATGAATTCTTCAAAAAATGTGCTCAGATTTTAAACAAAAATGGCACCATACAGGTGCAAGTAATTACTATTCCTGACGAACATTACGATTCATACAGAAAAAACTGTGACTTCATACAAAAATACATATTCCCCGGCGGTATGCTCCCTTCATTAGGAATAATCCAAAAATCTGCTCAAGAAAATGGTTTTGAAATATTAAAAATGAGGTCTCTGGGAAGCGATTATGTCAAAACCTTAAGAGCGTGGAGGAATAACTTATATTCGAATCGCCAAAATTGGAAGGACATTGGTTTTGACAATTCCGACTACAGAAAATTTGAATACTACTTCAGCTATTGTGAAGGTGGATTTGACTCAGGACATATAGACAACTACCAAATATCATTTAAGCGTCTTTAGTTATGTGGTACGAATCATTAGCTTACAGCGGATTAATACCAGACATTTTAATAAGAGCTCTCATCCGATACAAATTGGATAAATATGAAGAATACGTAGGAAATCTTTCTCCAAATTCAATACGCCAAATCAAAGATGAATTCATCACTATAGCCTCCCAGGGGCCGATAGCAATCGAAACACAAGCAGCCAATTCTCAACATTACGAATTCCCCACTACATTTTATTCTTCCATTCTTGGTCCCACACTAAAGTACAGTGGATCTATGTGGAATTCAGATGCAAATAATCTGGAAACAGCAGACTTAGAAACCTTGAAAATCTACACTTCACGGGCGCAAATACAAAACGGACAATCAGTGCTCGATATCGGGTGCGGATGGGGATCATTGTCGTTGTATATTGGCAAAACATTCAATGACTGCAAGGTGACAGCCTTAACAAACTCAACGACACAACAAGAATATTTAAACGCTCAGATACAAAAGCACAACCTGGTCAACGTAAGTGTTACCAAAATTAACATTAACGAATTTCAACCAGTCGATAAATACGACCGGGCTTTATCTATAGAAATGTTTGAACACACAAGAAACACAAAACTACTCATGGAAAAGATTAATGGTTGGTTGAACCATGAAGGAAAATTGTTTATACAAGTTTTCTCCCATTCCACGTACCCGCAATTCTTTGACGACTATTCAGACTCTTGGATGTCACGCAATTTTTTCAGTGGGGGGATGATGCCATATTCCGGATTCCATCACGAAATTTCCAAGTGTTTAAACCTAGCAGAAATATGGGAAGAATCTGGTATTAACTACCATAGGACTTTGGAAGCATGGCTTAATAATTTGGATTCCTCAAAAAAAGAATTGGTTGGGTCATTGGAAATACCAGATCAATCCACCTCACCCAAATTAGCAATAAACAAGTTTCGCATATTTCTTCTGTTTTGCTCAGAATTATTCAACCATAATCAGGGTATGTCCTGGAAAATAATGAATTATCTTTTTACCAAACAGGAGACTCGCTAAAGTTGGAAATCGGCATTGTTGGCAGCGGTATTTCAGGTATATCTGCAGCTTACCACCTTCAAAACCAACATAAAATCACTCTTTTTGAAAGAGAAGACAGTTTAGGAGGCCATACTAACAGCATCGCTGTCTCCGATGATGAGGGCCAATCCTTCAACATAGATACAGGATTCATAGTATTCAATGACAGAAACTATAAACATTTTTCAAAATTCATAGAAGAATTGGAGGTACCTACAGTGGAGACAGACATGTCTTTCTCTTATACAGATTCTTCTAAATCCATTGGATACGCTGGAACTTCGAATGGCTTGTTTCCTACCGTTAAATCTTTCTTAAATCCGAGACATACATGGCGTCTGTGGAACATCTATAAATACTCCAAATTATTAGACGCTAACTCCGATAAATTTAGTGACCGCAGTATCTCTATACATGATGCTTTGAAGGGATTCCAATGTCCTGATGATGTGATTGACTCATACTTTACACCGATAGCCTCCGCTATTTGGTCTTGCAATCAAAAAGATTCCCAAAAAATACCTGCCAACGCGTACGTAAATTTCTTTCAGAATCACGGTTTATTATCCATATCAGAAAGACCTGCTTGGTTCACAATAAAAGGCGGTAGCAAACAATACCTGAAAAAATTTGAAGAAACCTTTAAGGGAAATATTAAAAAAAGGAACAAAGTAGTTTCTATTATTGAAAATTCCTCAAAAGTGGAGGTTCGTTGCCTAAACGAACCAGCTATTTCATTTGACGCAGTTATCTTAGCCACTCATGCAGATATCTCGGCGAAAATACATACCAATACTCCTGACTCCAAAATGGAGGTGCTGAATCAATATAAATATTCAGATAATTTTGCAGTTCTTCATAAG
>CEOQ01141518.1_pt1 | contig 11795 bp, 10 predicted proteins | sample 361351 | NCBI WGS metagenome assembly CEOQ01 (sample SAMEA2619907, study PRJEB7988) | marine metagenome | biome: marine biome (ENVO:00000447); feature: deep chlorophyll maximum layer (ENVO:xxxxxxxx); material: "saline water (ENVO:00002010), including plankton (ENVO:xxxxxxxx)" | depth 60 m | reverse complement strand
GGGACTCAGCGAGAGACTCGGCCGGAGGTGGAACCTCCCATCAGCGATTCGATCTCGGGCCGTTGGGCGTAGCTGAAATCGCCCTTGATACTGTGCTTGAGGCAGCTGGCGGCCGTCGCGTACCGCAAGGCGGTTTCGGGCTCGGACAATTCGGGAGTCGTCATGGCGAAGATGAGTCCGCCGGCAAAGGAATCCCCGGCACCGACCCGGTCGACGATGTTGTGCATCTCGTAGGCCTGGTAGTCCCCATTGGCATTCAGTGGAGCGAAGTGAGCGGTGTCGGAAGCGGTGTCCAGCAGCATGGCACCCCAGTTGTTGTGGCTCGCCGAAAAACTCTCTCGCAGCGTGATGGCAACCGTCGAGACATTGGAGAATTCGGTGACGATCTTTCGAGCAACCGACTGGTAGGCGTCGACGTTGAGATGCCCCGCCTCGACATCGGTTTCCTCGGCCTGGATTCCCAGGCACAGATCGCAGTCCTCCTCGTTAGCGATCACCACGTCGATGTACGGCATCAGGCCACGCATGGTGTCCCGTGCCAGGTCGACGGTGTCGGTGCCGGGTTGCCAGTTCCAGAGTTTCTTACGGAAGTTGAGGTCGCACGAAACGGTCAGGCCGATCCGTGAGGCGGTTTGAACGGCTGCCAGGGCGGCCCCGGCGGCGGCCTGGCTGATGGCCGGTGTGATCCCGGTGATGTGCAACCAGCCGGCCCCCGCGAAAGCCGAATCGAAATCGTACGCACCGGCGTCTTCCAGGGCGATGGACGTGCCATCGCGATCATAGGTCACGGTGCCGCCGCGCTGGTTGGCTCCGGTCTCGACAAAGTAGATGCCAAACCGGCCATGGTCGACTCGTCGAAGCAACCCGGTGTCGACGCCAAATTTCCGCATCTCCTGCTCCAGGCAGTCGGTCAGGGGATTGTTTGGCAGGCTGCTGAGAAATGCTGATTGGCCGCCCTGGTGTGCGATTGAGACGGCGACGTTGAGTTCACCACCACCGAAGGTCGCCTCGAATCGCCCGGGCAGCACCTGGCGGAGCCTCAGGAAATCCTCGGGGGCCAGACGGATCATCACTTCGCCAAACGTCACCACTCGCACGGGCTTGTCCTCAATGTAGTCTCATCATTCAGCAATACGGCCAGTCTGGCACACGTTGTCGGCCACATCAAACCGCGTGTGCGCAGAATCGGTAGTAGATCTCCGCGGCCTGCTCCAGTTCGCTGATGTCCAGCCATTCGTCCTTGGTGTGTGCCTGGTCGATGGACCCGGGACCACAGACGATGCCTGGTACACCGGCTGCGGCGAATCGGGAGGCATGCGTCCCGTAGGGGACCCCGACCAGCTGGCGGGGGCCGGTGATCGCGGCAACGTGATCCTGCAAGCGTTCCGCCCACTCCTGGTTGCCGTCGTCCGGCAACGGCACGCCGACCAACCACGGGGGAAGAAATTCGAATGGAACATCGACGGTGTGTTCGAGATGGTCTCGAACGTCGTGCATGACTCCCAGGCCGTCTTCACCGGGAATCACCCGGCGATCGATCTCGACCAGGCACTCGTCGGGCACCGTGTTGACGCTGACTCCACCCTGGATCAGTCCGACCGACAGCGTGGCGTCACCACAAAGTGGATGTGGCGTGACCCGGTCGGCGAGACTGCCAGCGTAATCTTCCAACGCCGACACGACACGGGCCATTCGGTAGATCGCGTTGATGCCCTGTTCGGGCTGAGAACTGTGACAGGCACGGCCGGTGGTACGAATTTTCCAGCGGGTGGCACCACGGTGAGCGACCACGATGTCCAGTAGCGTGGGTTCGGCGACCAGGGCCAGGTCGGGTCGAGTCGGGATCAGTTCCGAGTGCCGATTGTCGTCGGTCCACAATCGCACGAGGTCGGTGATGCCCTGGACGTTGGATTCCTCGTCGCACGTGCAACTGATGATGACGTTGGCTGCCTCCGGTGGACGCTCGCTGGCCAAACGGGCCACGGTGTGCAGCATCGCCGCCATGCCCCCCTTGACATCACAGGCACCACGGCCGTAGATCTTCCCGTCCCGGATCACCGGATCGAACGGATCGATGGTCATTCCATCAACCGGCACGGTGTCCTGGTGGGCGTCGAGAACGATGGTGGGTCGGTCGGGTCCGGCGTCGACGCGGGCAATCACGTTGTCGCGACCGGGAACCACCTCGATTCGCTCGTGGGCAATCTCGCGTTCGGAGAAAAAATCGCAGAGCCAGTCCGAGACGCGTGCCTCGTAGTACTCGGGCCCCGAGAGATCACGGCCCATGGGGTTGACGCTGGGGATCGAGACGAGTGTCTTGAGAATTTCGAGAGGGTCCACGGTGGCGAGGTCCTTGTGTGTGGTTGACGAGAGATCTCATCCTAGGGAATCGAGCACTCGGAGTCGTGGTTGCCGTGGGGCCAAACCGAGCGTATCGTGACCCCTCGCCGAACAATTCACGATCCAGCGAGGCTGACACAGATGACCGATCTTGCCACGGAATTTGCGGGGGCATTGGCCTATGGTGACTTTCTCGAGAACCACGGATCCGAGGAGGACCGGGAGCGGTGGCGGGTGGTCCGGGACCGCGTGGTGCTGACCGATCGGCAACAGGCCGTCGTGGGGTCGTTTGTCCGAGACATGAAGGTGCTGGTACTGGCTGGGGCCTGGTGCGGCGATTGTGTCAACCAGTGTCCGATTTTCGACAAGTTCGCCCAGGAGAACCCGGTGATCAACGTGAGGTATCTCGATCGGGACGCGAATCCCGGGGTGACCGAGCGGCTTTCGGTCAACGGCGGCCAGCGTGTGCCGGTGGTTGTGTTTCTCAGCGAAGATGATTTCGTGTGCGGTGTGTTTGGTGACCGCACGTTGGCAAAGTACCGTGCCATGGCTGCCGATATCGATGCGTCGCTGGTTGCTCCGGCCGGGGACAGCGAGCCAACGTTACTGGAACAGGCCACCGCGGAATGGCTCAACGAGTTCGAGCGGATGCAATGGATGCTGCGGACTTCCGGCAGGCTCAGGAAGCTGCACGGGGATTGAGTTGCGGATTTCCTGGTTGCGTTCTGCCATTGTCGTGAACCGGTTTGTTCAGCAAACAAATCCCAGTTCGCGGCCGATTGCCTCGGCGTGAGCGGTGACACGGTCGATGGCTGTACGGATTTGCCCGAGCGTTTCGTCGGGTTCGAGCAGCACGGGGTGGTGCATCACCAGGACGTTCGAATCGGCCCGGTCGGCTTCAACCAGGTCGCCGGCGGTTGTGAACCGTCGTCGGCTGTGAGACTTGTGGAGTGATCGGAAGCCCGGATCAATGGCAATTCCCTCGGCCCGGATTGCCTGGGCAAACGCGTTTCGCGTGAGTCCACCACAGTGGTCGGGATGGAATTGCAGCCCAAGTTTGTAGAGACCGGGTTGGGAGCCGGGTTCCCCGGGCAGTGCGAACGGGACCAGGGCGGGATAATCGGCCAGCGATTCAACGACCTGTTTGGCGGCGGCGGCCCGTCGCTGATTCCGTTTGGGCAGAGAATCGAGCTGTGGCCGCAACAGCGCGGCCTGGAGTTCCGAGAGTGGGTAAGCCTCGTTTCCCCGTTGCGTGTAGGTTCGCACCCGCTGGGCGATGCTCTCGTCGCTGGTCAGCAGTGCCCCGCCTCGCCCGGCCGAGAGCAGCTTGCTTCCCCCAAAGGACAGCACCGCTGCCTCGCCCCAGCCTCCGGCAACTCGTCCGGCGACCAGGGAGCCCGGGACCTGGCAGGCGTCCTCGATGATCGCCACCCCATTCTGGTCGGCCAGTTTGCGGAGTGCCGGCATGTCGACCTGGCCACCGTGAAGATGGGAAACGAGCAGGGCCCGGGTGGAATCGGTCAGGGCCTCCTGGACCCGGTCGACATCCATGTTCCAGTTGTCGGGACGGACATCCACCAGCACGGGAGTGGCTCCGACACACAACACATCCTGCATGTTTCCGCGGAAGTCATAGGCCGCCAGGATCACCTCGTCCCCGGTTCCAATTTTCAGTCCACGCAGTGCCAGTTCGACGGCGACCGTGCCACTGGCACACAACAGGACGTGCTCGAATCCATGAATGGCCGCGAGTTGTTCAGCCAGTGCGGTGGAGTGAGGTCCGTGGTAGTGGCCCCAGCTGCCGTCGGTGGCTGCCTGGTGCAGGACTTCAACGACGGCCCGGTCATCCGGTGGCCAGCCGGGAGGACCCTCTGGCCTGGTTGGTTGGCCACCCAGAATGGCGGGAAGGTCTTCAGCAGGCATGTGGGGTGCCAGAGAGGGGCTAGGTTGCTGGCCGCCGCAGAAACCCTCTACGATGGCCCGGTTGGGACCGCGTGTCTTGTTTGTCGCAGTTTGCACATCCGAAGACAAGCGGCGACCGGTAGGACAGCTCGATGCACGCCATTCGTTTCATCATGGTCGGCGGCTTTCTTGGAGCCGGTAAGACGACAACGCTGGGACGGCTTGCGCGGCACTACACCGAGCAGGGAAAAAATGTCGGCGTGGTGACCAACGACCAGGCGTCTGACCTGGTCGATACCAACACGTTCCGGTCACAGGGACTCAACGTGGGAGAGGTGGCCGGCGCCTGTTTCTGTTGCAACTTCGACGAGTTGATGGGCACGATGGAGCAGTTGGGCGAGGATGAGCGACCGGATGTGATCCTGGCCGAACCGGTTGGCAGTTGTACCGACCTGGTCGCCACCGTGATCCAGCCCATCAAACAGCTCTTCGACACCAGTTTTCAGATTGCCCCCTATTCCGTCATTCTCAAGCCGAGCCACGGTCGCCGCGTGCTCCGTGGCGACTCGAGGGGCTTCTCGCCAAAGGCCGCCTACATTCTCGAGAAACAGCTCGAGGAGGCCGATGTGATTCTGATCAACCGGATTGATGAACTCGGGACAGAAGAGGTTGATGAACTGGTCGAACTGGTTTCCGGCCATTGTCCCGGGGTGATGATCCAGAAGATCTCGGCCAAGAGCGGTGCTGGTTTTGATGAACTGGTCGAGTTGCTTGACCAGGCCGGCGATTTTGGCCGTCGAGTGCTCGACATTGATTACAACACCTATGCCGAGGGCGAAGCCGAACTGGGTTGGCTCAACAACAGCCTGCAATTGTCCGCCGAGGAGTCGTTTGACCTCGATGAGTTTCTGCTGGAACTGGTCACGCGCACGGCCAAACGGTTGGATGAGCAGGAGGCCGAGACGGCGCATCTGAAGGTCATCGGCTTGTGGGAAGGCTTTTTCGGTGTGGCGAATCTGGTCTCCAGCGAGGATCACCCCGACTTGTCGCTGCCATCAAATTGCCAGGTCAAGACGGTGGACGTGATCATCAACGCCCGGGTTGCCTGTGATCCGGAGTGGCTGGAGGAGGTTGTTCGGGAAGAAGTGATCGAGGCGGCTGGAACACGGAGGGCGTCGGTCGAGTTTCGTCAGACCCAGAGTTTTCGTCCCGGGCGACCCGTTCCAACTCATCGATTCGGCCAGGCCGACTAGGCTCGGTTCCTCGGGCAGGCCGGAGACAGGGAGACACACCAGATGAAGGCGCGTATTCGCGGCACCGAGATCTACTTTGACGTCGATGGGGCAGGACTGGTGCCCGACGGCGAGAGGATGGTCCAGCGGCCGACGCTGTTCCTGCTGCACGGCGGACCGGGTGGTGATCACGTCGGGTTCAAGTCGACGGTGGCCCGACTGGTCGATGTGGCCCAGTTGGTCTATGTCGATCACCGGGGGTCGGGCCGCAGTGCCCCATCCGATCCGTCCACGCACACTCTGGACGAGAACATCGACGATGTCGATGCGCTTCGGGACTACCTGGGCCTGGATTCCATCTGCTTGCTGGGGTCGTCTTACGGTGGCATGGTTGCCCAGGGGTATGCGATCCGGTATCCCGATCGCGTGTCAAACCTGGTGCTCTGTGCCACCGCACCCAGCTACCGGTTTCTCGAGGACGCCAAGCGAATCGTTGCCGAGCGAGGAACCCCCGAGCAGCAGGCGGTCTGCGAGATGCTGTGGAACGGATCGTTTGAATCACTCGAGCAGGTTCGTGAGTACTACCAGGCGATGGGGCCGATGTACTCGGTCACGTATGATGCCCAGAAATCGGCCGAGTCGTGGAGCCGTGGTACCCGGAACTTCGAACAGCTCAACCTGGGCTTTTCCGATTTTCTGCGGGAATTCGACTACACCGAGCAACTCGGTTCGATCGCCTGCCCCACACTTGTTTTGGCCGGCGAGCAAGACTGGATCTGTCCTCCGAATCATTCGCGGGACATCGCTGAGCGTGTGCCTCGTGCCCACCTGAAAGTGTTTTCCAAGAGTGCCCACAATATTGCCGGTGACGAACCGGAAGAATTCCTTGCCGCGGTGCGGGGGTTTCTGACGTATGCCCTGTCGTGACGGGTGAGGCCTGGTATTGCCACCTGGTTTGGTGATTCGACACATGTGTGAACCGCGGCCCGTACTGTCCCGCTACCAGGCTCGTGAAATTGACCAGCGAGCGATTCGTGAATATGGCATGACCGGGCTGGTGCTGATGGAGAATGCAGGTCGGGGCTGTGCCGAACTGCTGGTGCGGCTGGGGATCGACGGCCCTGTGGTCGTCTGCACCGGAAAGGGAAACAACGGTGGGGATGGTTTTGTGATCGCCCGCCACCTGGACAATGCCGGTTACTCCGTCCGCATCGCTTCGGTGGTCGACACGTCGATCCTGGATGGTGATGCGGCGGCCAACCACCAGATCTGGGTGTCCGGTGGCGGTCGGCTGGAGGTGGTTCCGGCTGCGGAATGGGATACTGTCCTGGCGGATGCCGACTGGGTGGTGGACGCGTTGCTGGGGACAGGGATCCGCGGCGAGGTGCGATCGCCGTATGACGAGGCGATCGAGGCGATCAACAGGACTGGCAGTCGTGTTCTTGCGGTTGATCTTCCCAGTGGTCTCGATTGCGATACCGGCCAGCCATTGGGGCGGTGTGTTCGTGCGAGCCACACGGCCACGATGGTGGCCAGTAAACTGGGAATGATGGTCGCGGAGGCGAGTGAGTGGATTGGTGAGGTCCACGTGGTGGACATCGGGATCCCGCGAACGCTTTGCGAGGAACTGTTGCGATGACACATCGGTCCTTCTGTGAACACTTGCCACAACCCGGCCCGGAACAGGTGAACCCCCGGGTGGTGCTCGCTGGAGCCGAAGCCCGGCATCTCTCGAGCGTTCTGCGACTTGGCCCGGGGGATCCCGTTGAGCTTTTTGACGGCCGGGGCGTGTGGGCCCGGGCCGAGATCGTTGGTGAGAGCCGTCGCGAGGTGGAATTGGTTGTCCACGAGTTGGAGCATGAGCCACCCGGTGATGGGCCGGAGGTGGTGTTGGCGACAGCGGTTCCCAAGGGGGATCGGGTGCGATCGCTGGTCGAAAAGGCGACAGAACTCGGGGTCGACCGCCTGGTGCCTCTCAGGACACAAAGAAGCGTCGTGCATCCTCGAGATGGAAAACAGAAGAAGATGCGCCAGGCGGTGATTTCTGCCTGCAAGCAATGTGGCCGGAATCGCCTGATGCAGATTGACCCGTTGACCGCCTGGACGGATTTGCTGGCCGTTGGAGACCAGTCGATGGTGATGGCACAGCGGGGCGGCCTGGCGGCGATTGGGGAACTCGAGAAAAACCTGGGTCAATCGACAGGTTCGCTGGTGTTGTGTGTTGGCCCGGAGGGAGGATGGACCGACCAGGAACTGGCGGCTGCTGTGGAAATGGGAGCTACGATGATCGGATTGGGCCGGCACGTGTTGCGGATTGAAACTGCAGCGGTGGCGTTGGCGTCGCTGGTGGCAGTGCAAATGGCGTGATAGGTTGCGGCCGGTCATTTGTTTTCGGTGTTTTTCTGTTACGATTCGCTCGTAATTGGGTTGGGCAGTGCTGTCGGATCGGTCTGGCTGAGGACGGCCGGGGTGCTTGAGGCTTACACTGAAAGATGGGCCCTGGTGACTGGGGCTTCGAGTGGGATCGGCGCCGAGTTTGCGCGCGTGTTGGCCGGCAACGGCATGCATCTGGTGTTGACCGCGCGGCGAGGTGACCTGCTCGAGGAACTGGCCCAAGAACTGCAGCAGCAACACATGGTGCAGACACTGGTTGTCGTCGAGGATCTTTCCTCGCCCGGTGCCGTGACCAGGATTCTCGATCGGGTTGCAGCACAGGACATCACGCTGGAGCTACTGGTCAACAATGCCGGATTTGGTTTTGTCGGTGAAGTCACCGAGACGGACGTCGAATTGATGCTGTCGATGGTGCAATTGAATATCTCGGCCCTGACCGAGTTGACGTACCGGGTACTGCCCGGATTGCTTGAACTGGGACACGGCGCGATTATCAATGTCGCCAGTGTCGTGGCCATGCAACCGGTCGCCTACATGCCGGTCTACTCCGCGTCCAAGGCCTTCGTGTTGCATTTCAGCGAGGCGTTGTGGGCCGAGGCACGGGATCACGGTGTGACTGTCATGGCATTGTGCCCCGGGACGACCCGGACCGAGTTCTTCGACGTCGCCGGCGCGCCGGGTTGGTTGAAGAAGAAAAAATCGCAGACGGCCCGCCAGGTCGTCAAGGAAGCCCTGCGGGGGCTGGAACGGCGGCGGAGTTACCTGGTGACCGGCTGGTGGAACTACCTGAGTTCGCTGGCAGCACGAATCGCCACCCGCAAGACCGTGGTTACCCAGACCATGAAGTTTTTCCGGCCGCGGTCGACCGGGGATCAGGATGACTCCTAGGCGCGATCCGCACCGTGTCGCCTAGCCAAACAATTCCGTGACGACCTCGCCACCATCGACCACCTTCATGGGTCGTCCGAGCGGGCTGAGGTGTTCCTTGCGGGGATCGACCTGCAGCGAGTGGCACACCGAGCAGAACAGGTCGGGGACACTGACGGGCCGGTCGGCCACGGCGGAACCGTCTGCGGTACTGCCTCCGATCACCTGGCCGCCGCGGACACCACCTCCGGCCATCGCTGCCGAAAAGACCCGGGGATAGTGGTCGCGACCGGTTCGCGCGTTGACCCGTGGTGTTCGTCCGAATTCGCCCATCCAGACCACCAGTGTCTTGTCGAGTAATCCCCGGTCGTCGAGATCTTCCACCAGCGTCGACACCGCGGGATCGACCTGTTCGGCCAGTGCGGTGATGCGCTCGAAGATGTCCTGGTGAGTGTCCCAGCCGCGCGAGACCACCTCGACAAACGTCACACCCGATTCGACCAGTCGCCGGGCCAGCAGGCAGCCTCGGCCGAAACTCGTCGAGCCGTATTTTTGCTTCAATGAATCGGGCTCGTCGTCGATGTTGAAGGCCGAGACATTCCGGCTGAGCACCATGCGGGAGGACTTCTTGTAGAGTCGCTTGTGGTTGGCAACAACCGATTTGCCACCACGGTTGGCGAATTCCTGCTCCAATTGTCCCAGCAGTCCCAGGCGACGGTTGTATCGCCCAGTGGGAACGGGAACCGCGACGTTTTGCGGCAGTTCACCCGGGTTGCTGACGGTGAACGGTTCGTAATCGACCCCCAGGAATCCGGAACCGGTGGTTCGGCCGACCGAGACGACGGGGGGCAGTTCGAATGTCGGGTCGGACAACTGTTCGGCGATACTGGCGCTGAGGCTGGGGTGTTTGACGCTGCCGGAGGGGATGTAACCGGTGTGCAGTTGGTAGCTGGCTCGCTGGTGATTGCCTTCCTTGTTCGTCATCGATCGGACCAGGGAAAACCGGTCCAACACCTTGGCTGTCCGTCCCCAGTGTTCGGCCAATTGCACGCCGGGAATGGCCGTGGAGATGGCCTTCGTGGGGCCACCGCCTGACGTTCCCGGCTTGGGATCGAAAGTCTCAAACTGGCTGGGGCCCCCGGCCATCCAGAGCAGGATCATCGATCGACCCTGTTTCTTGACTTCGTCGGCATCGACTCGCACGACGTCGGAGAGTCCGATGGTGCCGGTGGCCAGGGCCGTGGCGGGGACAGCTTCAAGAACGCGGCGTCTTGTGAACATGTTGGGGGTCACGGTTGGGAAATCGGTCATGAAAATCTGGCTCCTGCGGCCCGCAGGAATTCGTATCGAGGGGCGTCGTTTGCGCGTGGCTATCTTCGCGAGAGGAACTCGCTCGAGTTGATCAAGCTCCACATCAGGTCCTCGAACGCTTCTCCGCGGTCCCCCACCTTGGCGAGATAGTCGCGGCAGATGGCGAGTTCGGAGGCCGAGGGTTCTCGCGAGAGCACCAACAGGTAGACCTCGGCGACAGCCGCGTCGTTCCCGGAGTGCTTCTGGAGGATGCGTGCCAGGCGGGTGTTTCCGCGGGAGCGGACCATGGCGTGGATCATCGGCGAATTCATCAGGAACAGGGCCTGGGGCACATTGCCGGTGATGTCTTCCTGGGGAGTCGAGGGATCAAAGCCGAACAGTGTCAGGAACAGGGTCCGCCCGGACGAACGGCGGCGGGACATCATGCTCTGAGACTGGCCGCCTCGCAGAGTTCTGCGTCCACCGCTGAGTGTCGTTCCACCGAGAATTCCGACCAGCGAGTTGTAGATCTGGTCGGCACGGAGGCGGCTGGGTTCGGCCGCGGCAAATGGCGGGGTGGATTCAGTGGCATCACGATGGCGGATCTGGCGTTGGTAGGCGTCGGTGCCGATGATCACTTCAAAGAGTCGTCGCGTGTTGTAGTTGCTCTCGGAGAAGTCCCTGGAGAGCCTGTCAAATACTTCCGGGTGAGTGACCTCGCGTTCCGGCCCCATGTCGTCAATCGGCATGGAGAAACCCTGGCCCAGGAGCACCGACCAGGTGCGATTGACATAGGCGCGAGCGAACCAGGGGTTGCTCTTGGACGTGACGTGATTGGCCAGCAACTGGCGTCGCTTGGCGTCCTCGAGTCCCTCCGAGGCGCGTCCACCGGTGGCGAAAAACACCGGCCGAATGGCGTTGCCCCGGTTGTTGGGTTCATCGAGGTTGGGCATGAAATGTTCGGTATCGGTCCGGCGGTTGCCATTCCCCGGTGGTGGAAGCTTCTTGAACTCGGCCAGGCTGAGACCTCCATCCTTGTTGGTGTCGCCGCGTTCGAGCATCCGTTTGAAATTCTGGGCCAGTCGCGAGTTGGTCACCTCGGCGGCGACCAGTTTCCCGTCACGGTTCCGATCGTATTTCTGGAAAATCGCGCCGATGAATCGGGATGACGAGGAGGGGCGTCGGTTGGATCGGGGACTTCTGTCGAGGGACACCACCTCGAATGTTCTGGGTGTTGAGTCCCGGACCGGGCGGACCCGGACGCGCGGGAAGAATGCGGCCAACTGGTGAAACTGGATTCGCTTCCATTGATCCGTCGGGTGGTCGTGGCAATTGGCACACTGGATCTGGATCCCCAGGAAGATCCGTGACGTCTCGGCTGCGAGTTCGGCAGCCTCGCCACCCTGGGCGAACAGCAAGGCCGTGGCCCCGTTCTCGCGAACATCTCCCTTGGCCGTCAGCAGGCTCTCGACAATCTCGTCCCAGCCTCGACGTTGTTCGAACTGTTCGGTCATCCAGCTCTGAAACGACGAGACCATCAGCCGGCTGCGGGTGTCGGTGGCTCGTGAAAAAATGACGTCCCGCCAGTAGCGGGATTGTGCGGCGGAGAAGTCTGGGGAGCCGAGGAGTTCGGTGATCAAGAGTGATCGCTTGCGAGAATCGGGATTCAACTCGAACAACGTGGTGTCGGCCGGAGAGGGCAGACGGTCGGCCAGGTCGAGGGTGACGCGTCGCAGAAAATCGTTGTCGGAGGTTCGAGGTGCCGGTTTA
>CEOQ01043686.1_pt1 | contig 11797 bp, 9 predicted proteins | sample 361351 | NCBI WGS metagenome assembly CEOQ01 (sample SAMEA2619907, study PRJEB7988) | marine metagenome | biome: marine biome (ENVO:00000447); feature: deep chlorophyll maximum layer (ENVO:xxxxxxxx); material: "saline water (ENVO:00002010), including plankton (ENVO:xxxxxxxx)" | depth 60 m | reverse complement strand
TAATAATAGTCGACGAGAGTATAACAGTATTGAGATAAAAGAAACTGGATCTCAAATGATCCATATATCAGCTAATAGTAGCTGGGAAGGGAGAGATTGTAGCGACCCTTGTCCATCGGATTCAAGATTATATGATGGTGCAGGATTCCCTGTCTATCAAGTATCACTAACAAAAGTTGCTGATGCTCCTGAAGTGTGGAATGAAAGACCAAATACAATATCTTTAGATTTACTTCAGGCTGGATATACTGGAGAAATTATTGAGTATGACCAAACTATTGATACAGATTTTGAGTTTAATGGAGAAGTTGATTCCTACCACTTTTATGGTAGAGCTGGTGAATCAATCTCAGCTATGTTGACTCCAACACTCACAAAGATTGAATTTTTTGATAGATTTGCGGTAAATGGAGAAGAAAATGAATTAGACAAATCAGTTGACTGTCTGAAGATAGCTACCTATGAAAATGAACGAAGAGATGCAGAGGGAAAGATTATTCATGATGGGTCAGCGTGGATGTACCAACAGGAAAATCCTTGTATGCAAACTATACTACAATTGGTATCACCAAGTGGTACTTTAGAGGGATATAATAGTGGGCCACAAATGGAATATTCAGGCAATGTTTGGCCAAGTCCATCTGGTATAATTCATCGGAATGCAGCTTGTATTAATTTAGGCTGTTCTTCTCTAGGTGAGGGTAGACCTATTCAGTTAAAAGAAACTGGTTGGTATACGCTTAAAAGCAGAGCAATTGATGTGCAGATTTTTGAAGATTTAAGTTTTGAATCATCTGGTGTGATAAATACATACGGTTCATCTACGCATCCATCTACTGGAAAATATTCAATATCGTTAAAACAGGAAGCTAGTTACATTGCTCCATCAAAGTCTGCACAACAATATTCAAGCGGTTTACAGCCAAAATATGCGGAAGACTATAGTGGAACGATTTGTCCACGTAGTGTTCATGCACCAAATACTTCTTATGATATTGCTAAAGGTGTAGCTATCACTCCACATGATAATTGTGTGGCATTTGCGCAAAACACCTTAAGTTATTTCGGAAACCCTATTAATCAACCATTGGTTATAAGGCATCGATTGACTCAAGATGGTACATATATTATTAGAGCACGTGGCACAGCAGGTAAAGCTTCTGTTTGGGATGGACGTGTTGAAGCTGGTAACACAGGAACCTACCGCTTATCACTTTCTATGGCAGATTTTGCGCCTCAGGACGATCCAGATTACGGAAAAATTTTCCATACACCTAATGAAAATATTGATCTTTGGAAACTAACTGGACAGAGTGGTGATTATGTGTGCCCATGGACAGAGTCTTGTCGTTTATGGGATGCAAAACTACCTGTTTGGAAAGGTTTACAACCAGTAGGAAATACTAGCCAATACATTTATGGTAAAGAACTTTATGAGAATAAACCAGGCCAGATGATAACATATCCAATTCATACCACGCCGATTCCAATAAGCATGGGAGAAGAAGTAGAGGTTAGTTTTAATGCCCCAGGATGTGACTCGATTTCAGAGGGGTCTGCGTATATACGAAGTCAGAGTGGTTGCTATAAATATAAAGTTCCTACTAAAGGTTATGATATTCAGTACCCGGATGATGTTTACGAACCAACATATCAAGGCTATGAAGGTTGTATTCAATGCTTTCTTTTTGGAGGATATTTAAGTTTTGAAGGCGTCAAAGGCAATACTATAAATCTAGAAGCTATATGGAATCAGCCCAATACCGAAAATCCTACACTTGAATTGATTTCTCCTAGCCTTAGAAGTGAGGTAATTAATTACTCAGGATCAACTATGAACTGGAAAACAAATGAAGGAAAAGTCATTAGTATAATTGAGAGCCATATACTTATGGAAACTGGAACATATAGAATTAAAGTTGTAAATTCAGGTCATAATTATGCAGAATCAATGGATCATGGCCCTAATCTTGCCACTATTAGACTCTCATAGGTGATTTAAAAAAGTAATATAAAATTTAGAAAATTGAATTTAGGGAAAAGATATATGGAAGAACGCATAATTTCATCAGAAGAACAAGGTGAAGATGTAGCCTTAGAAACAAATTTGCGCCCTAAAAAACTAACTGATTATGTAGGTCAAAAATCTGTAAAAGATAATTTGTCTATTTCCATGGAAGCTTCAAAAAAACGTGGTGATGCTTTAGATCATGTTCTATTTTATGGTCCGCCGGGACTTGGAAAAACAACTTTAGCGAATATTATTGCTTCTGAAATGGGAGTTAATATTCGTGTTACTGCAGGACCTGCTATCGAACGGTCTGGTGATATGGCTGCAATTATTACGTCTCTTGAGGAACACGATGTATTATTCATAGATGAAATTCATCGTTTAAGTAGAGCAGTCGAAGAAGTTTTATATCCCGCTATGGAAGATTTTTTCTTATCTTGGGTTATGGGAAAAGGTTTAGGGGCACGAAGTGTTAATTTAAAAATACCCAAATTCACTCTTATTGGCGCTACAACAAGGTATGCATCAATAAGTTCACCATTACGTAATAGGTTTGGACTTATCCATCGCCTAGATTATTATGATGTTGAATCGCTTATTCAGTTGTTAAATAGATCCGCAACAATTTTAAATATAAAATTTGATAATGAAGGTTTAAAACAAATAGCTGTCAGGTCTCGTGGAACTCCTCGTATAGCGAATCGTTTATTAAAAAGAGTACGAGATTATGCTGAAGTTAAATCTAATGGGAAAATAACAGCTTCAATTGCAGACGATAGTTTGTCAAAATTAGGAATAACTTCCACAGGACTTGATGAGATAGATATGAGATTATTAGAGGCAATTGTCGTTAATTTTACAGGTGGACCAATAGGTTTAGATACATTGGCAGCATTTATAAATGAAGAATCTGAAACGATTATGGAAGTTTATGAACCATATTTATTACAAATAGGACTATTATCACGAACACCTAAGGGAAGAATTGCGACGAAATTGGCATACGATTTATTTGGTAAAGAATATACTCTTGGAAAACAAGGTAATTTAATTTAGATACTAAGGAGAAAATAATGATTCATGAATTAAGAATATACGAAGCAATACCAGGTAAATTACCTGAACTTAATAAAAGATTCGATACGATAACTTTGGGGTATTTTGAAAAATATGATATGAAAGTTGTTGGATTTTGGACCGATGAGTTTGGGGATAATACAAAGTTAACGTATATTCTTGAATTTAATGATTTAAATCATCGTCAAGAATCATGGGCAAAGTTTAGGGCGGATGAAGATCGAGCTAAGGCTTTTGCAGAAACGGAAAAAAATGGGCCATTAGTTGCAAGAGTTACTAATTCTATATTAACCCCTACTTATTATTCACCTTTACGTTAGGTAAATATTTACTATATTGGAGGTTTGGGCTTGTCTACGATATCTGCGGTCGTTTTTGGTTCAGTAAATTATGATTTGATTGCAACAGCACAAAAATTTCCTTTAGATGGGGAATCACTAATTGGTCAAAGTTTTTATACATCAGCAGGTGGTAAAGGTGGCAACCAGGCTGTAGCTTTGTCTAGGTTAGGTATTGATACGTTTATGGTTTGTAGAATAGGTGATGATTATTATGGAGAAGAACTTCTTAATAGTTTACAAACATTTGGTGTAGATGTTTCTTTGGTTGGTATTGAGAAAAATATGAATTCTGGAATAGCCCATATAACAGTAAATGATAAAGGCCAGAATAAAATTATTATTATCCGAGGTGCAAATGCTACTTGTTCCGATATTGAAATTGATAAAATTACTTCAAAATTAAACTCTGGTGCTGATGCACTTTTATTGCAGATGGAACTACCTTTGGAAATTTCTTTGAAAGCTGCTAAATATGCTCAAAGTATCAATAAACTTGTTGTAATGGATCCAGCCCCTGCTGGTATCATGCCAGTTGGAGTTTATCAATATTTTGACTATTTGATACCCAACGAGACAGAAGCAGAAACCTTAGTTGGGCATCCTGTTGAGACCAACGATCAGATAAAGAATGCAGCTAAAACATTACTCGATAGAGGGGTAAAAAAAGGAGTAATTATTAAATTAGGCGAAAAGGGAGCATATTATATCAATGATAGAATATCCGGGTTTATTGAAGCAAAAAAAGTTAAAGCAATAGATACTGTTGCAGCTGGAGACGCCTTTAATGCCGGATTTACATCTTATTTATTAAAAGGAAATTCTTTCGTAGATTCTGTAACTATGGGTGTAACCATAGGGTCGTTAGCAGTCACTAAACCTGGAGCGCAGGAATCTATGCCTACTTTGGAGGAAGTTGACTATTTTTTGAATACAAAAAAATAAATCTAAGGAGGAAATATGGGCATCCTAGATGGGCAGGTGGCGATAGTAACAGGTTCGGCTACCGGAATTGGATACGGTATAGCTAAGAGGCTTTCAGATGATGGTGCAAATATTGTTTTGGTTGACTTTGATGCTGATTTAGCTGAGCAAGCTGGAAGTGAATTAGCATCAAATGGTGTGGATATAGAAATATGTATTGGTGATGTTGCTAATCCTGAAACTGCCGAAGAAGCAGTAAAAAAAGCATTAGATAAATGGGGAAGAATAGACATTCTTGTAAATAATGCAGGTATAGGGGGTAAAAATGGCAATATCTGGGAATTGGATGTCGAAGAATTAGATAGAGTCTATAGAACAAACTTTAGAGGTGTATTTTCTTTTTGTCACGAGGTAATACCGCATATGATTGAAAAAGATTATGGTCGAATAGTTAATATTGCCTCAATCGCAGGTAAGGAAGGAAATCCTAGAATGGTTCCTTATTCTGCAACGAAATCTGCAGTAATTGGACTTACAAAGTCAGTTGGAAAAGAACTAGCTGGTACTGGGGTATTAGTGAATTGTATTACTCCAGCTGTAGTCCAAACGAGAATTTTAGATCAATTCACACCGGATCAAGTCAAGTATATGGTTGATAAGATTCCAGTTGGGAGAACAGGAGAAATATCTGAAATTGCAGCTTTGGTAGCTTGGTTATCATCTGCTGAATGTTCATTTAGCACAGGTGCAGTTTTTGATATAAGCGGGGGTAGAGCAACATATTAAACAAGAATTAAATTGAGGAGGAATTATGAATTATGAATATGTCAAATATGAAGTAAAAGATCAAATCGCATGGGTAACAATAAATAGAGAAGAAGTAAGAAATGCTTTACATCAACCAGCCCATGTTGAGCTTTATAATATTTGGAATTTAATTGATCAAGACCCTAGTATTAGAGTTGCAGTATTAACTGGTGCGGGAGACAAATCCTTTAGTGCGGGTAATGATTTGAAATTTTCTACTGAATTGGCAAAAAAGGGGTTAAATCATAATAAACTAGGGAATATGCCTTTAGGTGGGTTTGGTGGTATAACAAATCCTCGATATAGGATGTCAAAACCAATAATCGCTGCAGTAAATGGTTTTGCACTAGGGGGAGGATTCGAATTAGCCTTAGCATGTGACATTATTATTGCAGCAGAACATGCCCAATTTGGATTACCAGAACCTACAGTTGGATTAGTTGCAGGGGCTGGAGGTATGCATAGGTTACCTAGACAAATTCCCTATAAAGTTGCAATGGGGATGATGCTTACAGCTAGAAGACTTTCAGCACAGGATGCTTTTGGTTATGGTTTAGTAAACCAAGTATGTGCTTTAGATGATTTATATTCTGTCGCATTGGAATGGGCTTCAGATATTATTAAATGTGCCCCATTAGCTATACAGGGGACAAAGGAAGCTTCTACTATAGGATTTGATTTACCTCTTGAGGCAGCATTTAACAAGACATATTATTGGATAGATTTGCATATGGCATCTCCGGACAGATTGGAAGGTATGAGTGCCTTTGTGGAAAAAAGAAGTCCTCAATGGAAGGGTAGTGTATGATATTCAATCATAATGACAAAGGTGAACCCCTTCCATTATCTGGTATAAGAGTAGTAGATCTAACATGGATAGTTGCTGGACCTCAAACCACGAGGATTTTTGCCGATTTAGGTGCCGAAGTTATCAAAGTGGAGTATAAAGAATCTCCAGATTATATACGAGGTGCACCTCCGTTTGCAGATAATATATCTGGTGTTAATCGAAGCGGTTTTTTTAATAATTTAAACCGGAATAAATCTTCTCTGACTCTTAATGTTATGCATCCTGATGGAATGGATGTATTAAAAAATTTAATTAGTGTTTCGGATATATTAATTGAAAATTTTAGTTCAAAAGTACTTGATCGGTGGGGTTTAAATTATCAGGAGCAGATAAAAATTAAGCCTGACATAATATATTTAAGTTTATCAGGTTTTGGTCATAGCGGAAGTAAACAAGACTATACAACTTGGGGTCCAACAGCTCAAGCATTATCTGGATTAACATATATGTCTGGTTTCCCCAACGAATATCCTTCGGGATGGGGCTACTCCTTTTTGGATCATACTGCAGGGTATTACGGAGCCATTGCCTTATTGTTAGCATTGCATCATAGAAATACTACAGGAGAAGGTCAGTCAATTGATATTTCTCAAGTTGAAACAGGAATGGCTCTTACTGGAACTTATCTGCTTGATTATTTAATGAATGGTAGAAAATATAAACGTCCAGAAAATCCTCCTGGGAACAGAGCGCGATTTGATATTGTGGCACCTCATAATATTTATCGATGCCATGGAGAGGATCGATGGATAGCTTTAGTAGTTTCAGACAATGATGAGTGGGCAAAATTTTGTAAAGCGATAGATAGAATTGATTTATTAGATAACAATTTGTTTAGTACCAATGAACTACGTATTAAAAATCAAGATTTTTTGGATAATGAAATAAGTGTTACTCTCGCAGATTGGGATGCTATTGAATTAATGCATATATTACAAGGTGTTTCAGTTAGTGCTGGGGTTGTACAAAATGCAAAAGACAGAGTGACTTCAGACCCTCAATTAAAAGAGCGAAATTATTTCCAACAAATTGAACACCCAGAAATTGGCAAATATGATTTTGATGGATTTCCTGCAAAATTTAGCGAAGTCGGGCATCGTATGGAGAGCTCATCTCCAATATTAGGTCAGCATAGTAAATACGTTATATCTAGTTTACTAGGATACAATCAGGAAGACCTAGACCGAATGGAAAGCGAGGAAGTCTTTTGATAAATCAAATGTATGCTTTAAGCGATATTACTGTCTTGGATTTAACTGACGAAAAAGGTGTTTATGCTGGGAAATTACTTGCCGATATGGGAGCCAATGTAATTAGAATAGAACCATTATCTGGAAATAAAACAAGATTAATAGGCCCATTTTTTATGGATAATGTTAGTGAAGAATCTAGTCTTTATAATTGGTATCATAATACGAATAAAAAAAGTGTTACTTTGGATTTATCTACTAAAGAGGGTATTGAAATATTAAAACAACTCTGTTTAAAAACCGATATCCTTTTAGAATCTTTTGATAATAATTATTTGGAGAGTATGGGATTAAGGTATGAAGATATTTCTAAAGAAAATAGTACATTAATCTGGACTGCTATTTCAGGTTTTGGGAGGACAGGACCTTATGCAAACTACAAAACGACAGATTTAGTTGCGCTTTCTCTTGGTGGCCCTGTAGCCAGTTGTGGATATGATCATTTACCTGGTAACCCTCCGATGTGTCCGGACGGTTGGGCCGGATATTATACTGGTTCACATTATGCGGCTATTAGCACATTAGTAGCTTTAATATATCGAGATATAACTAATAAGGGACAATATATTGATGTCTCAATTCATGAGGCAATTTCATCTTCTACAGAGGCAGCTTTACCTATGTACATCTATCAGAAAGCTGTTCCACTAAGACAAACAGGTCGTCACCATAGTATAACTCCGACTCCTCCAGCAATATATAGATGTATTGATGGGGGAATGATCCATGTTTTTGGAACACCGCCGCAAGATTTGAATAGATGGTCAAAGTTATTAGAATGGATTCAAGAATCTCAAGACGCATCTGAATTACTAAGTCATAAATACGAAGAAATGGTTACTTTAAGAAAGAGAGATTCAGATCTCATGTTCACACTCTTTAGTTATATTGGACACCTAATCAATTCATTAGATTCTGAATATGTTTTTAATAGAGCTCAATCTATAGGATTACCATGGGGGCTAATAAGATCTCCAGAAGATAACGTAGCAGACAAACATTTTTGGGAAAGAGGATTTTTTATTGATATTAGTTCGGGAAATGAAGAAAAGCCAACATATTTTCCAGGTGCACCGTATATTTTTAACAAAACTCCTTGGAGAATACGAGGTTTTTCCCCGAAATTGGGGCAAGATAATAATGAAATATATAAAGGTATGTTAAATTTTACTACTAGTGATATTGAGAATTTGAAAGCAAACAAGATAATATAACTAAACCTACGTTTAGGAGGTATTGTGGATATATTAACTATTTTATTATTAGTTACATTAGCCTATTTAGGCGGCTCTTTAGTATGGGCCAATATTATTACAAAATTTTACAAGAAAGAAATTAGAGATTTTGGGACAAATAATCCAGGAACTGCTAATTTTTCAAGGGAGTTTGGTTTGTCTGGTGGATTCCTCGTGTTTCTAGGAGATGTATTTACGGGATTTGTTATTTTTACAATTTGTATTGATTTGGCAAGTCGTATCGAAGAATATAAAACACTTTTGGTAATAATTTCACCATGTTTTATTTTATTAGGTACTTTTTTCCCAGTTTATTTCAAATTCCAAGGAGGAACTGGTCTTGCTAAATGTATTGGTGTTGCGTGTGCAATCAATCCTTTAGCATTTTTGATACTATTCCCAATTATTTTAATTGTGACACTGAAGACTAAAGCATTTGCAGTTGTAGGTGCTCTATTTATAGTTCTGATTGTTTTCTTTTCTATAACAAAATATGAATATAACCTAATGGACCTTAAATATACTTATCCAGATTTACAGGGTTTATTTGCAGTAGCATTGTGTGGAGTTATGGTTTTACTTAAGGGTATGCATCAATATAAGTTGAGGTTGTATTAATTATTCAGTAAAGTTTAGATTATACAAATTTTGGTAAAATTCACTTGATTTCATTAATTCATCGTGACTACCTGAAGCTAAAATTCTACCTTGATCCATAACAATTATTCTATCTGCGTTTCGTATTGTAGATAATCTATGAGCTATAACAATTGATGTACGATTATTTAGCAAAGTGTTTAATGCTTTTTGTATTTTTATTTCTGTAAAAGTATCTACATTAGCTGTTGCCTCATCTAATATAAGTATTTCAGGATCTGCTAATAATACTCTGGCAAAACTAATCAATTGTCTTTGTCCTAGACTGAGATTCATACCTCGCTCATGAAGAATTGTGTCGTATTGCTCACTCAATTCACTGATAAAATCATGGGCACCTGCGGCCTTACTAGCTTTAATTATGTCCTCTAAAGAAGCCTTATCGTTATTGTATTTAATGTTCTCTGCAACAGTTAGTGAATATAAGAAAGGTTCTTGAAGAACCATACCCAATCGTTGTCGTAAATATTCACGTGGTAGTTCCTTTAAATTTAATCCATCGATTAAGACTGTTCCTTCTGTCGGATCATAAAATCTAGCCGCTAGTGAAGCTATAGTTGTTTTCCCAGCTCCAGTTGGGCCTACTAAAGCGATCATTTCTCCAGATTCGATACTTAAATCTAAATTTTTTAATGCATATCTGTCTTTTGTATATTCCATAGTGACATTATCAAATTTCAATTTACTAGATTTTTCGATTTTACTATTTGATTTGATCGATTCATTATAAATCACTTCAGGTTCAACACTAAGTAATTCGAATATTCGTACTGCTGATGTAGTAGTTCTTTGAAATTCTGTATATTGCATTGTTAAACTTCTAATAGGTTCAAAAAATCTTTGAACGTAAAGTGTAAATGCAATTAATTCACCCAATTGTAGTTCTTCACCTAAAACCATATTGCCGCCAATAATTATTACTAAGCTCAAGGAAATAGCCGTAACAAATTCTACTGTAGGCATAAGTGCAGAAGATAGCCTAATTGCTTTTATATTGGCTTGTAAATGATCGTCATTGACGCCGTCAAAAATTTTAGCATTTCTTTCTTCTCGATTAAAACTTTGTACTATTCGTACACCAGAAATGTTTTGTTGAAGTCGTGAATTTACTACTGATATTGCTTGCCTAACTCTGACAAACGCAGCTTTTGCTCTGGTTTGCCAAAGAGCAATTATGAATAAAAGGAAAGGAATAACAGTAAAACAATATAGTGCTAACTTGACATTCATCAATAACATAACAATAGTTATGCCTATTACGCTAAGTAAATCTCCAAGAGTAAGGGCTAACATTGGAAAAAACTCTTGTAGTTGATTTACATCATTTTGGATTCTACTCATTATTCTTCCGACTTCGTTTTTATCAAAAAACGGTATAGATAGGTTTTGTAAGTGATCAAACATTTTCATTCTTAGGTTAAGGAGTACATGTTGTGAGGCTTGTGCTAAAAGTTTCAGATAACTGACATTTGCAACATAATTTATTGTTACAACAATAAATAAAGCTATTCCCCATTGATTTAAACTAGATTTATCTTGAGTGAGTATGAAGGCATCTGTGACGTATCCAATAATTCTAGGTAAGGCTACAATAGTGAGTGTATAAAATGTCATCATTACCATAGCTAAAGTAAAGACAATTAACTTTCCTCGTAGGAAAGGGAATAGCTGTTTTGCTGCTCCAAAATCCCATACAGCACCTATTTCTTCTTCATTGAGAGTAGTCCATGCGGCAGTGCGTTTATTAAGCATGACTGGTATCTTCCTTCAATGGGGCATTTTGTATTTGAGGTTCATCTGCTTGATTTTCGGCAATTTGTAAATTATACAAATCTTTATATATGCCTTCTTGTTGAATTAATTCTGTATGATTTCCTCTTTGTTCAATTAATCCATTATTTAAAACAATGATATTATCGGCATTTTGCACTGAACTTATTCTGTGAGCAATGATAATTGTAGTTTTATCTTGAGAAATATTTTCCAATTGAGCTTGTATATATTTTTCTGTGATTGTATCGACACTTGATGTAGCATCATCAATTATTAATATTGGGGGATCAATTAGTAATGCTCTGGCAATTGAAATTCTTTGTCTTTGTCCTCCTGATAAAGTGCTTCCCCTTTCACCAACAACGGTATCATATTTATGTGGTAAGGACATGACAAACTCATGAATCTGGGCAATATTAGCGACTTTTTCTATTTCTTCTATAGAGATATTAGGGTTTCCGTAGGCTATATTTTCTCTAATACTATCAGTAAAGAGGAAAACGTCTTGGTGAATTAACCCAATATTTTTTCGTAGATTTATCAGTTCAAAGCTATCTACTGGTATATCGTCTATAGTTACTTTACCAGTGGTTGGTTCGTAAAATCGTGGTATTAGGTTAATAATACTTGTTTTCCCACTTCCAGGGGGGCCAATAATCCCTAATGTTTCTCCTGGCTTAATTAGAAAGTCAATATTATGTAGAATATCTTTTCCAGATTCATGATAAAACGAAACATTTTCAAATTTTATTTCACCTTTGATTTTTGTAGCAGAGTCTGCATTATCATGGTTAAAAATTGATGGCTTGCTATCTAATATTTCAAATATTCGTGTACCTGCAGATAGACCTCGAGAAAAAGAGTTAGTAACCCAG
>CEOQ01094642.1_pt1 | contig 11817 bp, 10 predicted proteins | sample 361351 | NCBI WGS metagenome assembly CEOQ01 (sample SAMEA2619907, study PRJEB7988) | marine metagenome | biome: marine biome (ENVO:00000447); feature: deep chlorophyll maximum layer (ENVO:xxxxxxxx); material: "saline water (ENVO:00002010), including plankton (ENVO:xxxxxxxx)" | depth 60 m | reverse complement strand
CAGTCGGTTAACTCATTGTCTTGCTTGCAATTTCCGTCCTCCAGAAGCACCCCTACCTTAAAGTCACTAAGTTTTGTTTTATTACAATCTGGAAGATTTAAATTCTTGCCCTCGGATGACCGGCCTGTAGTGCCCGCCATAGCCAAGGTCGCCACGCGAAGATCTTCAGCACCACGAGCTAGCGGGCCAATGACCGATATATCCGGGGGCAGATGGCTTCCCGGAAACGCGCAGCCTGCGGTTGGTAGAATTCCCATACTCGGCTTATGTCCAAAGACGCCGCAGTAGTGAGCTGGATTGCGAATAGAAGCCCCAATGTCGCTGCCAGCGTCTAGTCCCGTCATACCAGCAGCCAGGGCGGCGGCAGATCCACCAGACGACCCGCCAGGTGTACGTTCTAAATCCCATGGGTTATTAGTAGTGCCATAAATTTCATTGAAACTCTGCCAATCAGAAAGCATAAGCGGGACATTTGTTTTCCCGAAAAAATTAACACCAATCGATTTCATGCGTTTAACGGCCAATGAATCTTCTTTGGCTATATTATTTTTTAAGTTAGGAACTCCCCAGGTGGACGGTTGCCCAGCAATATTAAAATTTTCTTTCACTGTCATTGGAACACCATGCAACGGCCCCCACGATTCTCCTTTAGTCAGGGCTTCATCTGCTAGCCTGGCCCTGTCTCTAGCTGCCTCCCTATCAAGGTAAATAATCGCATTTAATTTGGGATTAAACTTTTCAACTCGTGTTAGGAATAAATCGAGCAATTCTAAGCAGCTTATGTCCTTGTTCGTGATTTTTTCAGACAATTGAACTGCTGTCAGAAAATGTAAGTCCACCATAAATTTTTTCCTGTTTATTTTAAGGTCTGAACTAATTCGATGGTTTTGTGCTCGAAGTCGATTTTACGTATCCAAAACGGATCTCTGAACTAAACCAAAATAGAGCAATACATATAAGCGCCGATACCACCGATATACAAAACATTAAGTTATATCCATCAGTAAAATCATATATAAGACCGCCGCACCAGGCACTAAGGCCCGCCCCAAGTCCTTGTCCCATCATAATCATCCCATAAATGGCGCCAAGCCCCTTTCCAGAAAATAACTTTGCCATAAGGGTCGCGATGATTGGACCACGCGCGCCCATACTCAATCCATATGGTATAATCCAAAGGAGCACCAATCCTTCATAGGAAAAAAATTGTAGCGCCGCTAATCCAAGTACACCGCTGATTGTGAGAAAATAGCTAATCGTTGCGACCAGGCTATTTCCAAACTTATCTGCAGCAACCCCTGTCAAAAACATTCCGGCGAAGGACAGCATTCCTGCCAACCCGAAAGCTCCTGCTGCTTCCAATTCACCAAAACCAAGTTCAACTAGATAAGCCACCGACTGAACACTCACTCCAAATATTGCAAATGCCGTCAAAAAATAAATCGCAAACATTATCCAAAAAACTGGCAACTTAACAGCTGAGCGAAGGGTATGCCCGCCTTCAGCACGTCCTGTACTTGTTCGCCGTGGGTTGTTGGGAGCACCCCGCTCAATCACTTTCCAGGGTATTAAGAGAATAATCGGTACTAAACATAAAAACACAACCCCAAATTGTTGATATGTTAATCTCCACCCATAATTATCAATAAGTATTTGTGCAATAGGAGCTAGAATTAATATTCCAAAGCCATAACCAGCATAGACAAGGGCAATAACCGTCCCGAGGTGCCTATCAAACCACCTGCTGACGAGACTTTGAGCTGGGACCTGCCAAATTAGTGATGCACCCAGGCCAGTCAGGAGTCCAAGCGCTAAATAAAAATGCCATAAGGAAGTTAAATTTCCCGCAGCCCAATAACCAGCACCCAGACATAAAATTCCAAAAACATAAATAAAGCGACTGCCAAACCGATCAAAAAGATAGCCTGATAATGGTGAAAAAACACCCATTGCACCGATATAAACAGCATAAATCGATGCAATATTAGATCTGTCCCAACCTAAGTCTTGGCTTAGTGGGAGAAGAAAAATAGCGTATGTATCTCCCATTCCGCGGCCTACAGCAGCCATAATTAGGCAGAAAAAGACCAGAGCTACGCCAATGATAAGTGCGCGTTCCATAACGTCAACATTTGTCACTAGTTTGTATGATTAAATACATTTGGCCAGCCATTATTTTTCTTGAAAAAAGCCCGCAATTACATGCGAAAGATACCAAATTTTGTGTCTTCAATTGGTTTGTTGAGAGAAGCAGAAATAGACAGCCCAAGAATTTTTCTTGTGTCCGCAGGATCTATTATCCCGTCATCCCAAAGCCGAGCAGTAGCATAATAAGGGTGTCCTTCCCTCTCATATTGTTTACGAATAGGGGATTTAAATTGTTCTTCTTCCTCGATAGTCCAATTTTCGCCCCGCGCTTCCATACCGTCTCGCTTTACAGTCGCTAATACGCTCGCAGCCTGTTCGCCGCCCATAACCGAAATTCGGCTATTAGGCCAAGTGTACAACATTCTGGGGGAATAAGCCCTCCCGCACATTCCATAATTTCCAGCACCAAACGATCCACCAACAATAACGGTGAATTTTGGAACTCGAGCGCAAGCAACCGCAGTTACAAGCTTTGCGCCATCTTTTGCTATTCCTCCTCGTTCATATTTTTGTCCAACCATAAATCCTGTAATATTTTGTAAAAAGATAAGCGGTATTTTTCTCTGACAACACAATTCGATAAAATGTGCGCCTTTAAGCGATGACTCTGAAAATAAGATACCGTTATTTGCCAGGATACCAACAGAATGACCATAAATTTTTGCAAAACCGCATACCAAGGTCGATCCGTAAAGCGATTTAAATTCGCTGAAATCACTTCCATCAACAATGCGTGCTATGATTTCTCTAATATCATAGGTAGTTCTAGAGTCTTTTGGTATAATTCCATAAATTTCCTTCGGATCGTAAACTGGCTCAGTCCAGGAAGCGTTATAACTGCTTATTTTTTTATGATTAAGCGTACTTACAATTTGCCTAGCTATCGTCAGCGCATGATAGTCATCATTTGCGTAATGGTCTGTAACTCCAGAAATCCGGCTATGAACGTCGGCCCCGCCTAAGTCCTCCGCAGTTACAACCTCGCCGGTGGCCGCTTTAACCAAAGGAGGCCCTCCTAAGAAGATAGTTCCTTGCTCCTTAACAATTACTGCCTCATCACACATTGCCGGAACGTAGGCTCCTCCCGCAGTGCAGCTGCCCATAACAACAGCTATTTGCGGAATTCCCATGGCCGACATATTCGCTTGATTGAAAAAACACCTGCCAAAATGCTCTTTATCAGGAAAAATAGCATCTTGGTGAGGTAAGTTCGCGCCGCCTGAGTCCACTAAATAGACGACCGGGAGATGATTTTCCTGAGCTATTTCCTGTGCTCTAAGATGTTTTTTTACGGTTATAGGATAGTAAGTGCCGCCTTTAACTGTCGCATCATTGCAAATAATGACGACCTCACATCCGGACACCCTGCCTATTCCGGTCAGTATGCCGGCGGAAGGTGCTTCATTTTCATACATATCGTGGGCTGCTAACTGCGAAAATTCCAAAAATGGTGATCCGGGGTCCAGTAACGTGTTGATACGATCATGAGGTAAAAGTTTTCCACGATCTACGTGCCTCTTTTGAGACCGCTCACCACCACCTTTTTGTACTCTTGAGACTAGTTCTCTTAGACTACCAACCAAGCCCTGCATATATTCTGTATTTGCTACAAAATCTTTTGAGGACGTATCCAAAGAACTCTTTATTTCTGCCATCCGAAACCTCTATTCGAACCAATCAAAAAATCTCAATTACCAAGGGATTTGCTCACCATCATACGACAAGAAACATCCGTTGTCCCCGCGAGTGAGCGCAACTATCTGATTTTTCATACCTTCAATGCTCATTCGCGCTGTGACTGGGGCAGCTTGTCCCCCCATATCTGTTTGAACATGGCCTGGATGGAAAAGAACAGCTATTAAACCTTTTGTTTCTAATTCGATGGAGAGGCATTTTACAGCCATATTAAGGGCTGCTTTGGAAGAGCGATACACGTAAGCATTGGGATTAGCTTCTGTGATACTACCCATCCTAGAAGTGATGAATATCATTTGTTTTTTTTCACTGGATAATACCTGTTCTTTAAAGGCCTCTGCTACTCGCATAGGTCCAAAGACGTTGGTCTCCATGGCTTCAGCCCAAATGTCATAATTTAGGTTCCCAAACCCTTCTCTTTGTCCGATTATGCCAGCATTATTTATTAGAACATCAATGGTTTCACCTCGCAACTTATCCGCTAGGCTTGCTACGCTTTTTTCGTGCGTAACGTCCAATGGATAAATATTCACGTCACCTATTGAGTTAAGTTCGTCAGCATTACCAGGATCCCTGCAAGTCGCAATCACTTTCCAGTTATCATGATAGAACTGGCGAGTGAACTCCAGACCGAGTCCTCTACTAGCACCTGTTATCATTATCGTTGCCACACTGTTCTCCCTGATTCCAGCAATTAACTTTATGCGCAAGACGTTTTTCGCAAACGCTGATTTTTTTTATTTAGTCATTTTTGTTTGTTAAATCTTTGCGGTAACTTCAAATTCTACCCGCATATCTTCCTCTGCCAGTTCGCATATAATAGTGGTATTTGCAGGACTGGCCGCTTCACACTTGGCTTTGATTATGGGTTTAATTTCCTCGAATTCCTCCCTTGATGCTACATAAACCCTTATCCTAATCATATTTTCTAGTTTGCTTCCTGCTTCATGAAGTACCGCTTCTATAATAGAAAAAGCAAGTACTGCCTGATCTTTTACATCCGCTGGATAGCACTTTTTTTTAGAATCATAACCTGTTGTACCTGAGATATAAACAAGGTCCCCGTCTACCACAGCCCGAGAATATCCCGCCATAGCTTCAAACGGTGATCCCGTGGTTATTCTTTCACCGATCATTTAACCCTGCCTTCTTTTAGTCTATAAAAGTTTTTAAGTGCAGTACTTTGCTAAACTTCTGCCTCCGGGCGTTTGAATTTGTTTCTTAAACCCGTTATGATTTCTTTTCGATAACACCCGTTTACATGGTCATTCACTATTCCCATAGACTGCATAAATGAATAACAAATGGTTGGCCCAACGAATGTCCACCCCCTGTCCTTTAAAGCTTTTGACAACGCCAGTGACTCCACTGTCGAAGCTGGAATGGTTGTTTCTGCGCCACTAGTTTCAGAAAACGTTATTTTTTCTTTCGGTTCAAACGACCAAAAAAAAGCTGCTAAAGAACCGAACTCATTTTGTAATTCTTTAGCTCTCTTCGAATTATTGATGACGCTCTGAATTTTGCCTCGATGCCTTACGATCTTGGAATTTTGCAATAATTTTTCAGTATGTTCATCAGTATACTCGCCGACCTTTTCAATATCAAAATTATCGAATGATTTCCTAAAGTTGTCTCGTTTTTTTAAAATTGTTATCCAGCTTAATCCCGCTTGAAATCCCTCTAGACTAATTTTTTCAAATAAGATCCGATCATCTTTTTGCGGAACGCCCCATTCGGTATCATGATAATGCTCGTATTCAGTATCTCCCAAACACCAGGAACATTTTTCTTGGTTAGCTTTCGTACCGTCAGTGTCTGTCATAAAAAATGCATATCCCCAATGAATTTTTAATTTAGCGAAAAGCTGTTATTGGAAAATTTATGAAGTTTCCTTGTACAACTCCCTACCGATCAGCATTCTCCGAATTTCAGAAGTTCCCGCACCAATCTCATAGAGTTTTGCGTCCCTCAACAGTCGACCAGTTGGATAATCGTTAATATAGCCATTTCCACCTAAGCATTGTATTGCTTCCGAAGCCATCCAACTGGCGCGTTCTGCCGCATATAAGATCGCTCCTGCCGCGTCCTTACGGGTAACCTCACCTCTGTCGCAGGCTTTAGCCACACTGTAAACATAGGACTTGGAGGCATTCATCGTGACATACATATCCGCTAATTTACCCTGCATAAGCTGGAATTCGCCGATCGGTTGTCCAAACTGTTTTCGGTCATGTACATAAGGTAGGACTATATCCATACAAGCCTGCATAATACCTATAGGGCCGGCAGCTAATACGGCTCGTTCGTAATCTAACCCACTCATAAGAACTTTCACCCCCGCATTCAACGACCCTAGAACATTAGTCTCGGGAACTTCACAATTATCGAATATCAATTCGCAGGTGTTTGAGCCACGCATCCCCATTTTGTCTAGTTTAGGAGAGGTAGAAAAACCTTTCATACCCTTCTGAACTATAAAGGCCGTAATACCGTTTTTGTCGGCGCCTGGGTCGGTTTTGGCATAAACAACGAGGGTATCTGCATTTGGGCCATTTGTTATCCACATTTTGGAACCGTTCAAGATAAAACGATCACCTTTTTTTTCTGCCGTTGTCTTCATGCCAACTACATCAGACCCAGCCTCCGTCTCGCTCATGGCAAGAGCGCCAACATTTTCTCCGGAAATTAGCTTTGGTAAAAATGTTTTTTTCTGTTCTTCATTGCCATTAAGGCGTATTTGATTGACGCAAAGATTTGAATGGGCTGAATAGCTCAATCCTACCGCGGCAGACGCTCTACTTATTTCTTCCAAAGCCACAACATGTTCCAAATACCCCATGCCTGCACCACCATAATCTTCCTCGACAGTAATGCCCAAGACACCTATACCGCCCAACTTCATCCATAAATCACTTGGAAAGTCGTTATTTTGCTCTATTGAAGCGGCGCGGGGCGCTATTTCATCTGCCGAGAAGGATCTAACCGTATCCCTCAGAAGCTCTACTGTCTCTCCTAGATCAAAGTTGAAACTCCGAATTTCATTTGGAATCACGTGCCACACTCCCAGCTGCTTTCTATGCGAATGAAATCGCTAGTTCATTAATATCCAGAGCATTTTTAAACTAAAATTATTTAGACTAAAATGTTAAACTGACACAAACTATTTTGTCAGATAAACAATTATTTAATGGGGACCGATATGCGGATCCTTATAGCAGGCTTCAATTTAGAGTCAGTAACTTTTCTTCCTAATCCAACTACGCTCGATGACTTTGAAAAAGTTGCCAAGCGAGGACAAGACTTAGTCCTGTCCTTTGAAAATACAAATACGGTGCCTGGCGGTTTTATAAAAGCGTGTAATGATGCAAATGCGGACATATGTCCGCTAGTTTACTCAGAAGTGGGCGCGGCGGCATCTGCCACAGATGAAGCGTTTGACCATTTTGTAAATGAAATTGCTGATGGCATAAACGCAGAACAGCAAAACCTCGATGCTGTACTCTTAGGCCTTCACGGGGCTTTAGTAACACAATCCGGCAGAACAGATTTAGATTTTATTCGTGAACTCCGAAAACTTATTAATAATGATTTGCCTATTGGAGTGGCTTTTGATCTTCACGGCAACCTTGACCCGAGCTTTATCGATTACGCAGAAATTCTCAGTGCTTACAGAGAAAGTCCCCACATAGATATGGGTGATACCGGTGAACGTGTTGGAAAAATTTTAATAGCTAAATTACGGAGTGAAATTGATCCCAAAACACTTATTCAGAAAGTCGCTATAACCCTGCCCTCTATTTTCACTGCAACAAATGTTTATCCGCTTTCTAAAGTAATGGCTGAAGCAAGAAGACAAGAAGAGCTCTACCCGACTATAATAGATTGTTCGGTTGTAATGGGGTTTGCATACGCAGACGTTAGTCAAATTGGCGCATCACTAATTGTAACGAGCAATAATGACGTTAACGCTTCAAAAAAAGTAGCGAGACATATGGCTGGATTTATATGGGATATTAGAGAAAGCTTATACCCAAAGGATAGCGTTTTTGATGTAAAAACTGGCATTAGTAAAGCACTAAAAATTTGTATTGGCGCTGATAAACCCGCCGTTATCTTAGAACACGCGGACCGAATGAATGATTCTACTTATGTGTTGCAAGAGCTTGTTGAAGTTAGCAGCGATCGCGTTGCTGTGCCGTATTTATGGGACCCAGAATCAGCAAAAGAAGCTTATGAGGCAGGAGTTGGTTCAAATATTATACTTAACATTGGTGGAAAAAGTTCGTTGAAAGCGGGGCAATCTCTCTCATTAAACGTTAACGTCATATGGAGCGGAAAACCGAAATTCTTCATGGGAGGGCTAATGGGAAAAGGCCGCCCCGTTGATCTAGGGATAACCGCAATCGTGAGGGTTAAGAATATTTTTATTTGGCTTATTTCAGAAAACATTAGTGCAATTAATCTTGATCCATTCGAGCAATTCGGCATGAGTCACTTGGATTTCGACCTAATAGTCCTTCGCTCAAAGACTCACTTCAGAGCCATATGGGAAAAAGAATCTTGCGGAATAGTAATTGTTGATACCCCTGATTGGGGGCCAGCATTATTGGACACGCTCTGCTACGAAAATGCTCGGAAGGGAGTTTACCCGATTACCTAGAATATTTTCCATATTCTAGTTCTGCGTTATTCTAAGGCCGGCATCTTCAAACTTATTTATTTTACAGAGGTCGGGAAAAAGCTTCATCCAAAATCCCGCAACAGCCAACGCAGCGACTCCACCCAACAAAACCGCTGATACTGTTCCAAAGCCAGATGCCATTAATCCCGCTCTAAAGTCACCCAACTCATTGGAGGCATTTATAGAGATTGAATTTACCGCACTTACTCTCCCCCGCATTGCATCAGGCGTAGCTATTTGAACAAGCGTCAGCCTGATATAAACACTCACCATATCTGAGGCGCCATAAATTGCTAAAGCTACTAACGATATCCAGAAAATTGTGGAAAGGCTAAAGACAATTATGGATGCACCAAATACGGCTAATGTTATAAACATGGTAGCCCCTACATAGCGGAGATTAACCACCTGTGCCAAAGCCAGTCCCATCAAAAGAGCGCCAATACCAGGCATAGCCCTCATTAATCCTAATCCATCGGGACCTGCATTTAAAATGTCGCTTGCATAGATTGGAAGCAGTCCCATAATACCCCCTAATAAAACTGCAACAAGATCAATAGAAACAGCACCTAAAACAACCTTGTTTTGCCAAACATATAAAAACCCGCTCAAAACCTGTTTAAGCGTCATTTCATCACTAGACTTTCGCTTTAATTGACGAGACATAACAGCGGGACAAACAACTGCTACTAAAAACATCAAACCAGCCACGTAATAGGTCCAGTTTTCTGTCCAAGCCAGCAAAACACCCCCAAGAGCTGGGCCTATCAATTGTGCTGCCTTGTTTACCGAAGACGCATAAGCGACCGCATTGGGAAAAACTTCTGACGTTACTATGTTAGGCAAAATTGCTTGAGCAGCCGTGTGAAAAAACGTCCTGGCAATTCCATGAATGACAAGTATCAGCAAGATTGTGCCCACCCCGCCCCAACCGCTCCAAAACACTCCTAATAAAAGAAAAATTACACTCAAATGGCAGATATTTGATAATACGAGAGTGATCCGGCGATCATATTTATCTGAGACAAAACCCGCGACTAAAAACAAAACTAATGACGGTGCAAACTGAGCTAATCCTATATAACCAAGATCTAAGGGATCGCGTGTTAACTGATAGACATACCATCCTACAGCGACAGTTAGGATTTGGACTCCTATGACATTGCAGGAGCGTGTTACAAGAAAAAGGACGAAATCCCGATTATGAAACAATAATTTCAACGTCTGGCTAGCGTCGTTCATAAAGGTATCCCGTTAAGAGTTAAAGTGATTGTTTGGGTTTTGAGTCTAAAAAATATAATCAGATTGCAGATACTAGTTATTAGTCTATTGAGCGGAACAGCAAGTTAACCGAGAATATACCAGTAGGGAAGAGAGGTATTATGGTCGAGATTGCACCAATACGGGACGCAGCTCATGGTGCTAACATCTGGGGCGTGGATCTAAATGAAGCTATTACACCAGAGCTGATGACAAAACTCGCAGATGCATTGTACGAACACCGCGTCTTAATTATCAAGGAACAAAAGTTAGAAAAAGCTAAGTATCTCGAATTTGGGAAATGGTGGGGAACGCCTATCCCGCACGTATTAGATCACATGAGAATGCCAGGCTATCCCGAACTTTTAGCTGTCGGAAATACAGAAGAAAAAGATAAATCCCCCGATATCCGAAACGGCGCTGCTTTGTGGCATACTGATCAGTCCTACGAGAGTATACCGGCCAGCGCCACTATGCTCTATTCAATCTTAGTTCCTTCAATCGGCGGTCAAACCAAATTGGCTGATATGTCAGCGGCTTACGATGCGCTCGACGAACGGACAAAGGCAAAAATCGATTCACTAGAGGTGGCACATCTATACGGAGCGGGTAAATTACTTGATAACGAGTTCAAAGCTAATCCGCTTAAAACGCAAGACCAAGTAGACCGAATACCCAGTTGCTACCACCCTCTTGTCATGCAGCACCCGGTTACAGGACGGAAATCACTTTATGCGACGGGACAATCATCATTTGCTATTAAGGGAATGCAAGAAGAAGAAGCCGTAAGCTTACTATGGAAACTCAAAATGCACGCAATTCAGGATAGATTTGTTTATAGCCACAATTACGAAGTTGGTGACCTTGCTATCTTTGACACTCTATCAACAATGCACTCGGCCGTACCAATAGAGGAAGCAGACACGAATAATACAAAAAGCAAACGCTTATTGTGGCGAATAAGTGTGCGCGGTTTACCTCGTGTTTACAAACACCTAAAGGAGAGTTTTTAAAATCGATGATGATAATTGAACCAACAGGCTCCGCCTGTGGAGCGGTAGTGAAAGGAATTGACCTTAATAATCAGGTCTCAAATTCTAAAATGGGCAAATTGGTTTGGGCATTATACGAACACCGGTGCCTTGTGATAAAAAATCAGAAATTGACCAAAGAAAGTTACTACAAGTTTGCATCCGAATGGGGCGAACTTATTAAGCACGTTTTAGACTATCTTAGGATGCCCGATTACCCGGAAATGATGGCCATTGGCAACACAGAAGAAAAAGATAAAGACGATGCGGTAAGAAACGGTGCCGCGGTCTGGCATACGGATGGATCTTATATAGAAGATCCAACCACGGTAACTATGCTTTACGCTGTCCATGTTCCAAAAAATGGCGGCGAGACATTGGTAGCTGACATGGTTGCCGCATACGAAGACTTAGACCCGTATTTAAAAGATGAGTTGGAGAAATTAACAGCTAAACACTATTATGGCCGTGCCCAATTTGACCCCGACGAACACCGGCCTGTACCTATTAGAACTCAACAACAGGCCACCACCAACGCTGTTTGCGAAAAACCTCTAGTACTTACGCACCCCGTAGCCGGCCATAAAGCCCTCTACGCGGTAGCACACTCACCATTTGGAATAAACGGCAAAACAAAAGAGGAAACACTTTCGCTTCTTGCAAAACTTAAAGCCCATGCAACTCAAAGCAAATTTATTTATTCCCACCGCTACGAAGTAGGCGATATTCTTTTATTCGATAATTTATCGACAATGCACAGGGCAAAAGAGCAAACTGATGCTGCGAAAACGCCTGATTCGGATAATGCCAGGCTTTTGTGGCGGCTAAGTGCTAAAGGAATACCCAATATTATAAAAAACTCAACCCACTCAAAAAATATAACAACCTAGAAACCTCTTTCTATAAATAAATTTTTTTCTATTGTTTTCAGTTAGTTACAATCAAACTAGCAAAACGGAAAAGTTTAATTAATCACTAAGCACTTTAAACTTTTTCCGATTG
>CEOQ01124317.1_pt1 | contig 11830 bp, 12 predicted proteins | sample 361351 | NCBI WGS metagenome assembly CEOQ01 (sample SAMEA2619907, study PRJEB7988) | marine metagenome | biome: marine biome (ENVO:00000447); feature: deep chlorophyll maximum layer (ENVO:xxxxxxxx); material: "saline water (ENVO:00002010), including plankton (ENVO:xxxxxxxx)" | depth 60 m | reverse complement strand
GTCTGGCATGCCCTCCGTGATAGAAATTCCGGTTCAGGAATATTTCCCTCCGGCAGCGCCGACTGGACTGTAAAAATCCGGATAGCTGGTTCAACGGGTAACGATTGGTGATAGTTCGTCAATCCAATATTGGCCGTGGGAGGATTTCAATGAAGGTGACAGTTGTAGATGGTATCTGATGTGATCAAACCTATAGAAGTTCAAATCGATGGTGATCAAATCATTATATTATGGGATGATGGGCATCGTTCTATATATCCACATCGGCTACTTAGATTGAGATGCCGGTGCGCTAATTGCGTTGAGGAAATGACTGGGAAGCAGCGGCTGGATCCAGACACCGTTCCGATAGATGTACGGGCGATTGACAGTATGATGATAGGTAGTTATGCAGTCCAGTTTCTGTGGAGTGATGCACACTACACGGGGATTTATCCCTATCCTTTCCTTAGGGACCAATGCACTTGTATAGCTTGTAATCAGGAGCGAGGCTAGTCAGAGTTGATAGCATCAATGTCGTCAATCTCTTGATGGGCTCTTCTAGGTTTGGTAGCAGGCTTTAGTTTGGGGGCTGTGAAAGTATTGGACTTAAATGAAAAAGTCGATAAGAGTCTCTCGCCCTGTTGGCCACATATCTTACAATCGGTTGGGGCGTCTGCCTGTGACAAAGACTTTAGCGCTTCAAACTCTTGCTTGCAGGTACTACAATAATATTCATAAATTGGCATGGTTACCTCCAGGGGTGTGCAAAATTATTGTACACGCAACAATTAGATAATCATATACCGTCGGTGGTGACTTGAGATACTGACCGTACTTGTTGATTGAGGTTGATATGGACCACTATAGTGACGTAGCAATAATTGGCGGAGGAGTGACCGGTTGTTCTGCAGCATATTATTTGAGTGCACTTGGAGTATCATGCACTATCATTGAATCTAACAATATTGCTTCCTATGCATCAGGTTACGCTGCCGGTGGGTTGAATCCGCTGGAAGGGTATGAGATTCCAGGTTTGCTGAGTGATTTTGCTATGACAGCATATCTTATGCATTTGGATCTCTGGGGTGATCTGCAGTCTTCTACCGGCATTGACTATCATGGACGTGTGCTAGATCTGCTAAAAATATGTTATGACGACAGTGGGTTAGCTGCTCTTGCAGAAAACAAAAATATTTTTGATAGTGCGAGTGATTATGGATTTAAAGCAGATCTATTATCGGCCGCTGAAATACATGAACTAGAGCCTAAGGTAACCGAGAACATATCAGGTGGATTACATGTATACGGGAATGCTGGGGTAGAGAGTTATGACTTTACTAGGGCGCTACATGTGGCAGCGACGCAAAATGGAACCCAAACAATTATTGGTACTGCAGAACGTTTCGTATCAGACGGGGATAAGGTTACAGGTGTAATAGTTAACGGAGATGTCTTGCTTTGCAATACTGTGGTAATTGCAACTGGCCCTTGGACGCGGGAAATTTCCGATCAGCTGGGTTTTGATATTCCTGTCAGCCCGCTGAAAGGTGAAATATTAAGGTTGAGATTAAAAGACGGCACTCTTAATTATGACCTGACAGATGGTAACGGGTCTGTGTATGCAAAACCCGATGGTCTAGCCTGGGTTGGAGCGACTGAGGAGCCCAAAGGATTTGATCTCGGGATTAGCGACTCAGCTAGGAAGCAATTATGGAGTGGTGCTTCAAAATTCGTACCGGCATTGGCGGAGGCAGAGCTTGTTCTACAGACGGCGTGCCTTAGGCCAGTGACACCAGATTGGTTGCCAATTCTTGGCCGTGCGCCATCATGGCTGAATGTGTTTCTCAACACAGGTGCTGGGAAGAAGGGGATATTGTTTGGCCCCGCGATGGGACAGGCGACTGCTGATCTGATAGTGAAAGGTAATAGCGATACCGATATATCGTTATTTTTAGCAGACAGGTTCGTAGTTTAGTGACTAATGTTTTTGCACCTATTATTCAAACCTTGGGAGCACCCAATATGACAACTATACGGATACAAATTGACGAAATTGAAATTTACGGCACTTTGGATGATTCGGATACTGCAAATGCTGTAGTTAGCGTATTCCCTTTTAGCTCGTCATTTAACACATGGGGTGATGAGATCTACTTTCCCATACCAATCGAACTAGATATAACCAATGGACAAGAGGTAGTTCTGGAAGGCGATATAGCTTATTGGCCGCCTGGGAATGCCCTGTGTATTTTTTACGGACAGACACCCGCGAGTAGAGATGGTGAGATCAGAGCCGCCAGTGAAGTAAGTGTCATAGGGAGTATTCAAGGGGATATTCAGGTTCTAAAGTCAGTCAATAAGAGAGCTACAATTAATATAGAGCTAAGCTAGTGGGCGTTAAATGCAAACAGATAGTACTCGTGGTACACTTCCGGTACAACATATATCGATTGCGAGGGTAGGTTGCTAAAACTCTTCAACACTCTTAGTAAGACCACTGAAGAGATTTGTACGTTAGATGAAGGCACAATCCGTATGTACACATGCGGGCCAACCGTTTACAGGTATGCACATATAGGGAATCTTAGAACCTATATGATGGCAGATTGGATTCGCCGTACATTAGAACTCGAAGGTCTCAACGTGGTACATGTAAAGAATATTACCGATGTCGGACACATGCGCCAAGAACTAGTCGAGACTGGCGGCGATAAAATGATCCTGGCTGCTTTGGCGGAAGGGAAGACTATTGAGCAGATAGCACAATTTTACGCTGACAGTTTTCACGAGGACGAAAAAAGAGTAAATATCCTTCCTGCACATGTGTACCCATGGGCTACGGACCACATCCCTGAAATGATATCCATTGTTGAGAAATTGGTTGCGAATGGATATGCGTATGAAGTCAACGGAAATATATATTTTGATGTGGAGAAGTTCTCAGATTACGGTAAATTATCTAGAAACTTTGGCGGGGATTTACTAGAAGGAGTACGAGTGGAAGCTGATCCTCTCAAGAAGGATCCCAGAGATTTCACCTTATGGAAGTCAGCTGAAGCAGGCAGAGACGTCAAGTGGGATAGCCCTTGGGGTGAGGGCTTCCCTGGTTGGCATATCGAATGTTCCGCGATGGCACACAAATATCTTGGTGAAACCTTTGATATCCATACAGGCGGTGTCGATAACGTATTTCCCCATCATGAAGATGAGATAGCTCAAAGTGAAGCTGCTTTCGGCTCCCAACATGTTACTTATTGGATACATGGGCAGCATCTCCTTGCGGATGGTGCGAAAATGTCTAAATCCGCGGGAAATGTGTTCTTGCTCCAGGATCTTATAGACAGAGGATTTGATCCCTTGGCCTTTAGGTATCTGTGTGGAACGGTTCGGTATAGGCATCGTATGAATTTCACCTTTACATCACTTAAGGGTGCTGAAAAAGCTCTGACGGCTTTAAGACGCAAAGGTCAAGAATGGTTGGAGCATAATAAAACGTCAGTAAATGTGTCGTCTGATTGTCTGGCTTGGAAAGGGAAATTTTGGGATAGTGTGAATAACGACCTAGGCATTCCGGAAGCCATAGCTATCCTGTGGGATATGACCCGATCTTCTCTCCCTGATAATGAAAAACTTGAGTTATTTAATGATTTCGATAGGATACTGGGCGTGGGGCTTACGAGTTTTAACCCAGATAAATCTATTTCCCATGACATCGGTAACTCGTTAGAAAAAAGAACCGGTCTAAGGATCGATAAGCAATATACCGAAGCAGATGCAGTACGCACGGACATTATTTCTGCGGGGTTTGATGTTCAGGACGGTCATACTTCGACCCAGTTGCGTCCCAAAACGAGATACGAACAGATTGAAGCGAAATGGCCGTCAGTGTCTGCGTCTCGAGAGGTTGCGTCACTGCTCGAGGAGCCTCCTATATACGACTATAGTTTTATTTTGAATGCATATAATTATGTTTCCGATATACAGCGCTGCGTTCAGAGTATTTTACGAAATAGTACAGCTTACTCTACAGAGGTTATAGTCGTAGACAATGGTTCGACCGATGGAACAGGTGACTGGTTAGAAGAGTTTGCTGGGGAATGTTCTTCATTGAAAGTTATTCACTGCGACCATGTAATTGGCGATGCCGCAGGTAAAAACATAGGGCTAAAGCAAGCGCGCGGAAAAAATATCATTATAATCGATGCTTCGACTGAGGTTACTGGAGATTTGTTGAATTTTGTTGGGCAGTATCTATCAGATGAAGAGATTGGCATTCTGGGACCTTACGGTTTGAGCACTGATGATATGCAGCATTTTCATGAGGAAGTTGATAAAGGTTACGCAGATGCAATTCAGGCTTATTGTATGGCCTTTAGGAGGGACGCACTTCTCTCAGTTGGACTGATGAATGAAGGTTACAGATTCTATCGTAACCTAGATATTGATTATAGTTTTCAATTCAAGGATAAAGGGTATAGCGTCTTCGCGGATAGCACTTTACCTCTTGTACGTCATGAACACCGGCAATGGACTGAACTGGATGATAACCAAAGAGACGAATTGAGTAGAAAGAACTTTGGAAGGTTCCTAAAACGGTGGGGGCAAAGGGCTGATTTACTACTTAACGCCGATGGTAAAGCTTTTGAAACGGGATTTCGTCATTAATCTAAGTCAATCTCCGCCTTGGATTAATCATTTAAATTGGGATATCAAACTTGACCTAGGTTGGAACCCTTCGATCGACTTTCTTTTGACTAGCTTTACTGTACTAGACGATGGCATGGGTAGGTAACAACTGGTTAATCAAACTCTGACGCACAGGCAAATTTCAAGGATGATTACCACGATTGAGCGGGGTGGGAAAGCTGCGGCCGCAATTATGTCTGGCGTGGATATGAATACTGGTCATGCTTATATAGTGGGTGTCACAGGTCCTCCAGGAGCTGGTAAGAGTACTCTGGTTTCAGCGTTGACTACTTTCCTTAGAGAGCATGACATGACTGTGGGAATAATAGCTGTAGACCCTACTAGTCCATTTACTGGCGGAGCTTTATTGGGTGACCGAATTAGAATGCAAAAGCATTATGCTGATGAGGGAGTGTTCATACGAAGTCTCGCTACTCGAGGTAATCCAGGTGGTATTCCTCGGATAGTAAAAGGGGTTGCCAGATTATTGGACGGAATTGGTATAGATGTCGTTTTGATAGAAACAGTCGGTGTTGGCCAAACCGAACTTGGCATCATGGATGTAGCTGACAGTGTAGTCGTGACGTTAATGCCTGAATCAGGAGATACTGTACAAACTCTTAAAGCAGGCATAATGGAGATTGCGGATATTTATGTCGTGAATAAATCTGATTTAGATGGCGCTGCAAGAATGGCTGGAGCTATACAGTCAACGTTAAGTTTGGGTTCTAATCCTGATGGTAGAACGCCGCCTGTTGTGCTGACCGAAGCACTGTCTGGGAAGGGTGTACACAATTTGTGGGAGGGTATCGAGGAACACAAACTATACCTTTCCGACAAAGGTCTTTTAGAACAGAGGCGTGCTGAGCGACGTAAAATTGAGTTTCTTGAAATTCTTCGTGAGCAGTTGAACGAGTTATTGGAGCATGGTCTGTCCAACCGAACCGGTATTGACATTGTGGTGGAATCTGTAATGAATAAGGGCGGCGAACCATATCACCAAGCCACTTTGTTGTTGGAAAGAATACAGCTTAGTCTGGGTATGGACGAAGACATCAGCAAGACATAATTCATATTGTAGTAAACTAATATCGTTGAATTATTTATGTGACTATCGGTAAGGCAAGTGGGGGGATGATGACGGTTCTGGGTATAGATTTACGAAGTTCACCACAGCATGACAGTTCGGTTGCTATTCTATCTGAGTCAGATATGTCTCTCTGCGAGCTGACGTCTTTTAAGACGAATGAGGAACTCTCACGAATAGTGCTTGATAATAGACCGAACCAAATCGCCATTGGTACTCCTTTAACTCTACCTAGCGGTATGTGCTGTCTCGATCAAGCGTGCCCGTGCGTTTCGGACAACCTTACACGGAAGGGACGCCAGTGTGAAATAGAACTTGCCCAAATGGGGATAAGCTGTTTTTTTACTAGTAAAGGTTCGATTATCACCACATTGATCTATAGAGCGATTGCAATACGAAAGATGTTAGAGGGTATGGGATATCCAGTAATCGAAGTGTACCCACATGCTAGCAAAGTGATTTTGTTTGGAGATGGAGTGCCTCCTAAGAACAGCCAGGCTAGTTTGGATTTTCTGGTTTCTCGACTTACCCCCATGATAACTGGATTGAATGGATACTCTGAATCACTTGATATACATTCCTGTGACGCTCTATTGAACGCTTACACGGGTCTGTTATATAGTGAAAAGTCTACTGAGGCGTTAGGATCTGATCACGAAGGTATATTGGCTGTACCAAAATTGATTTCATCTCAATAACTACTGCTGGACTGTTTTGATATCTGTTTGATTGGCTAATTTCGAGAATATTGGATTAATTAGTCTTAGTACATTATGTATCCCTGGGTAATTAATCATCTTCATGATTAGGTTACTATGCCAATCAAAAGCAAGGTCTTCAGAATATATTATCTGGTCCGTAAACCTCTTGGTTTTCGCGTGCTTCATAATGGAATTGATTTGTCGGTCGTTTAGATATTCGTACAGTCTTCTAGCTGAGTAACCGCTTTCTAACTCTGCTGATAGTAATTGTTTCCACTGGCGCTCGTATGGGCTTAAAGATTTTGCTGATAAGTCATCGTTGTGCAAGGCTGCACTAAGAACTTTCGCAGCTATTGAGCTCGCCATAAGTGCATAGTAGATTCCGCCTCCAGTGGTTGGTTTTACTTGGCCGGCGGCATCACCGATTACAAGAATTCTTTCAGAGTAAGTCTGTTTTAAAGGACGAAGAGGTATTCCCCACGTGACAGGTTGTCCAATCACATTCTTGACTATGTTTTGATTTTGGAGAGATTCTAAGAAGGATTGCAAGTGTTCCTTCGAATGTTTGCGAGTCATAAGGCCAACCAATGCTTCTTCCGGACGGGTTGGCACGGCCCACGAAAAGAATCCAGGTGCGTTCTGCTCTCCCAGATATACCCTCAGGTTCTCAAGGTTTCCAACTTTTACTTGTATCTGTATGCCACTTACGTAGTCAGACACCCCCCCCAGGCCGATGTTTCTAACGACAGGTGAACCAAACCCTGAAGCGAGAATGACGGACTTGGAGGTGTAGGTTTGGGAATCAGTGGTTACCTGGACAGTATCACCCTCGACTGAAACCTTTCTTACACGTTCGCCAAGTTTGTACGAAGCTCCTGCATACTGAGCATTCTGGGCAAAAGAGGCTACGTATTTGGCTCTATCGATGATGTACGCTTGCGGGGTTCCGGTGTCGATATGTAGCTCGGAACCGTTGGGGGCTATGAATGTGGCGGTCTGTGCTTCTCTATAGATGTGATCTGGAGGTATTGGAAATTTTGATGCGCACTCTTTTCCAACTATCCCGGTACAAGGTTTGTTCCCTATATCGTATCGGAAGTCTATAACCGTGACTTTATATCCATTCTGCGTCAGTAACAGCGCTGCATTATTGCCAGCAGGACCAGCTCCAACTATTATGACGTCTTCCACTTCCCAGCCTCTTACACTTGAAAACAGTTATTATTTGCTAGAATTCATTCTACTCGCGAACAGGTTTATTATACTACGAGTATAGTTGACACTCCAACAGAAGGAGGGGTAAGGGCTTAAGAAGGCAAGTTGGTATTTGACTGGACCTGACTCCCCACATAGAATGTATTTTCTGGTGATCCACTGGTTTCTGTTTATGGATCAATACACATAACTCCATGGAGGATGATTAAATGGCTTACGAACACATATTGACCGAGAAAGAGGATGGGGTCGCTATCATCACGTTGAACCGGCCTGAAGTGCTTAACGCAATGAACAGACAGTTAAGTAGCGAACTTCATGATGCGGTAAGCGTCGCGAATGGTGATGATGAAGTGGGCTGTATAGTACTCACTGGCTCTGGCAACAGGGCGTTTTCTGCTGGTGGTGATATTCACGAACAGCGGGAAAATGATAAACGCATTCAGGACGGGGATCTTACCCAAGAAGAATTGGACGCTTCTAGTGCATTACGTAGCCGAGGTGGTTATGAATTGAGTGCATGCGCTAAACCTATCATAGGAATGATGAATGGTCTTGCCTATGGAGGCGGGTCAGTACTAGCATCGTCACTTGATTTTCGGATAGGTTGTGAAAACACAAGTTTTAGGTTTTTGGCTGCAGCATATGGCAGGATAAATTGTACTTGGACGTTACCTAACCAGGTTGGATGGCCTATCGCGAAGGAACTGCTCTTTAGCGGAAGGGTCGTCGACGCAGAGGAATCATATCGCATTGGTCTTCTAAATCACCTAGTCCCGTCAGCCCAGCTGAAAGCCAAGACCATGGAGATAGCGACTGCCATTTCCGCCAACCGACGGGAGTCAGTAATGGGAGTGAAAGCATTATTGTTGCAGCATATGGGCGAAGATTTGGAAGGTCAGTGGAAAAATGAGCATGAATACACTACCAATGTTGTCCGCGGGTATAAAGCCGATCAAGCCTTCCCTGAATTTATAGCAAGAAAAGGTAGGGCGATGTAGCTGTGTAAGGCCTTTATGAGCTCAAGGTATCTTTAGTACTAGGAACCTGATCCCCAGCTCGGGGGTCAGGTTCTATCGCGTCTCTTAGAGCCCTTGCTAAGGCCTTGCACAAAGCTTCCGCCTTATGGTGTGGGCTTGTGCCTTCGAGGACCTTGGCGTGCAAGTTTATCTTTGCCTCTAGTGCAAACGATTCAAGAAAATGACCTATTAGATCTCCTGATAGTGTTTCCACCATGATGTCATCTAGGGTAGTTTCTACAGAAGCATGTCCACGTCCGCTCCAGTCTACTGCAACACGGACTAAAGTCTCATCAAGTGGCACTATAGCGTGGCCCATTCTTCTGATGCCCCTAGGTTCTCCTAGAGCTTGGCCGAAGGTACGTCCTAGGCATATGGCGACATCTTCCACTAGGTGATGCCAGCCGACATTGGTATCACCTTTGGCGGTTAGTTTAATATCAAATAGCCCATGTCGAGCTATCTGACTCACCATGTGGTCCAAGAACCCGTTTCCTGTATCGATTTCATACGCGCCTTGGCCATCCAGATCTAAGGTAAGAAGTATTTCAGTTTCGCCTGTTTTGCGCTCTATGGAAGCGGAACGCTGCACACTTTGTTGATGATTTTGTTCTGATTGTCCCATTGTTAGCCTCCAACTAATTGAGTTAGAGCGTCTATTACCGAATCGTTTTCGGACGGTAAACCTACGCTCATCCGTACAAAATCTGTTAATGGCTCTCTCCCGAAATAGCGAAGAAATATTCCGCGGCTACACAGTCCTTCAAATATGGCCTTTCCGCGGCCTGTGGGAAGTTGAATTAAAATGAAGTTAGCCTCCGATGGATATGGTTTAATATGTGGTATACCATAGAGTTTTGACATTAATCTTCCCCGTTCGTGAACTATAGCGTCTACTCTGGTCATCAGAGTTTCTCGATCTTCTAGAGAAGCTGTCAGTGCCACTTCGGCTGCCAAATTTACGTTATAGGGAGGTTTCATACTCATCATTGTACCTGCAAGGTTTTCAGACATCACGCCTAAACCGATCCTGAGGCCAGCAAGCCCTGCCCATTTACTGAATGTCCTGAGGATAATGAGGTTTTCGTACTCTGATAGTAAATTGAGCGAAGACTTTCCGCAGAATTCGTAATACGTCTCGTCTACAACTACTATGACTCCGGTATCAAGGAGAGTTCGGATTTGTTTATCCGAAGCCGTGTTACCAGTTGGATTATTAGGTGAAGCGAAAAATATTGCTTTAGTTCGAGAATCAATTGAAGCAAGGACCGCCTGTTCATCTATCTCAAATTCTGATGTCCGCGGGATACTGATAGCATGGCCCCCACAGACCTCGGCTGTGAATGCATACATCCCGAAGGTTGGGGTAGGAAGTATTATGTTATCTCCTGGGCTGAGAAATAATCTGAGGATTAGATCGATTAGTTCGTCGCTGCCGTTTCCACAGACTATTAAGTCTGCGGGTATCTGTAGATAATCTGATAAAATCCCTCGCAAGGTTCGCTGGCCTGGATCGGGATAGTGATTGTAGTGTTGGAATGATCCAAGAGCTCGAGTGACCTGAGGCGACGGTCCGTATGGATTTTCGTTTCCATTTAAACGGATTATATCGCTAGGTGGTATCCCTGCACGTTCAGCCATGACTTCCATTGGATCAACACCTTGGTAGGTGTCCAAAGACCGTAAGTGTGGGACCATCAAATCTCTTATACTGGGCATGTTGTTTCCTTACTGAAATTGTTATGATTGGGAGCTGATGAGGTGATTTAGACGTATTCTTATCGCCTCAGAATGGCCGCCTAACCCCTCCGCTTGGGCTATAGCGATCGCCGCATCGCCGAGTTCAGAGAAGCTGCTTTGGCTCAGGCCTACTACCGGCATAGTTCGTAGGAACTGATGAACGCTCAACGCTGAGCTGAATCGTGCAGTACCACCCGTCGGCATGACATGACTGGGGCCCGCTATGTAATCACCCATTACCTCGGGGGAAAACTCACCTAGGAAGAGTCCACCAGCGTGGCGGACTTGATCGACGTGATCCCAAGGGTTTTGCACCATTAAACATAAGTGTTCAGGGGCGATGCGGTTCGCTAGTTCAATTGCCTCTGATATAGAATCAACAAGTACGATTTTTCCTTGTTTTAACAAAGAGTCCTTAACAGTAGGACCTCGATCAATATTTGCAATTTGGCTGTCCAACTCTCCTTCGATTAACGAGACAAGTTCTGGAGAATTAGTGACCAATATGGCAGTTGCGAGTGGATCGTGTTCTGCTTGAGCGATAAGATCTGCGGCGCAGAACTGGGCATTTGCTGAACCGTCAGCTATAACGATGGTTTCGGTGGGTCCGAAGATTCCATCTATATCGACTTGCCCTTGAACAATCTTCTTGGCGTATGCGACAAATATATTTCCTGGCCCGCAGATTTTGTCGACTTTCTTGATTGATTCCGTACCGTACGCCAGGGCTCCAATCGCCTGTACCCCACCGATTTGGTAGATCTTATCGACTCCGGCGATCTCAGCCGCCACTAATACTGCTGGGTTTATGGGTTGATTGGCTCTTTTGGGAGTAGTCAGTACTATCTCTTTGACTCCGGCAACCCGAGCAGGTATAGCAGTCATCAGAACTGTCGAAGGATACGATGCTGTTCCACCAGGCGCATATAGTCCAACTCTCTCCAACGGTCTAACCAATTCCCCTAATCCGCTTTGGTAGTCTACCCAATTTTCAGGCAGGGTAGATTTATGGAAGTGCTCGATACGTTCGGCGGCCAGGTGCAAAGATTGTATTAGGTGGTCTGATAGTGACGCTCTAGCACTTGCAAGGTCGTTTTGGGTAACCTCCACATTTGTAAGAGATGTCTCATCTAGTAGTTCAGCATAGTAGAAGACTGCTTTGTCACCCTGTTCTCGAACATCAGAAAGTATTTTTATTATGGAATCTTGAGGACTAGTGTCTGGCCCAAATAGTTCGTGTGTGCGCTGTATTATAGAATCTGGCAGCGCTCCGATATCCAAAGGATCGAATCGGGTTAGAACACCCTCTGCCTCCTGAAGGCCATGTACGGTGTTAAGTTTCACGGATATACTCCTTGATTTGAGTAAGAGCCTCGCTTTCAACCCTCTGTTGAAATGCT
>CEOQ01298492.1_pt1 | contig 11834 bp, 15 predicted proteins | sample 361351 | NCBI WGS metagenome assembly CEOQ01 (sample SAMEA2619907, study PRJEB7988) | marine metagenome | biome: marine biome (ENVO:00000447); feature: deep chlorophyll maximum layer (ENVO:xxxxxxxx); material: "saline water (ENVO:00002010), including plankton (ENVO:xxxxxxxx)" | depth 60 m | reverse complement strand
TCACCAGCCTTTATAGGAGCAGATCCACCAGCATACACTTGCACCTCATCAGGTCGCATATAAGATCGAAGACCGCTATCAACTAGCATTCCATCTCGATAGGAAGCAATATGACCTAGTATCCAATTCATACAATTGCCCTGCCCGGGTAATTGCAAAAACATTTCAGAATGACTCAATCCTTCGATTGCCTTCAGCAACGACTCCTGATTACGGCGCAATATTGTTGCAAATATATCGTTCTGTTTCATTTTGTAAAAGGAGATCTTTAACAGTCTAGACGTTATTTATCAGCCATGCTTACTTTGGCAAGTTCGTGCAGCGCACTAAGTTCACCAACATGGACGGATTCATGGCCAGTCATTTGCGCTAAGTGCTCTACAACAGATCCCCAGTATCCTCCATACCCTTTTTTGAACGGCATATCACTTCGAGTTTCCTTATTCAAATCTTTTGGATCGCTCTTCAGCCAACCATACAACCCGTCAAATGTCAGCTTCTGTAGTTCCACTAGCCGACTAAACTCAACGCACGGACTATCATTTGTAATTGGTGATGACCCTGATCCATAGAGCGATGTTTCCTCTTCACTCATATATTCCTCAATTCCAATATCGGCTAACATCCCATCACGATATGTTGCAATATGACCCAACACCCAATTCATGCAGTTACTGTCTCCAGGCAACTGCAGGAGTCCTTCCGCATGCGACAGACCTTCCACTGCATTCATGATAGCGCCTTGATTCCGTTTAAATATAATGGCAAACACTTCAGTTCTGTTCATATTAGCTCCTTTTGATGCAATCTAAATCAGCATCAGAATACATTCCTTAAGACGCAGACTCAATCCAAATTATACCCTTTCACTAATTTCATTGCACAAGCATGTCTCTATTTAGCACAGCAAACTGAAATCAATAACGATCGCCAACATCAAAGGTCAGGTTTTACCCAACCACCTACGGCCTCAAGCATCTTCAATACAGATATAACAGATTTCTCTTGCCAAGGTCCGGCAGCAACCTGTACGCCTATAGGTAGTCCCTCATTAGAACTACCAGCGCGCACAGTGCCACATGGCCAACCTAAAAGATTGAAAGTCATCATATAACTAAACATCTCAGCGAATCCTGGATACTGTTGGCCTGTGTACGACCCTCCATGACGCATTGCTGTTTGCGTACTTACAGGACATATGATTGCGTCATACTCGTGCACAAATTTATTCATCTCGTTGATGAATAAATCCCATTCATTAAGGAGCTCAGACACACCCTTAGCATCTCGCAGTCCTGCTGACTGATGGTCAAGACTAATCGTAGTATAGCGATGCATTTTCTGCGTACCCCAGTTTTCTAGCAGGCCTCTCGCTCCTATTCCACCATCACAACTCATTAGTCGATAGTATATTTCATGTGACTTCCCAATTGCAGGAGGTTTATGGTGAACCATATTAGCCCCAGCCGCAGCGAGCTCATCCACACATACTTGAACAACGTCAACCACCTCATTGTCTGGACAAACAATATCGTTATTCATGAAATACGCAATCCGCATTTGACTGACTGAAACTTCCTGGTCAAAGTCGAGAGGCATCAATTCTGTCGTAGGATCTTGATCGTCATGGCCACAAATCAAATTAAGACACAGAGTTATATCCTCAACATACCGCGCCATAACACTTATTTGCCACAATGAATTCAACATTCCTCCAGGTGGCGGCACATGTCCACTTTTCGGGGTGCGTCCAGTAGTCGGCTTAAATCCTGCTAGTCCGCAGCAATGTGCCGGCCATCGAGCACTACCACCTCCATCCGTACATATACCGACAGGGGATCCACCCGATGCAACAATGGACGCCTCGCCTCCGCTACTTCCACCGCTCGTTCGAGTCAAGTCATACGGATTATTCGTCCTTCCATACACCAGATTATCAGTTTCATATCCCATTCCTAGCTCAGGCACATTAGTCTTGCCAATCAATATCCCGCCAGCCATTTTTAATCTAGAAACTACAATGGCATCTTCCACTGGAATATTGCTTCGAAGCCCATCAGTGCCGCAAGCACATATCATCCCTTCCGTACCGATATTGTCTTTTACTGTAAAAGGAACGCCATGCAGAGGGCCAACCGAATTGCCAGATCTTAACTGTCTATCAGCATGGATAGACAGTTCTACAGCCTTATCCCGGTCAGTTTGCACAATTGCATTTATGCTTGGGTTTACTTCGTCTATTCGCTCAAAGTGCGCCTCAACCACCTCTTGAGATGTCACTTGACCATTTTTTATTGATTCTGCAATAGATTTTGCCGACTCGAAACAAATATTATTCATGTTTAATCAGAACAGTAAACCAAGACTTCCGCACAACATAAATTATTTTAGCATATCAATTAATTCCAGACTGAGTTAACCAACCAATCGATTTGGACTCCTACAAATTCAATTTCACACATGGCACCTACGTCTAATATTGCTATAATAGAAAATCGAAATCCACCACACCAACCACAAGGAGATAAGAAATGTATGGATCTATATTCAACCTAAAAATCAAACCTGGTCATCAAAAAGACGTTTTAGACTCATTAAGTGACGAGACTCCTCCCGGAGCAGTAGCATGGTACGTTATGGAACCAGATGACACATCAAAAGACCTAATTGGAGTTGCAATATTTGAAAGTAAAGAAGCATATCAAGCAAACGCTGAAAGCCCGGAACAACACGAACGGTTCATGAAGGTCATGGCATATTTAGAAGAGGAACCACAGTGGACTGACGGAAAATATATCGTTTCTCAAGTGGTCTAGCTTACGATAACTTTAGAATCTATCTACATGCTCTAACCGACTGGCAACTTGGAGCTCTGTACTTCAGCCAATTCACCTAGAGCGTGTAGCTCTCCTACATGATTGCATTCATGCCAACATAGGAATCCTAAATTCTCTATTATCGAAGGTCCATAATCGGGATGTAAATCAATGTATTTAGGCGGAGTTTCAAGCATATTGTCAGGGTCCGCCAACAACCAGTCGCTAACTATCTGATAACTTTCATTTAGCCTATCTATCAACACCGATAATTCAACACAGGTACTATTTGCAGTTATAGGTTGCGAACCATAGGAATATGGTCGTCTTTGTTCTTCTGTCAGTAACGGCGCTTGACTATTGCAAGCTAACATAGCATCCCTATAAACAGCAATATGACCCAGAACCCAATTCATACAATTGCTTTCCCCCGGCAATTGAAGCAAACTCATGTTGTGGGCTAAACCTGACGCAGACTTTTCAATAAACTTTTGATTGCGCCTTATCATTGAATGTAAAACAACTGCATTGTTCATAATATTTCCTCAGCGGTGTGGTGTTTTCTTTAACTACACCGATCATACATCAGGTCCTATATATCACCTATGTTTTGCTATCGACTAACGTTGGCCTCTACTCTCAAAGTAGATAAAATCAATTAAAAACACAGCTCCAAGCAACACACACTTGACCACGGCGTCACAGTCGGCAGGCCAAGTAACTCCAAAATCATCTGCATTACTAATGGCTTCTTTGATCAAACCGCCCCATTTTTTTGTGATTTTGCCTTGTTCTTCGCCCTTACCATTCTTTATGTAGAACGTCCACGGGCTTAGCAAAGGACTCTCTATGTAATATTTCTCCTGCGTTACAGTACAATTCACTACATATATTCTGTTCAACCAGCTGAATTGCCGTTCAACTACACCAAGTAACTGCCCTTGCCCGTCTACAACCTCCACTTGATGAAAGTACCACCTAAACGGCCGTGTTATCTGAAGTGACATTACATCGCTACCATCCGGAAATATTCGAATTACAAATGGCCGGAAAGCCCTCAAGAAGATACGCATCATTGTAGATCCTGACGCTTCGGCTGCCACATAAAGTTTCTGACCATGCATATCTTCTATCGAATATGCATTCTTTGTTTCAAAGCCGGTGATAATCTCTGTCAATTCCTTGCGTTGCCGCACAACGAGATTGCCAATGGATTTTAGATTATCCATGCATACCTCCTAAATTAGCACATCACTGCCTTATAGAAATTATTATTAATATCACTATCACCTTCCAGGCCTTTTGAGCCTATGTTCTTGCACAAGACTAGCATACATCTCTGGTCTACGATCGGCAATTCTGTCTGTCATATGCTCGCGACCACCATGCATTCGGAGTTTCTTTCTCGCAACACCTGGATCTACATCAGCATAGATGATTGTTTCCTCGTCTTTCCCTGCAAGCGCCATCACATCACCATTAGGAGCGCAAATACTGCTTGTCCCAATAAATTCATTGCCATTCTCAACACCTACTCTATTAACTGCGATGTAATATACGCCATTTTCTAGCGCTCTTGTTCTAATTACATGTTCGGCTATACACTTCGCTGGGGGAGGCCAATTTGTAGACAGTATAATCAGTTCGGCGCCAAGCAAAGATAGCACTCGCGCTGATTCAGGGAATCCAGAATCGTAGCAAATATTCAAGCCAACACTAACTCCTTTCACATCATTCACAGCAAATCCAGTATCACCAAATGTGGAAAATCGATCCACCCCCAGATATGGCAAATGTACTTTTCGATAGGATCCAACAACGCCCTCAGCACCTATAAGTACTAAAGCATTGTAAACACCATTGTCTGGAGCATTCTCTAGCATCCCGGCCGCTATATATCCTCCATGTTTCGAACACATATCTTGCATGCGCCTAGTAGCATTACCCGGTATATCCTCTGCATATTTAGTTGCCTCTTCGAGGCTATCAAAACAATAGCCAGTTACTGCACATTCAGGAAACACTACGATATCTGCTTGATTGCTTCGAGCTTGCTGAAACCATTGCTCCATACGATCAAGATTCCCGACAACATCGCCTATCTTTATATCATTTTGTACGCCCGCAATTCTCATAATATTCACCTCGGCAAACAATTATCCTGTTCCACTCCGCACCAATGCAACATCGAAGCGCAGATTTAAGCGTCAGGCATTTTTAGATTCTGTCAATCAGCATCTTCACCATCCAACTCCGGACTAAAAGCTTCAATAGCACTGTCATCCCAATCACCCAATCTAACAATCTCGATATCTCCAAATGCCTCTGACTGTTCCGCTTTTACCATATTCCTTCGCGCGAGCTCAAGGATACCCAAAAATGTGGCGATAATTTCGGTTTTAGTCTTGTTTTGATTACCCCGTTTCAGTAGCGCAAAAAAACTGACCCTAATTCTACGACGTAACGATGCAGCTATCTTATTGATACTACCTCTAACTGTTATACGTGGCCTGCCAACGAGATCCGATACCGAACGAGGCTTCTCGATTGGACGTGATAACACATCAGCCATTGCAACTCTAAGGTCATACAGTTCAATACCAGACAAATCTACTGTTTTTACAACGACTACAGGCGCAGCTATCCTCAGAAAAGTTCGTAAACCTTGCACCTGCCGAGAGTCTAACCATTCGGACTTATCTTTGAACTTTTTATACATTCGGAGCTGTTTTGCTAATTCTTCACCAGGGTCAATTTCAGTTATACCAATTTCCGGAGGTTTAGGTAAAAGCGCTTGCGACTTAATTAGTACCAATCTTGCCGCAAGTACAAGAAAATCAGCCAATCCTTCAACGCGTCTCTCCCTAAGTTCAGTCATTTTTTTCAAGTATTGGTCTGTCACTTGGCTTAGAGACACCTGGGTAATATCCAGTTCCTCGCGCTCAATTAAGCGGAGCAATAAATCAAGAGGCCCTGAAAATACCGGAACCGATATGGAATACGGAGTTTGAAGCATTATAATAATGGATGATACCATGTGTTCTATTTATGGGACATACACCCAGGGAGTTTGACTAAGTGACCTTCATATGCTAAACTGCTGCCACATATTGCGGGGTAGAGCAGTGGCAGCTCGTCGGGCTCATAACCCGGAGGTCGCAGGTTCGAATCCTGCCCCCGCTACCTAAAAAAGTACCGATAAATTCCGGTACTTTTTCTTTTTGAGACTTTATAGATTGAATCTAGTTCATCCAAATGGTATACTCTGGACTTACAGCTAATGGCGAGGTAGCTCAATCGGTAGAGCAACGGATTCATAAGCCGTGGGTTGTGGGTTCAAGTCCCGCCCTCGCCACAGACTCGTTTCACCCACCACCCCCCACTCCCTCTAATAACATCTAAGCCTGTTGAGTGGCTGTTTATGCGTACTCTTACATTCAGGAACGTATATCGCAAAAACAGTAATACAGGGCGTAGTTGGAATTGGTAGGTGTAGCATGAATACTATACCTAACACAGGCAAACTATTCGCTAGTTTCTAAAGAAAAAACCGCCAACAAGATTGGTGAATGCTGACAATAGTGAGGCTTAGATCGACGTATCGAGCTATTGAAAATATTAGGTACAGTCGTTATACTCTAGTCAAGGAGATACACTTATGCACGTAACTTTATGGGTATTACAAATCATTCTGGGAATATGTTTCATGGCGTTAGGAATCATGCATTTTACTATTCCGCCCAATCTACCCCAACAAATGAATTGGTTCTACGAACTCTCGCCGTTTTTGCACTATTTTAGCGGATCAGCTGAGATCCTCGGAAGTCTTGGATTAATATTGCCTGGCATAACAAAAATCCAAACTAGACTCACACCACTAGCCGGACTCGGACTTGCATTGTTGATGATCGGCGCTGCTGGGTATCACATAATAAGAGGAGAAATACAAAGTCTGCCGACTAATATAGTCCTTTTTGCAATCTCAGCCTATATTGCATATGGTCGCTGGAATAACCATCCTCTCCCAGACTCAAAAACATAGTCTGCTTATCTTCCCCTAAGCATATACATTATCAGGGAAGCAAACCGTCTAATAGATTCTTCAACATTTCAGTGTCGATCGGAACCGACACTGAAATAGGGACCTGTGTATCAACTTGAACCTCGGTTTCCACATCGACCTCAACAATAGTATCGATAGGAACGTCCGTATCAACTGGAACATTTGTATCAATATCTAAACTAGTACTGACCGGAATAATGACGACTATATCAATAGGCAGTTGTGCTTCAATATCGGCTTCAGCTTCTACCAACCCAACTACAGGCAATTCAAGTGGTACCTTAAGTACAGTGTCAATTGGCAAAGTAGTGCTAATAGGTATTTCAAATGTTTGCTGTATAGGCAAAGTCACACTTACCGGGATTGTAGTCTGTACCGGAACCGTAGCCTGCAAGGGGATACTTAACTGTTGTTTGACCGGAAAGGAAGCATCAATATCTATATCCTCCTTCAAATCCAACTGGTATACGCTATTCTCGCCGAAAATTGTTGAAGATGCTATAGCATCTGTTATTTCGTGCACCAAAATATCACCAACGGCACGCTGCACAATATCTCTCTGAGTATAGATATAAACTCCCGCTGCAACAATCATCAGATTACATAGTGCTAACAGGATTGTTGCGTATAGAAGAATCCTTATCTTACCGTTATCAGTTACAATGCCTTTATCGGACATATATCACACAAGCATCCTATTGGTTGCTGCAACAATCAGTTTCGTTCCAAATTAAGCGAAGCCGAGTTCACGCAGTACCGCACACCTGTTGGTTGTGGTCCATCAGGAAACACGTGCCCGAGATGGGCCTCACATTCACCACATACAACTTCAATTCTATTCATACCGTGACTATCATCTGATCTAGTCTTTATGTTCGACTCTGCTATAGGTTCATAAAAACTAGGCCAACCTGAACCCGAATCATATTTAGTGTCTGACTTAAATAACTTGTTGCCACAACAGACACATTTGTATATCCCATAGTCATCACAGTAGTAATATTCGCCACTAAAAGGTGCTTCAGTTTCACAATCTTGTGTCACGCGATATTGCTCATCAGTTAACTGCTCCCGCAAATCATTGTCGCGTTTAATATTTTTTGTCATCAACAAACCCCGTGTATTGATTCACTATATTAATCATTACCCTGACTGCTCTCTAAGAATGGGGCAACTCGATCAACATTACTTATAAGTTCCAGGTCGCTTTCAGCAGACGCTTCAATTCTACTTGTGCCCCCAATCAACTTAGATGGATCTTCCTTAGAGTTGCCCTCTGACACTTTCTCTTCGGCCTTGCCCACCAGCCAGATTAAAACCCGACGCCACGCACTCATTTATCATTCAGCTCCAATTTCAAAGCAAGATCACGATCAGATGGCTCCGCCAATATCGATCCGTCTGCGAAAACGATGGTTGGCACAATTCTCATCCCATCGTTGACGTCCAGAACATAATCCACATACTCTTCTTCATGATCAATATTGATCCATTTGTACTTCACATCATTTCTTTCAAAGAAACGTTTTGCACGCGTACAGTCATTACACCAGGTCGTACCATACATTACAATTTCTTTCATCAAGCACTCCTTATCCACTTTGGATCCGCCAAAACTACTGAAGCCTCAGCCTGCGAGGGCAATACGGACCAGTATTTTTCCAAAAGCATACCACGTTCTTCTGCCTTAATTAGTGTGTACCCATTTTTCTTATAAAAATCTATTGCCCATTTGGCATCGGCCCAAGTTCCAATAAGTATCGGTTTTTTAGACCTTTTTTCCAGCCACTTAAGTAACTTAGTGCCTACGCCACTCCGACGGTCACTAGTACGTACATAAGCATGTCGTATTAGAGTAACATCTTGTTTGTCCTGAATACCCATTACGCCCAGAAGGCTTCGATTCCCATAGTAGCCCCAAAACTGCACGCCAGAGCGGATTTCATTGCTTAGTTCATCTCTACCCATATAGGAATCGTGCCATAACGCCTGCGGAATCACACCCTTATAAGCTTGCGCCGCATCGTTTATTACGGTCAATATAGAGTCTATCTCAACCTGTGGGCATCGTTTTATCATGATTTTCCTAGATCAGGATAATGACAACTACCATCTATATATATGTGGGCCAAAGCCCTCATCACGATTAAACGGCGATATCATTCTTCCGGGTGGAATGACAGCATCTATTTTATCTAATTCCTCCTGTGTAAATGATATCTCAAGTGACCCAAGATTATCCTCCAGTTGCTCCATAGTTCGCGGCCCTATGATAGGACTCGTAACTGCCGGCCTATTCATTACCCAAGCTAGCGCAAACTGAGCCATAGTGCACGACTTTGTCTCCACAATTGGTATCAACTGCTCAACAGCATCAAGTGCTCCGGCAGTGAAAGTAGCCTCAAGCCAAGGCTTGCCTGACATATCGTTATAACGTCCATGCTCAGGCATTTTACCTTTACGATATTTTCCGGTTAACAAACCGCCAGCGATCGGACTCCAAGGAATAATCCCAAACCCATACGTCTGCGCCATAGGTATTACCTCGCGTTCAATCCGTCGATCCAACAAATTGTATGGGGGCTGTTCAGAAACAAACCTGTTGAAACCATGCTCCTTGGACACCCACAATGATTCTACAATTTTCCAAGCAGGAAAAGTGGTAGTGCCAATATACCTGACCTTACCTGATGTCACCAAATCATCAAGTGCCCTCAACGTTTCATCAATCGGCACATCTACGCTTGCCCTGTGAATTTGATATAGATCTATGTAGTCAGTTTGGAGTCTTTTCAAACTTGCTTCACACTGTTCAATAATGTGTCTTCTACTTGCACCAGCTGCATTAGGATCATCTTCTGACATAGCCCTAAAGACTTTAGTCGCCAAAACGATGCGATCCCGTTTGCCATTTCGCTTAAGTGCCTGACCAGTCACTTCCTCTGACTTTCCCAAACTATATTGATTGGCGGTATCCAGGAAATTTATGCCAGCATCAATAGCTCTATCAACCATATCATATGAGTCTTCCGGTTCTGTCGCTGCACCAAAAGTAAGACATCCTAAACACAATTTGCTGACTTTAACTCCCGTCCTTCCTAATGCTCGATATTCCATGTTCTCACCTATCAGTTCTTATGCCTAGCACTTCCCATTTGTTCTAAATATCCACTATCAAATAACACACTTAGCCCTTGTTAAAGCATTAGTCTACTTAGTTTGCAGGGATATGCAACCATCAAATCCAAAAAACCCATCAAACTACCTCCAAACGACGGTGCTATCACCAAATGAGTAGTACATTAGCGTTACTGACTGTACAATTGAGTCACAATAAAATCTTATATCTTGCGGGTCTACAACCCAGATATGGTCAATACTATAAATAATTGCATACGGAGACAGAATGAACAACACGATCATCCTTGCTACAATATCAATGGCCTGTGCCGGCCTAGCATCATTCAGTAATAAAATAGCAACTGAAAACCAAATACATTTTCCAACATATTTACTTTTAACCTCCTTGCCCTACTTCGTTTTGATATTCATAGTCCAAAATAACGCCAAACAACCTATGATATTTACCCCATTTTCTGTCTCACTTGGCCTTACAGGTGGGATACTAGGATGCATAGCTTTCTACACAGTCTACACTGCACTTGCTAAGGGCGGAGATGGAAGTACAATATTTCCCATAACAAGCCTACAAGTAGTAATACCGGTGGTCTTATCTTACTTGATTTTCAAAGAGCCTATCACACTAACAAAGCTTTCAGGTTTAGGTTTTTCAGTTATTGCATTGATACTACTAACCCGGTGATGTATTTATTACTGTAATACGGATTTTGTACACTTAATCACTCAACTAACATGCAAAAAACATCAATAACCATAGATGGGCATACCATTCATGTGGAATTAGCAAAAACGCCGGCAGAACATACGCGTGGCCTTATGGATCGCCGTGAATTACCTCAGAATCACGGAATGTTATTCATATATCCACTCTCCTATCGAGCCTCAATGTGGATGAAAAACACATATTTACCACTTTCAGTAGCATTTATCAACGATACTAGACAAATAGTACATATAGCCGATATGCAACCACAAACAACAAAAATCCACCGTAGCCCAGTCGCAGTACGCTATGCCTTAGAAGTGAACCTAGGATGGTTCAAAACCCACAATGTCACACCTGGCGCCCTAATGCGATTCAGCATTACAGGAGTCAATTAGAATACATACGCTTGTATATGCCTATGCGCATACATTACGCAACTATTATTGAGAATACGCGTCAAATATCCCTGACGCAATACACGACCTAGGCGCATAGTCAACACACTCTCCCTGAAATGAAAGTGTTGAGTTAGCAAGTATCGAAATAGACAAATCCAATTCAGGAGAATACCTCAACAAAGAAGAATAGCCACCGCCTCCACCAGGATGACCATATGCTGATATCTCGCTAGAATCAGACAGTGTAAACATACGCTTGGCCAAGTAATATCCGTAATTTTGCTTAGAACCTTGAAAATTAACTAAATCACCTTCGGTAGATCGATAAAGAACTTTTCTACTCTCCTCAGATACTGCCTTACCCTTTCTGCTGTACAACTCATACCCCCAACGAGCCATATTCTCAGGCGTAGATATGAGTCCACAACACGCCCATCGCACCCTACCTTGACCCTTGCTATAGTGCTCAAATGAGTAAGGCGCTGCATCTATCAGATTACCAAAAGTCCCTCCATAGTTTGATATGTCGTCGTATGGACGTGCCGTATTACCTGGAACCGCCTCTGCACTTAGAAATAAAGCCGATATACCCAATGGTTCAAGAAATTCTTCCCTATACAGACTGTACAGGTCGTTTTCACCATATTTTTCAGCTATCAAGCCTAATAACACCAAATTTGTGTCAACATATTCAAATTTACCAGGCATAC
>CEOQ01100235.1_pt1 | contig 11848 bp, 11 predicted proteins | sample 361351 | NCBI WGS metagenome assembly CEOQ01 (sample SAMEA2619907, study PRJEB7988) | marine metagenome | biome: marine biome (ENVO:00000447); feature: deep chlorophyll maximum layer (ENVO:xxxxxxxx); material: "saline water (ENVO:00002010), including plankton (ENVO:xxxxxxxx)" | depth 60 m | reverse complement strand
AGCAACTTAAAAATTTTATATTTTCTTTTTTTAATATTTCTGCTATTAATTCTGAGCCATTCATTTCTTTATCCGATATTGAAATAATATTAGTTAAAGTAACAGAACTTTTTTAATAAATCAATTTTTTAAGGTTGAGTTTTATAACGATTTATAGCATGATTGTTAAATATAATGGGGAGCAATTGCTGAGAGGATGCTAGTTCATCGACCCTGAAACTGATCTGGATAATGCCAGCGTAGATTCTCCATTAATAAAAAAATGGAGGAATTATGCAAACGTATTCATACATTATAGTTATTATCGTCTCGTTCTTTTTTTTCGGAATAGTCTATTGGAACTTTCGGAAATTAAAAACTTCACTTGAAGGTTATGTTGTTGATAGAAATAATGTTAATTCGTTGACTTCTATAAGTACATTAGTTTCTTCTATGCTTGGAGCATGGATTTTATTTAGCCCATCTGAAACAGGGGTTGGACATGGAATAAATGGAATATTAGGTTATTCATTTGGGCAGGCATTACCATTTGTAGCCTTTGCCATAATTGGTAATAGAATTAGAGAATTGATGCCTTCAGGTCATTCTGTTACAGAATTTGTAAAGTATAGATACGGTTCCTTAGGGCATAGTTTTGTTGCAATAATTTCTATTTTTTATATGTTGGTTTTTTTATGCGCTGAACTTACTGGTATTTCATCTGCAGCAAATTTAATCGGAGATATACCAAATTGGATAACTGCATTAATCATTGGTTTATGTGCTTCAACTTATGTTGTGGTAGGAGGAATTAAGGCATCAATATTTACTGATAAATATCAGTTTAGATTTATATTACCTTTAATTATAATTGGGGTATTAACCATTTTTTTTAATAGCTCTGTAACTAAAGAATTTAATAATCTTGATAATGCCTTAATGTCATTGTCTTCTTGGGATGATGGCAAATTTGGTTTAACTTTAATGATTGCTATTCTATCTGCTAATATGTTTCATCAAGGATTATGGCAAAGAATTTATAGTGTTACTGATAAAAAATCTCTAATAAAATCATTTGTAATATCTAGTATTATCGTGATCCCTGTAGTTTTTATATTTGGATTTATAGGAATTTTAGCAGTAGGAATTGATACTGCGTCTAATGCTTCTATAGCTTTATTTGATACCATTATGAAAATTTCCCCTCAATGGGTGATAATGATTTTTCTTGTTTTGGCTATAATGTTGGTTGCAAGTAGTCTAGATACGTTGTTTAATTCCATATCAAGTATTGTTGGAACTGATTTACATGATGTATTGCCAAGAGGGTCTAATCATTTAAGTAATGCTATGAAAATCACTCCTTATTTATGTTTGATTCCCGCAGTAATTATTGCTTCACAGGGATATAGTGTTCTTTATTTGTTTTTAATTGCAGATATGGTTTGTTGTGCTATTTTATTCCCTGTATTTTTTGGTTTGTATAGTTCTAAATTTAATGGGAATGATGCAGTGATTTCAATGATAACAGGTTTAATATTAGGTACATTACTTTTTCCAAAACCTGATTGGACACCGTTGGTTTCTTCAATTCCGTATTCGGGTGATTTATTTGTTTCTTTTTACATTTCATTCTTATCTTCAGCTTTAATTTCGATGATATTATTTGTAAAAAACAATATATCCTCAAAGCCAGGTTTTGTTTTTTCATCTTTAAATAAAAATATATCTGCATTAGATTAATTATTAATTCCCTTTTATTGATTGAAAAGAAATTGATTTATTATTAATCTATTTTTATAAATTTTAGGTGAAATAACATGGAAAGACCGATAAAGAAAGAGCCTGGTACTCATTATACAAAATTAGATACGCCAAGTTTGATATTGGATTTAGATGCAGCAAACACTAATTTAACTTTGATTAGTAATAAATTAAATTCTTTAAAATTAAAAGTCAGATGGAATGTCAATTCACACCTTACTAAAGATATTCTTTCTTTACAAATGAAAGCTGTCCCTACTACTAAAGGCATCTCAGTAACAAATATTTCTCAGGCCTCAATATTTTCTTCTTTGAGTGATGATATTATCGTAAATAATGTTGTTTTGTCTGAGTCTAAATTATCTTCAATAACTGAGCTTAATGCATCCCCTGTATATAGCTCAATTTTGCAGTTAAATAAAATTAAAAGTGTTTATTCTGGTGGTTTATATATAAAAATCAGAATTGATTCAGATTTCAAATTTGAATCTGATGTTATCAAATATTTATTGAATGAAAATTATTCAATAAAAGGAATTATTTTTGAATTTTATAAATATGAAAAATCAAAAAGCCATGTGTTGCAAAAGTTTTTGAATAATTATCCTTTAACATTAAATATCACAGATAATTTCATAGCTTCAGGTGATATTGCTATTGATGATTATGAAAAATTGGACCCTAATTTTACGGAAATTATAATTGACAAATTACCTTTAACAGATATTAATTGCATTGAATCTAATCCTCAAGTAAAGGAATCAGTAAAAGTTTTAACTACTGTTTTAAGTAAACCTGATTCAGAGCGTATAATTTTGGACACAGGGCAAAAAGCAGTAAATATTGATTATGGATTTCCAAAAGTGAAAAATATTCAATCAGCTAAAATAGGTTATTTAAGTGCGGAACATACTAATATTGAATTAAATGAAAAAGAGCATTCTGAAATGAATATAGGTGATAAAATTGAACTTGTTCCAAGCGATATTTCTTCAATTATGAATCAGTTTAACTTTCTATCAGTTGTTAAAAATGACAAGTTAATTTCAACTTATGAAATTACAGCAAGAGGAGCTTATAAATGATAATAAATAAAATTGGGACAAATTTAAAAGATATAGAAACTCCAGAGTTAATTATTGATTTAGATATTTTAGATGCAAATGTTAATACTGTTTCCAAGGCATATTCTAATTCGCATTTAAAAATGAGAGCACATACTAAAAATTTAAAAAGTCCTTATTTAGCCAGAAGGCAGGTTGAGGCCGGTGGAAGCAATGGCGGAGTTTGTACTGCTAAAGTTTCAGAAGCAGAAGTTATGGTTGAAGGTGGATTTAAAAATATCCTTATAGCTAATCAGGTTGTGTCAGACGATAAAATTGAAAGATTATGTAGTCTTGCAAAATTTGCTGATATGAAAGTTGGTATAGACAATATCGATAATTTGAATAATCTGTCAAAATTTGCAATAAAACATAATGTAATACTAGGAGTTTTGGTTGAAATTAACACTTCAATGTTTAGGTGCGGTGTTAGATCTTCTGATTATGCTGTAGAACTTGCAAAAAGAGCAATTGAACTTGAAGGTATAAATTTTAAAGGAGTAATGAGTCATCAGAGTATAAAAGATTATACCACCGAAGAAGAAAGATGGAAGATAGGTGAAGAATATATTGATATTTGTCTTGAATCTAAAAGAGCAATAGAGGAAGCAGGGATGGATGTAGAAATAGTTTCTACTGGTGAAACTTTTACTTTTGATATCGTTCTTAAATATCCTGAAATAACTGAAGTACAAGGAGGAACATACGCATTGATGGATTTGAATTATCCTTATATGCCATTTGATATTGCTGTAAAAGTTCTAAGTACGATAGTAGATATATATGATGACAAAATTACTATTGATGCTGGTAATAAATGTATAGCTGCCCCAAATAATGCAACTCCATTGATTGAAGGAGTAAAATCTGATTTGGTAGAAATGGGCTTGGACTATTCTGTCCATAAAATATTAGATGGCAAAAAATATAATATTGGTGATAAAGTTTATTTATTGACCACTCATGAAGATGGACTTATGAATCGATGGGATAAATTTGTAGGAATTAGAAAAGAAATTGTTGAAGGGTCATGGGATATATTAGGCAGAGGTTGCCATCATTAAAGGAACTTTATTTATTTCTGTTTCTAAGCCTTTTAGTTCCATAGATTAAGCCCGCAATAAGTATCCAAACTGGTGTGAATACAAATATGAAAACAATAACGCTGACTAAAAATTGACCAAATGATGAAAGTGCTTTAATTGCATCTAAGGCTATATCTCTAGTGTTCCAACTAGGATCGTTTATTGAGACTGGGTTTGGAATTTCTTCCATATAAATGTGCACTAATGAAGTTACAACTGAATTCTCCATAAACTTAAATCTTCCTTTTAAACTGTCTATTTCAGCTCTTAATCTAGATAATTCTTTTTCAACTTCGACAATTTCATTTACTGATTCTGTTTTATCTAATAAATTTTTCAATCTTTGTTCTGAAGATTCCATACTTGTAATTTTAGCTTTAACATCTATATATTCTGCAGTGATATCTTGTGTATATATGCTTTCGTGTTTTGTTTCATTCGCATGGACTTTTATTTCTTTTAAAAAATTATCTAATGAATCTGACGGAACTCTGACTGACATATTTGCAGTTTTTATTTCATAATCACTGTTTGGTGTATTTGATGATGAATTAACAATATAACCACTATATGAATTTGTTTTTTGAGTAATGAAATTCAGGGAATCATCTAGAGATTTAACTTTAATTTCTAGTTGGGCATTTTTTGATACTTTTCGTTCAGATATATTTGTTAATTGCTCTGCCTCTTGGTTTCCTGACGAACTAGATACTTCTTTTGGCATTAATGAAGCTGATTCAGACATCATCATTCTAGTATTGCTCATAGGCTCATTATATTCTGGCTCATCTCCTCCACAGGCAGTGAAAATTATGAATAGCAATATTGGAGCTAATATGTAATTTATATATTTGTATATTTTTTTCATATAATAAAATTATCACACGAGATCTGAATATATAACATACTTTCTATAGTTACTTTTTAGTTATTTCTTTTATTATGTGTAAATTTTAATTTTCCAAATAGAGAAAATTTTCTTGAATTTATTCAATATATTTAATAAATCTAGAATTTTTAAATATACTATATATAGTGTATTTTTGTATATGCTATACAAATAATTGTATATTTGTGTTTAAAAGTGAAAAAACATCTTGCATAGCTAAAGTATATATATTATTTTTTGGGAAAGATTTTATGTCTTTATCAATTTTACAGGAGGTTTGATATGGCAGATAAGATTAAAAAAGGTGATTGGAGTGCACAAACTACAGCAATATTGTTAATAGTTGCTCCAATACTTGTTATGTTATTTAATAGTTTAGGCCCTGTGAATGCAGCAAATGCATTTGATTTTGGTTTTAGTCCAGATAATACAGCAGGTGTTATTGCTGCTGTTTCTGGAAATGAAAGCAATGCTCAGTTATTCGGGATACTGTTGGTTATAAGTTCTTTGCTTATTCCTTTGAGTGTCAGCGGGATATCTCGTATTTGCCAGGATGATCCGGGACGTAAATGGGCAGCTTTTGGATTTATGTGTACAGTGATATCTGTAGCAATTTGGGCTGTTACTAACGGAATTACTGCTGCAATGGCGGATGCTGTATCAAGTTTTGGGCAGGCCTCAGCAGCCGGAGCAGCCGGAGCAGCAGCAGCTGGAGCAGCTGGAGCAGCAATAGCTGTTATGAATGGTATAGCTCTTGGTTCGCATCAGATGGCTACTATGATCTTTATGATAGGTAATTTCAGTTTAGGAATTGGTATGTCTACTAGTGGAGCATTTAATTCTATTTTATCTAGATTAATTGCACTCGCTGGATTGGTAAGTACTATATTAGTTCTAGTATTTCCTTTAAGTTCAGATCCTGGTTTTGCAATTGTTGGTATTTTATTCTTAGTTATAAGCATTTTGTGGATCCTCACAGGTGTAACTATGCTAAGAGCAATTAGGTAAATTATTAATTTTTTAAGTTCAACCACTAATTTTAGTTAAAATTAGTGGTTGAACTTTTTAAGTGATTTAAATGTATTGGATTCAAAAAGAGAAAGATGATCAGAAAAGATCTGAACAACTTCATGAAGGTGAAGGACTAATAGGTAGAAGGTCGTTATTTAAATCTGAGAGTAAACTGCCTGTAGATATGGAAGTTTGGGAATTGCCACCTGGAGTTAGTGAAGGTGATCATATTCATGATAAAGACAGGCCTCTTGAAGAAATATATTATATTTTGGAAGGAGAAGGGGTAATGACAATCGAAGGTGAAGAGATTCCAATTTTTAAAAATGATGCGGTAATGGTTCCTCCAGGAGTAGACCATGGATTATTTAACAATGGTGATAAAATTTTGAAGTTAGTAATTATATGGGGGAATGGGATCTAAAAAATTAAATTCTTTCAAAGTATCTGTTTTTTTCCCAGTCTGTGACGATTCTTTCAAAAGCTAATTTTTCGGTTTTAAAAAAATGTAAGTAGTGATCTTTTACTTCCTGATTCAAATGATCAGATATGAATTTACTGTCTTTAAAAAACTTTAATCCTTTATCTATATTATCAGGACAAGATATTAAGGAAGTATTTGTATATGAATCCCCTTTGGTAATTTCTGGTGGTGATATTTTGTTTTCTATACCATTTATCCCTGCTGCAATACTTGCGGCAAATGCAAGATAAGGATTTGCATCAGCTCCAGGAATACGACATTCAATTCTTAGGCTATTTTGTTCTCCTACTATTCGAAAAGTGGAAGTTCTGTTATCTAGACTCCAACTTATTTTTGTAGGGGCAAAAGATTCAGAAACAAATCTTTTGAATGAGGTTGGATAAGGGGAATAAAACATGAAAATATCTGGGGAATATTTCATCCACCCACCCAAAAACCATTGAAAATGATCAGATGATTTCAAATCATCTTTTTTTGTTTTGTCATAGAATAAATTTTGTGAGACATTTAAATCCCATAAACTTAGATGAATATGCATGCTCGAGCCTGCGCTTTTTTCATTCCATTTTGACATAAATGTTATGGACATATCGTTTTGATAAGCTAATTCTTTAGCTGCTTGTTTAATAATTACATGTTTGTCTGCCATATCTAGGGGATCGGAATATTTGACATTTATTTCTTGTTGCCCAAGATCCCATTCACCTTTTGTACATTCTACTTCTATTCCTGAGTTACTTAATGAATTTCTTAATTTTGCCATAAGCGCTTCTTCAGAACTTGTATTGAGTAAGCTGTAGTCTTCCCTGAATCTGTTACTTGGATTTAACCCTATGTATGATTTATCTTTTGCTTCTTGATAATTATTATCAAATACATAAAACTCTAACTCTGAAGCTAATTTTATTTTATATCCTTTTTTCTCTGCAATTTTTATTTGCTTTTTTAATATCTCTCTAGGAGATTCATTTACAGGTTTATGATTTTTTTCAAGGTCACATAATATAATGACAGTTTTGTTTAACCAGTCCGCGATTCTGATTGTATTTAGATCTAGTTTTAGATGAAAATCGCCATATCCTTTTTCCCAGCTGGTAATTTTATATCCTGATACGGGTTCCATGTCTATATCAACCCCAAGAAGATAATCACATGCATGAGTACCTTCATCTAATACATTTTTTATAAAGAATTTAGAATCAAATCTTTTCCCCATTAATCTTCCATAGATATCTGGAAAAGCTGTAATAACAGTTTCTATATCATTATTTTCTACTAATTTAATTAGTCTTGATTTTGAGATAGTATTATTTATGATTTTTCCTCTTTTCAAATTCTAATTTAGATTGATTAAATTGATCTGCGTCTTCTAAAAGAGTCAGTGCTGTGACCGAGATACCTTTAGATATAGCGATAGCATTATCATGAGCAAGATCACTTATTGAAGCTTTTTCCATTTCAGTTGAATGACCTGCTACCGGAATTTCTGAAACAGCAAAATTAAAAGCATAAGAAGGCATTTCGTGACTTACATTTCCGAAATCTGTGGAAGCTCCGCTACCAAATCTATTTAGAGGTTGTGGTGTAAGTTGAATTTCTAATTCTTTCAAAATATTTTTTCCAATTTTTGCCATTGTTGTGTTTGGAATTACATGTTTATACCCAGGTTCATTTTCTCTGATTTTTAATTCTGCTCCTGTCATAAGAGCAGCCCCTTTTGCTATATCATCAACTTTTTCTCTAATATATTCAACGTAAGAAGAGCTTTTTGATCTCATTAGTATGTCTGCTGCTGCAAAATCAGGAACTATATTTGGAGCCATACCCCCATTTGTTATTATCCCATGTATTCTTGTATCATCTTTCACATGTTGTCTTAGGGAATCAATTCCGTTGAAGAGCATTATAACAGCATTAAGAGCATTTATTCCTTTATCAGGATTTATGGCTGCATGTGAAGCCTTCCCATGAAATTCATAAATTGCTTTTGAGGTTGCAAGGCTCATTCCTGTACCCATTGGAACATCTTCCCATAGAATTGTGGTATTTGATGATCCATGGGATGACAGTGAAATATCTATATCATCAAAAATGTTTTTATCAAGAAGAGATATTTTTCCTCCGCCACCTTCTTCTGCAGGAGTTCCAATAAGTTTTATCTCTCCTGGAAAATTCCCCTTAAGAGCCAGAAATCCTAAAAAGGCTCCTATATTAGTCATTGCAATAAGATTATGCCCACATGCATGCCCTATCCCTGGAAGGGCATCATATTCTGCTAATAATGCAATTACCGGACCTTTGGAATTTCCTTTTATTGAAGCTGTGAATGCTGTTGGTAAATCTTTAACTTTATTAATTTTTACTTTATATTTATTTAATAGATTTTCTATGTTTTTAACTGCTTTAAATTCTTTCCATTTGATTTCAGGATTACTGTGAATTTCAATGCTTAGATCTATTAGATCATTTTTTAAGTTGTCAATTTGATTGTAAATCTCTTTCATTTTTATTATCTGTTTTAAAAATTATTAGATTTTAAAATTATGAATATTTAAGATTAAACTTGCAAGTATTGAAATTTTGTCATGAAATTTATCTAATTCTATATATTCATGTTCTGCATGAGCTCCATCTCCAACTCCTCCTAATCCATCCAATACAGGTGTACCAGTAGCAGCTGCAAAATTCCCATCTGATCCTCCACCCACAGGGAATCCGGTTTCAATAAAATCTACATTAAGATCTTTAACGATTTCTTTTGCCCATTTATATAATTTAACTATACCTTCTGTTCTTTCCATAGGAGGTCTATTCATTCCGCCGGTTACCTGTAATTTACTTCCATCAAGTACAGGTTTTAATGATTTTATTTTATTATCTAATTCAGTAGCATCACTATTGGTAACAACTCTTAAATCAATTAACGCTTCTGCTTTTGCAGGCACTTGATTTCTTACCACTCCTCCCTCAGCTCTTCCAGTATTTACTGTTGTTCCGGTTTCAGGATTGTTAAAAGAGTTTAGTTTTAGAATTTGATGCGCTAGTTCTACATTTGCACTTATACCATTTTCTGGTTCACTTCCTGCATGGGCAGCTTTACCTTGAATTGAAATATAGTACATTCCCACACCTTTTCTAGCTGTTTTTATCATTCCTTTGAAACTTGATTCAAGACAGAATGCAACTTTACTTTTTTTGGATTCTTCTTGAATTAGATCCATTGAATTTTCACTCCCCAATTCTTCATCTGAATTAAATAATAATTTAATATTTGTTTTTGGAGTAAACCCAAGTTCATTAAGTATTCTGATTGATTCAAGCGCTATTGTTATTCCTACTTTCATATCGAAAATACCTGGGCCTGTAGCTTTATTCCCTTCTATCGTAAATGGCCTTTCTTGAAGAGTGCCAATAGGCCATACAGTATCCATGTGACAAAGAATTAATACAGTATCTTCACCAGAATAAAAATCAGATGTAAAGTTGTCACCAAAATCTTTCTGAGGGAAAAATTTGTTTTTACCGCCTAATTCTTGGCATTTTTCTGCAAGAAATTTACTTAAATTATCTACGTTGGACTTAGAGCCTGAAAAGGATTCAATGTTTACTATATCTCTAAGTAAATTAATACTTTTAGATTTTTCATTTTGTACTTTTTTATATATATCATCTAACATCTTATCCCCCTTTTTTAGATTTAGAGTGTATTATGCTACTTCGTATTCATGATATATTCAATCTAAGAATTTAATAAAAATATAATACTGAGGATATTTGATGTTAAATGAATACAAAAAAGAATTTTTTAATTCAGATCAGGATTGGGGTTATGTAATATACCCAAAAAATATAAGTGAAAATATCCCTGTTGTACTACATTTCCACGGTAATAGAGGATATGTTAAAGACGGAGAGGCAGATTGGTTAGATGAACCAAAAAAACAAATTTTTTTTAAACCAGTATTAGATTCAGGATTTGCAATTGCAGGATGTCACGCTACCGGAAACCACTGGGGAAGAGGTTCAGCAATTCGAGCTAATTATAATTTTTTTGAGCAGTTAAAAAATATCGATGAGTTAAATCTAAATCTTATTACAACTTGGGGTTGTGGTTTGGGAGCATCAGCAGCATGGTTAACTTCTATAGGTGAATTAAATCCATATGTTAAAAATTTTATATCCCAGCAAGGTGTTTTAAATTTCGAAAGTGTTATAAGAAGAGGAAAATTTAAAGATGAGTTAATTGAAGCACATAATAGAGATGTAAGTATGGATATTGAAAAAGCAGTACAGGTTTTTGACCCAATTAATCCTATTACGAAAACAAAATTAATGATTGCTAAAAATGAAAAAAAAATTCCCGATTCATTGCTCATACATGGTGATGCTGATGAAAATGTAAATTATTCTGAAAATCCTGTGATGTTAAACAAATTACTTTTAGATGCTGGAGCTAATTCAAAATTAAAACCTTTAGCTGGCGTAGGGCATGCAACATATGAGCATGGTGAAGAATTAGGTTTGATTATTGCCAAATTTTTGATAGATCAATAATTTCACAAAATAGTTATTTATATAAATAAATTACCATGGTATTTGCTCACCTTTATAATCGAAAAAAGTGCCGGACTTGTTTGGTGTTAGATTTTCAATTGTATTTATAATACCTTTTGCTGATTCTTCTACAGATATTGCGGCATTCATTCCACCCATATCAGTTCTCACCCACCCAGGGTGAATTTGAACTATAATTGTATTATATTCTTTCATTTGCATATGCAAGTTTCGTCCTGCCATATTTAGTGCTGCTTTACTCATTCTATAAGACATGTCACCAGAAGTTGTACGAGATATTGATCCCATACCCGAGGTGATATTAATTATTTTTGTTCCTTGTAAGGAATTTCTTAGGTTTTTAATCAGCATAACTGGTCCGACAGCATTAATGTTGAATGTATCTCTGATTACATTAGGATCAAGAATTTCAGGATTACCTTTTTCTCCTCTTACTGCTGCATTATTTATAAGGATATCTATTTTAGAATTTGTTAAATTTTGTATTTGTTTACAGAATGTTTCTATTGAATTTGTATCACCCATATCAAGTGGAATTATTTTATCGAGTCCAATTTCCTCTTGAAGCTCAGTAGAAGCTAAAGGGTTTCTTGAACTTCCGTAAACATTATAATTTTTATCATTAAATTGTTTGACAAGTTCCAATCCAATACCTCTATTTGCTCCTGTAATTACTACATTCATATTATTATTTTTTACTGATATAATCTAAATGTTATTTTATAGATAAAAATTTAACTATGGAAGTTAAAAATACAATATTATTTGTTTGTACAGGAAATAGTTGCAGATCTCAAATGGCTGAAGGTTTTATGAAAGAATTATTGAATACAAATCATATAATATTGAGTGCAGGATTAAAACCATCGACTGTTAACCCTGTAGCGATAAAAGCAATGAATGAAAAAAACATTGATATTTCCAGACAAACTTCAAATCATGTTGATGAATTTTTAAA